>ERZ506887.1828-NODE-1828-length-10814-cov-3.899247_pt1 | contig 10814 bp, 5 predicted proteins | sample MGYA00512905_ERZ506887 | MGnify/ENA metagenome assembly ERZ506887 | reverse complement strand
CGATCATCTTTACCTATCTGGGCCGCTTCACCGTGCGCCTCCCGTGGGACTCCGACCTCGACTATATTTTCCGCAGCGTGCAGGATCTGGTAAACGGTCTGGAGTCGAACGAGACGGGCGAGATCAACTATATGCTGCTCAAGTCCAAGGGCGAGATGCACTTTATCCCGTCCGCGCCGGGCGCGTAAAAAAGTTTTCGGGAAATCGCGCGCGGCTATTGACCGCGAGAAAAAAGCGTTATACAATAGGCTTGTTTCAGAATACACTTGATGTTGTGGCGGCACCGACATGATCCGCCCGCATTCTACAAGAGATAGTAGGAGGAACCGATATGGCATTCGGATTGGATACCGGCGTTGAAAACGTCGTCAGGATCAAGGTCATCGGCGTCGGCGGCGGCGGCAATAACGTGGTCAACCGCATGGTGCGCTCCGGGACCCGCGGCGTGGATTTCGTCGCGGTCAATACCGATAAGCAGGCGCTCAACGTTTCCAGCGCTACCTATAAGATCCAGATCGGCGAAAAGCTGACCAATGGCCAGGGGGCGGGCTCTGACCCCGAAGTGGGCCGCAAGTCCGCGGAGGAGAGCCGCAACCAGATGGCCAAGGCGCTGGAAAACACCGACATGGTGTTCATCACCGCCGGCATGGGCGGCGGCACCGGCACCGGCGCGGCACCCGTGGTGGCTGAGATCGCCCGGGAGGCAGGCATTCTGACCGTGGGCGTGGTGACCAAGCCCTTCGGCTTTGAGGGACGCCGCCGCATGACCCAGGCGGAACAGGGCATTGAGGAGCTGCGGAGCAAGGTGGACTCGCTGGTCATCATCCCCAACGAGCGCCTGAAATACGCCACCGACCAGAAGATCACCTTTGCCAACGCCTTTGAGATCGCGGACGACGTGCTGCGCCAGGCGGTGCAGTCCATCTCCGACCTGATCCGCGACACCGGGTTCATCAACCTGGACTTCGCGGACGTGACCGCCATTATGAAGGACGCGGGTCTGGCCCACATGGGCGTGGGCCGCGCGGCCGGCAAGGGCAAGGCCGAGGAGGCCGCCAAGATGGCCATTTCCTCCCCCCTGCTGGAGACCTCTATCAACGGTGCACGGGGCGTGCTGATCAACGTCACCGGCTCCATGGACATCGGTCTGGAGGAGGTGGAGCAGGCCGCCACGCTGGTGCAGCAGGCGGTGCATCCCGACGCGCTGACTATCTTCGGCGCCGCCTTCGACGAGACCCTGGACGATGAGATCCGCGTGACCGTCATCGCCACGGGCTTTGACGAGGCGCAGCAGGCCGCCAATGCCGCTGCTGTGACCCAGCCCGCACAGACGGAGAACAGCGGCGCGCCCCAGCCCCTGGACGAGGTAAAGGGCGAGCAGGGTCAGGACGAGATGGACAAGTCCTTCGACGAGATTCTGCGGATATTCAATAAGGATAAGTTCTGAGATATAAAAGCAGCCGCACACCGGGGTGTGCGGCTGTCTAGCTTGTCAAAGAAGTCCGAACGAAATATATGTGGCAATCTAGATAGCGAGTGCGAGTCCCTCCTTTTACGATACCGAAATTGGGTTGTATTCTTTAGTCTGTTGAATTACATTCAAACCATAACAATCACGAGATTCATTTGCAAGGTAACAGATGGAATCCCAAAACCAGTACTCGTTCGGGAGTGTCTTTCAGAAAGACAATATGGGGGTAATTCATGTATCACTATTATTGCGAAATGGATGAATCCATATTAGCAGATATTCAACGGTATGAGGATCAGCAATTGGCAAAATTCCAAAGGGAATTCGGCCCTCTATGTTTAAGTGCATCTAACTCACATGGTTGGAATTACACCGTCAGTATACATCGTTGGTTCGACATAACAGATAAACTGCGAAGCAGCCCATTCGATGGATATACTGCAACGTTACAAGTCGATTTTGCGGATTCTAACGGTAATTTAATTGAGATTGATGAAACTATATGCTCATTTTTCGAGAACATAACATTTATTTCCTTCATACCTCTTCTGCGGAAATATAGGGTTTTCCAAAACGAGATATTAAGGGATATACGAAAAGAAATCGAGCGTTTTGTTCAAAGTCTCGATGGCTTCCAATACTATCTTTAATACCGGCAAGTACAGCTTATTTGCAACAAGACGGCCATACGGCCGTCTTCAGCTTGTCAAAAAAACATTCTGTCATTCCGAGGAGCGAAGCGACGTGAGAATCCGTAATCTTTTAGCCGCAAATTTGCATGAAAACGCAAGAATCGTGCGTTTTGGAAACGGATTGCCACGCCAGTCTGTACCCCAAGGGCACTTGCTTCGCGGCGCGGACTGGCTCGCAATGACAGGCTTTTTTGACAGACTGAGCCTCCCCCGGACGGGGGAGGCTTTTGTATCACCATTGTGCAAGGTCAACGGGAACGACGACCTCTTTATCCATGCCGGAGAAGAGCAGGGATGTGCCCGCTGCGGCGTCCTCCAGCATCGACAGGTCATACGTGCAGAGGAACAGGTTTCCATTATCGGCGGCGACGCTGACATCGTCGGGATAGATCCAGTCCTCAAGACCGTCCTCCCGCAGCGTCACCAGAAGGGGAAACGACTGGTATGTATCGCCCTCGGCGATGTACACCGTGAGTGTGTCGCTTTCCCAGTCCACCTCCATGTGCTCCACGGTGAAGGCGGAATCCTCCAGATAGAACGTCTCCCCCACCGCCGCGTACTCCCGCGCCGACGCTACCGCCTCACCGACGTACTCCGGAGAGCTCCAGTCGTAGTCGGGCATCGGCTCGTTGCGGTCAAAGATGTCACCGGACACGCCGCGCAGCGTGTTGATGAGCACGATGACAATGGACACGGCGATCACGGCCCCTATGGCGCCGGAGGCGGTGTTCTTCTTGGGTACGTGCCACTGGATATGGGGCCGGGGACGGCGGGTCTGGTTTTCATAGCAAACCTTCTCTTCGTGGCACTCCTTCTGCTCGTAGCAGACCTTCTCCTGTTCGGCGTAGTGGACGTCGCCGCCGGCGTCCACCCACTCCTGCCGGGGCGGGCGGTTATAGGCACCGCATTTGGGGCAGAAGCCCTCACGGGAATCATAGGTCTTGCCGCAGGCCTTGCAGCGGATGGCAGGCATAGGCGGTCCTCCCTTCTGTGTGTTTGGATCTATTATACAGCAGATCGGGCAGATTGTCTATCAGCCTTGGGTTGCGGCGAAAAAAAAGGCGGGAAACCTGAAGTTGCACCGCGCAGACGCGCCCACCCCGACAGGGTGGGCGCCTGCTTATTCTACTAAGCCATATTTGATCTTGATGCGGTCCAGCTTCTCCAGCATGGGCTCCGCCAGCACCAGCAGGAAGAAAACTGTGGCTGCGGCGTGGACGCAGTCCATGGGAAAGCCGGTGACATAGTAGGCGGCGATGACCTTCCACTCCAGCGTACGGGCATAGAGCAGGGCGGAGACGGGGTTCATAATGCCGCCGTAGATGAGCACGGCGGAGATGGCCCCGAAGACGCACAGGGCGGCGCGGCTGCGGCGCAGCCAGCCCCGGCGGAACAACACGCCCGCCAGGAAGCCGATGATGCCCATGGCGAACATCTGGAAGGGCGTCCAGGGGCCCTGGGAGAACAGAACGTTGCTGGCCAGCATGGTCATGGCGCCCACCAGGAAGCCGGTCTCGCCGCCCAGGGCCACGCCGGAGATGATGGTCAGAGCCAGGACGGGCTTGAACTGAGGCAGCATGAAGAAGGCGGCGCGGCCCGCCACGCCCAGGGCGCAGAGGGAGGCCACCAGCACCAGCTCACGGGCCTGTGGCTTCCGTCCCTCGAACACCAGGAAGAAGGGCACCATGCATTCCAGCAGCACGGCGAAGGCGATGGGGTAGTAGGCAGTGTTGCCCAGGTAGAAAAAGCCCAGATACAGCGTGGCGGGGATACACAGCAGGATCAGTGCCGCCGCCAGACGGGTACGGTGGGAGAGCTTTCGCTTCTGCACCGGGGTCTGGAGCAGCGTCAGGGGCTTGGAGCGCCGACCGATGGCGGCGATGCAGCCGAAGAGCAGGGCGATGAACAGGCCGTAAAGGCCCAGGGCCTGCCAGCCGGCCTGGGAGAGCGTGCCGCCGCCCACCAAGGCGGTGAGGTCGGTGTGCTTGGCCGCCAGCCAGAAGATCGCCAGCGCACCCGCGCCGCATACGGCGGCGATGGTCCTGCGCCACCAGGGGAGCTTTTTCGGCTTCCAGGCGGTGGACTCCTCCGCCACCGGAGGCAGAGGCTGCCAGGCGGCAGGCACCTCCGGCTGGTGCGGGACGGTCCCGCCGATGACCGCGATCACGTCCTCCGGCGTGACGGCACGGGGGCAGAAGTCCCGGGCCATACGGTTAGCGGAGGTGGTGTAGAAGCTGTTGCCGGAGAAGAAGTCACGGGGTGTGCCCTCCGCGACGATGCTGCCGTCGAAAAACAGGGCGCAGCGGTGGGCATACCGGGCACAGAAGGCCACGTCGTGGCTGACCATCACCACTGTCGTGCCGGCGGCGGTCAGCGTGGAAAGAATAGCGGCAAAGGACTGCTTGAAGGCAGCGTCCAGGCCCTTGGTGGGCTCGTCCAGCAGCAGGATATCCGGCTGGTGCAGCAGCACCTTACCCAGGGCGGCCCGCTGCTGCTCGCCGCCGGAGAGGTCATAGGGATGGCGGTCCAGCAGCTCGGTCAGGCGGCAAAGGGCCGTCACCTGTTCTACCCGGCGGTCACGTTGGTCTTTGGGGAGGTCCGTGCCGTCAAAGGATTCGTACAGGTCCTGACGGACCGTGTTTTTCACGAACAGAGCCTGCGGGTTCTGGGGCAGAACGCCGATGCGGCCCGTATGGGTCACGGTGCCCCGCTGGGGCGTCAGCGCGCCGGACAGCAGGCCCAGGGTGGTGGACTTGCCCGCGCCGTTACCGCCCAGCAGGGCCAGCAGCTCACCCCGGCGGGCCTGAAGGTCCAGACCGCGGACCACGTCCGGCTGGTCCGGCTCATAGCGGAACCAGAGACCCGCGCCGACAAGGGCGGTATCCCCGGTGGGATACACCGGCTCCGGCGGCAGCGGGCACAGGGGGTGTTCATCGCACCAGCCGGACAGGAAATCGCGGCCCTCTCGGACGGTGATGGGGCAGGGCGCGTCGCTGTCCACTCCGGCCCAGATACGGACGGCGGCGGGCATGGCCAGGAACATATCGTGGCCGCGGCCCCGCAGGGAACGGCACACCGCCTCCGGCGCGCCGGCACAGAGGAGATGGCCGCCGTCCAGCACGGCGGCGTGGGTGGCCAGGGGCAAGGCCTCCTCGAGACGGTGCTCCGTCAGGAGGACGGTGATGCCCAGCTCGCGGTTCAGACGGCCCACGGTCTGCAAAAAGTCGGCGGCGGCAATGGGGTCCAGCTGGCTGGTGGGCTCGTCCAGTATCAGCAGACGGGGCTGGAGCACCATGACCGAGGCCAGGGCCAGCAGCTGCTTCTGGCCGCCGGAGAGCTCATCCACTTTCCTATGGAACCAGTCCTGGATGCCGAAGAAGGAGGCCATCTCCGCCACGCGGCGACGGATGGAGGGCGTGTCGCAACCCAGGCTCTCCAGTCCGAAGGCCAGCTCATGCCAGACCTTGTCGGTGACGGTCTGCTCCTCCGGAGACTGGAGGACGAAGCCGATATCGGCGGCCTGCCGATGGGGCGGCAGGTCATCCAGCGGCTGACCGTCGAAGAGGATACGGCCCTCGGCCGCACCGTGGGGGCGCAGGGCGGGCTTCAGCTGGCGGAGAAGCGTGGTCTTGCCGCAGCCGGAGGCGCCGCAGAGGACCCAGAACTCGCCCTGACGGACCGTAAGGGACACATCCGCCAGCGCGGGGCAGGGCTGCTGGGGGTAGGTAAAACCAAAATGCTCCAAACGCAGCAGTTCAGGCACGGGGAGTCCCTCCTTTCCGGACGAGATAGCGGCGCCGGGACAGGGCGTCCAGCAGCACCGGCGTAAAGCAGAGCAGGCCGTAAACGGCGAAAAAGCTGACCGTCAGCGGTGTGACGGGGCCGCTGAGCAGCATGGGGTAATACTGAAAGCGCAAGCCGCCGGCCAGACCGCCGCCCAGCAGATACAGGCCGCAGAAGGCCAGCCAGAGGGCGACGGCACCGTCACGCCGGTCAAAGCGGTAGAGGGAGAAGGAGGTCCTCCCCGGCAGGCCATAGCCCCGGCAGCGCATACTATCGGCGGTAATGAGCCCGCTTTCCAGGCTCCAGGTAACAACGATGGAGAACACACGAAGGGCGCTTCTGACGCGCCGGGCCGGGGCGCCGGTCTGGGTATCACGGCCCAGATGCCGCTGGGCCTGGGCCACGGCACGGAGCCGCCGGACAAAGCGGGGCACAAAGCGGAGGATCATGCTCAGCAGCAGGGATAGCGCCGGGATGACGCGGCCAAAGAGGTACACCACCTTGTCCGAGGTGATGACATCGGTGACGCAGACGAACCACAGCGCCACGGCGCTGAGCATGGCGCCGGCGGCCAGACCGTAGAGCAGGCTCTCCAGCGTCAAAGGATTGCCGGAGGGCAGGTAGGCCAGAATGGTGACGCCTTGGTGGACAAAGGCGGGGTTCAGGGCCGCCGCCAGGAGGGCCATGGGCAGCAGCCACAGCAGGTGGCGGCGCAGGCCCTTGCCGCCCAGCAGACGGGCAACATACCACCCGCCGCCCAGCGTCGACAGAACCAGGCACACCGGGTGCATCAGCAGCATCGCGCAGGCGATGACCAGGGCGAAATAGGCAAAGCTCACCGCCGGATGGCAAGTGCGCAGCGTATCGTCCATGGGATCACCTCCTGCATACATGATGTCTTAACCTTTTGATTATACCCTGCCGCCAGGGGATACGTCAATCCTGCGTGCGGAAAAAGGGCGGCAAAAGCCGCCCTTTTGTCAGCCCATGTAGGTATTGCCCACGTCTGCACCCATATTACAGGTGTAGAGCCACTGAATACTCTCGCCGCCGGAGAGCGTATAGCTGTCCGCGCCATAGCTGGGGAAGGTTCCCCCCACGCAGTACATCCAGCCGGAGCTCCTGCCTACGTTCTTTTCGAACAGGCCGTTGATGCCCCTGACATAGTTGCCGCTGGAGCTCACCGGGATACCCGCGTCACCGCAGGCCCGCTTCAGTACGGACATGACAGACTCACCCTCGGTGATGGTCACCGTGGCGGACAGGATCACGCCGTCGGCGGGGATAAGGCCCTTCACGCTGTCGGAGCACTTGTCCATATTATCAAGCACCGTGGCACAGGAAATGTACAGCGATACGGATGCCGCCGGCGCAGGGTCAGGTGCAGGCGCAGGGTCCGGGTCCGGCGCAGAAGGCTGCTCCTGTTCCTGCTGTTTCTTCTCTTCTTCCAGCCGCTTCTGCTCCTCCAGGCGCTTGGCTTCCTCCTGCTTTTTGGCGTCCTCCTGCTTTTTGGCGTCCTCCTCGGCCTTTTTGGCATCATCAGCCGACTTCTGCTTGTCAGGCTTCTTATCGTCCGCGGTCTTATCCTCAGTCTTTGCCGCGTCCTGCTTGCCGTCAGCCTTGGTGGTGCCCGTTTCAGCTGTGTCGTTCTTCCTGGTGTCCGCGGTCTGCTCCTGCGTTGCCGTGGGAATGTTGCCGGGGGCGTACGATACGGTCTTTTTTCCGCAGGCGGCGCAGGTCAGCAGCAGGGACAGTGCCAACGCCAGCAGCCAAAATCGGTGGTTTTTCTTCATATCTCTCATTTCTCATAAAAGCGCCATACGCAGAGGCGCTTTCGCGCCCCTGCGTCGGCTGTTCTGTTGTTACTTGGAAACGCGCTTCTTCCGGGTCAGCACCACAACGGCTGCCGCCGCCAGGACCGCGCTGCCCAGCCACAGCACCATCTGACTGTCGTCCGCCGTGTTGGCGGAGTCGGTCTTGTCCGGCGTCGCGGTGGGGTTGTAGTAATAGTGGTTGGTGGACTCCGTCCAGCTGATGGCCACAGGAGACAGGCCGGTCAGCGTCACCAGCAGGCCGCTGGGGGTTTTGGTAACAGCGGGGAATTCCACGGTGCCCACATCCAGGCCGCAGTCCGCCATAGTCACAAGGTGTGCCACGGTAAAGCTGTACTTGCTGTAATTGGCCGCAATAGCCTCAGGATAGGGCAGCAGCACGGTGATCCTGCCGTTTACCAAGTCCGCCTTGGTAGCGGGAGTCTCCACCTGCTCACCGTCCACGGTGGTGATGATCATCAGCCGCACATCAAACACCGCGGTGTTCTCCGCTGTGTTCTTGCTGTCCTTCCTGGAGATCTGCAGCTGCAGCTCGGCTTTGATCTTTCCCTCGCTGTTCAGCTTCTCGTTATCCCGCAGGGTATCGGGCACTGTAATAGTGTCAGATACCTCGATGCGCTTCAGTGTACCATCCTCGGACTTCACCGCACCGCAGACGCACTGGATACCGTTCACATAGGTGTGCCCGGTCTTGTTGACCACCGCATGGCAAACTTCGCAGATATTCCAATGGTCATTTTTGTCCACAGACACCTCCGTGCCGGGGGTGTGGCCCAACGCAGCGATGACGCGGGTCTCCTCCTTGGAGCAGACGGTGCAGGTACGCTTCTCCGTGCCGGTCTCGGTGCAGGTGGGTTCCTTGGTGGTCGTCCACTCACCGAACTTGTGGCCCGTGGCAGGAAGCGTCTGGACCTCCACCGCGCCGCAGCGCGTGCAGACGCGCTGGCGGGAGCCGTCCGCCGTGCAGGTGGCCGGGGAGACTACCTGCCAATCGCCGAAGCTGTGGGCGCAGACGGCGTCGGTCATATCGTAGAGGGCTTTGGTCCTCCGGCAATAGCGCTCGTAGGCTGCCATGGCATAGAGGGCCTGCTCGGTGGCCTTCTGGTCAGCCGTCTTGAGTGAGGCCGCATGCTTAAAGCCCTGACCCTCGCCGAGGTAATACCGCAGCAGATCGCCCAGCACGCTGGTGGGCGCACCATCCACGGTCTTGACAAAGCTGCTGTCGCTGTTGGCGTTCAGCTGCAGGGCGGACAGGGCCACCACCACCTGGGCGCAGCTTTCCGCACTGGTATAGCCCGTGTTCTTGTACTTAGCGGACAGCCATTGCAACGCTTTATCGACGGCGGCGTTCACCGTGGTATCGTCGCCCTCGTTGTAGTAGGGCGCCAGCGCCTGCAGCGCCATGGCGGTCATGTCCACGTCGCTGGCGGGTTTTGTTTCGGCGTTGGCGCTCCAGCTGCCATCCGCATTCTGCTGGGTCAGGATGGCCTGTACCAGCCAGTAGCTGTCCTGGGTATAGTTGCCGCTGTTGAGGGCCAGCAGGCCGAACACCAGACCGTTGATATCCGTGTCACTGGTATTGGTGACCTGCATGATATTCCGGTCCTGCAGCGCCGTCAGCAGGTTTTTGCCGCCCACGTTGGCGGGGTCCTTGCCGATGGCGGTAAGAGCCAGAATGATACGCTCGTTGTCGGTGACGGTGGGGTTATGGCTCTCGGGATCGACAAGAACGCCGTCCGCGCCCATATTCTTCCGCACATAGGCCACGACCTTGTCGTAGTAGGCCTGGATGTATGCATCGGACAGCTCCACGCCGGCGCGGGCCAGACCCAGCACCGCCCACTCGCCGCGGTCGTAGGCCACAACGGGTGCGGGCACGTTGTTCTGGATGTACTTCTTGGTGTCGGCGTACACCTTGTCAAAGTTGGGGACCTCCGTGCCGGGATCCACAGGCTCATCGGGGTCCACGGGGATATACTTGTTCGTGAAGAACAGGCGGACAGTGTCGCCGTCATGGATAAAGGTCGCATCCAGCGTGGTGTTGGGCAGCGTCTCCTCACCCTGGGCCGGCGTGACGCCGAACATCCAGCCGGAGGACTTGCCGTCATCCTTCTCGCCCAGCGTTTGGCCCTTTGTGTCCGTAATGCTCTTGAGATACGCACCGCTGCCGGTATATTCGTACTTGGCATTGTCCAGGCAGGCCTTGACGGCATCCCAGGCCGTCCAGTCATTGCTGGCCTTTCCGGTAAATCTGTAGCTGGTGCCGGTAAAGCTGTGGCCGTTTTCGCTGTAGTCGTCCACCTGGACGGTGACGGTGATCATCGCGTTCTCGTTGGGATCATCTTTTTCCGTCAGGCCCGTGACCCTCAGATCAACGCTGACCGGCTGCTTGTAGAATTGGGCAAAGTCCTTGTAGCGTTCCTTGGTCTCCTCGGTGCCGTTGATGCCGAACTTTTCCCAATACTGGGCGTACTTGGTGTAGGTCAGGACGCTGTCCAGCGTAACTGTCGTATTGTACTCCGGCCGGTGCACACGCAGGAGCTCATTCTCGATGACGGAGGGTCGGGAGGATCGGAAGCAGCGGTATTTCTCCGTATCGAGCCAGCCGGGGATATCGTCGGCCTCGATGCCGTCGAAGGTCATATTCACCGTGCCGCGGACGTATTTCAGCGTGCCGTCCTCGTTTTTGCAGATCTCCGCGAAGGGGTACAGGTCGGAGGTGACCTTGGTCTTATCCGTATTCTCGTTCCTGATGCCATTCCAGTAGGCGTTCTCGGTCCGCGCCTCCGTCATAAAGGCGGCAGCGCCATCCAACTCCGGCTGGGTAAAAGGCTGAATGGTGAAGCTGAACTCCTGCCGCGCCAGCAGAAGGCCGGAGCTGCGGGTGGTGATGGTCACCACATACTTCGCCTCCACCGGCTTCTCACCGGGCAGTGGGCGGTAGACCATGGCGTGATACCCGTTGAAGTCCAGCACATCCGGGGTGAGGCTCACCATCGTGACCTTCTGGTTATAACTGTCGCTCAGATCGGAAGA
>ERZ506887.1824-NODE-1824-length-10835-cov-4.295362_pt1 | contig 10835 bp, 6 predicted proteins | sample MGYA00512905_ERZ506887 | MGnify/ENA metagenome assembly ERZ506887 | reverse complement strand
CTGGAACTGGTCCTATAAGACTATTGAAGAACATATGGAATTAATTGCAGAATCTGGGTATACTGCGATTCAGACTTCCCCGGCACAGCAGCCAAAGGATTATACATATGAGGGGAATGTGTGCAGCGAAGTGGGATATCCGGCCTTATCCGGAAAGGGAAACTGGTGGAAATTGTATCAGCCGGTAACCTTTAGTGTATGTGACAACGGACAGACTTGGCTTGGCACTAAAGAGGAATTACAGTCCATGTGTGCAACAGCAGAAAAGTACGGTATCAAGGTAATTGTTGATATTGTGGCTAACCACCTGGGAAATATTAAAGGCTGGCAGAATTCTTTGTCGGATGTTTCACCACAGGTAGGAGAGTATTGGAATCCGGATATGCTGACGGATGAATCTTTCTGGCACATTAATGATCTACAGACATGGATGAGTGATGGCCGTGTGCATTTTACGCAGGGTACCATGGGTATGCCGGACTTAAATACTGCAAATAAAACAGTGCAGCGATATGTGTATGAATATCTTGATGAGTTAATCGACTGCGGTGTGGACGGTTTCAGGTTTGATGCGGCAAAGCATATTGAAACTCCAGATGATGATCCTTCCTTTGCCAGTGATTTCTGGCCTACTGTATTAAATGAAGCAAAAAGTCACTATACCTCTGTGACAGGTGGACAGCTATATGTATATGGGGAAGTATTAAACACAGTAGGGGATAACTTTAGTATTGATTCGTATACAAAATATATGTCAGTTACAGACAACTCAGCAGGACATCATTTACTGGAATCTATTCGTAATAATCAGACAAGTGTTCCGGAATTACATTATGCGGCAGACAAGTCTGTAATCTGGGCGGAGTCTCACGATACATATATGAACGAAAGTTCCAGATTTGCATCTGATAAATCCGTTGTACGGGCATGGGCAATGGCAGCCAATAAAAAGGATGCTTCTGCTTTGTTCTTTGCACGTCCGTATTATTCAAAAGATATTTTGGTTAATAACACAGATGGCAGCACACGAGACGATTTGGCAAATATTTTAGCACCTGCTATTATGGGAAATTGCGAAACCTATTTATGGGCAACCAAAGAAGTAGCGGCTATTAATCATTTTAATAATCGTATGGCAGATTTCGCAGATGAAATGGGATCGGATGGAAGAATTGCTTATGTAAAACGTGGCAATGGTATTATTTTAGTAAACTTTGATGGTGCAGGAAGTGTTTCCGTAGGTTCTCATGGCTTATCTGACGGTTCTTATACAGATGAGGTATCTGGAAACACCTTTACAGTATCCGGTGGAACCATCAGCGGAACTATAACAAGCGAATATGGCGTTGCAGTTTTATATAATAATGTAAGATCAAATCCAAGCACTGTATATCCGGTAAAAATAAGCTCCAGTATCGATGATAAATCCAATTATTATTTAGATACCATTGGACTTACTCTTACAGCTGAATATGCAGATTCTGCAAGATATGAAGCATCTACCGGAGAAACGGGAACCTTTACAGGAAGCGTAAGAGTTAATGTAGGTCAGGGTGTTGCAATTGGAGACAGTGTTACGGTAAAAGTGACAGGGACAAATGCCAGAGGAACCTATGAAAAGACGTTTACATATTATAAGCAGGATGTGGATCTTGACCAGTGTATTTTCTTTAAAAACAGTAAAGACTGGGTGAGAGCAAATGCTTATGTATATGGTGAAGATGCTTCAGGTACGGTGACAGCCACTTATTCCGGCTGGTCGGGAGTTGCCATGTTTGAGTATGCTGAGGATACAGACGGTACTATGATCTATGCCGTAGAAATTGAGGATATTGAAAAATACAATAAAGTAAACTTTAATAATAATGTGGCGGAAATACTGACCTCTCTTGGCAGCTATGGACAGATGTATGATCCGGCAACTGGAAGCTGGACTCAGTATTTAGAGCCGGGAGCTGGAAAAGCAAAGGTGACGGCAACACTTCCTTCTTCTACTATTGTTGGTGAAAAATCAGTAACATTTACTGTAACCAATGCGGATAGTGCCACTTATTCCGTGAATGGCGGAGCAGAACAGGCATTTACAGACCAGGTAACCTTGGTGGTAGGTTCTGATCTGGCAGAGGGTGAAAGCGATACTGTTAAGATTGTTGCTGTAAAAGGCGACAAGGTGACAGAGCAGACTTACATCTATACTATGGGAGAAAATAAGCCTGTCTTAAGCATTTCACCGGAAACAGGAACAACATTTACCGATGTGTTAGATGTAGAAATAACAGCAGATAACGTGGTGGAAGCTACTTATCAGATAGATGATGGAGCCGTTCAGTCCTTTACAGGGGCGAAAACAATTGTCATAGGTGAAGATTGTGAAGCTGGTGATGCGGTGGAGATTACTGTATATGGTAAGAGCAGCAATGGCAAGGAAGCTACTGTGAAGGCAGTCTTTGTAAAGACGGCAGAGAGTGAACATTATTATGTTTTCTATAAGAATACCTACGGCTGGTCAGATGTCAATGCTTATATTTGGAACAACAGTACAATGGAAAGTATGGCGGAATGGCCGGGAGCTAAAATGACAGTCTATGATCAGCAAGATAATATTTACATGATAGATATAGGAACGGAAGCTTCCTATGACTGTATTATATTCAATAATAGCAGTTCGCAGACCGCAGATCTGGTATTGGGAAGTGCTGGGCAGTTGTATGATGCTTCCACAGGTACATGGAGTGACTATTATGTGACAAATACGCCTACAATCTCCACAACTCTGGAATCTGGTATTATTACAGAATCGACTCAGGTGACGTTTACGGTAGAGGATGCCCTTCAGGCAACTTATAAAGTTGGCAGTTCAGAGGCAGTTTCTTTTGAAAAGCAAGTAACTCTTACGGTAGGAGAAGGTCTGACAGACGGTGAAACACAGACTATAGTAATAAAAGCGTTGAACGGAGATAAGGCAGCTATTAAGGTATATACTTATGAAATGAAATCGACAGTGGCACCATCTCCAAGTATAACCCCAGAGACTAGTGTAACACCAAGGCCAACAGTGACAGATGTGCCAGAAAGCAGTGTAACACCGGAGCCAACAGTGACGGATATGCCAGAAAGCAGTGTAACACCAAAGCCAACAGTGACGGATATGCCAGAAAGCAGTGTAACGCCGGAGCCAACAGTGACGGATATGCCAGAAAGCAGTGTGACACCTATGCCGACAGTGACGGATATGCCAGAAAGCAGTGTGACACCGACGGTGACAGCTACTGCCACACCTATGCCGACAGCAACCAACATTCCAATAAGATTAACTGCAACACCAAAACCAACTCAGGGAGTTGCAAATACAGAGCAGGGAGATGGTGCTGACGGGCTTATGGCAAAAGGTGACTATGTTTTAGAGGAAAAAGCAGGTGCACTTTATATGGTGACAAAATCCTCGGTTAAGAATGGTACGGTAGAGTATCAAGAGCCGATGGAGAAGGTGAAAGGAACCGTAACGATTCCGGCGACTATAACGGTGGAGGGAATCACCTATAAAGTAACTTCTATTGCAGCAAATGCTTTTAAGGACAATAAAAAGGTCACGAAGGTTATTATAGGAAAAAATGTGACAGCCATAGGAAAAAATGCATTCAGCGGCTGCAGTAAGTTAAAAACAGTCACTGTGGGAACAAATGTAACAACCATTTCTGACAAGGCATTCTATAAGTGTACTGCACTTACAAAAATCACCATTCCTTCTAAGGTGAATAAGATTGGTAAAAGTGCATTTTATGGATGTAAGAAGTTAAAGACCATTACCATCAAGACCACCAAGCTTACCAAGAAAAAGGTAGGCAGTAAGGCATTTCAGGGTATTTACTCTAAAGCAACGATCAAGGTGCCAAAGAGTAAATTGAAGACATATAAAACAATGCTTAAGTCAAGAGGTGTGGGAACCAAGGCGAAAATCAAAAAATGATGATGAAGCAGTTATGAGCTTTGATGCTCATAACTGCTTTTCCTATCTTCTGTTATATATTAAGTAAAGAAAAGATATGTTGGGAATAGAAAGCAGGAAAAAGATATGATATAATTGAGAAAGAAATGAGGGATAAAATGGATATCAACAGTGTAATTGCAGGATTAGATAATTTATTTGCAGAAAAGAAAATCAAAGAGGCAGAATCTTACTTGAATCAAAATCTTGATAAAGCAAAAGAAGAAAAAGATTATGGAGCCATACTTACCATTCTCAATGAGCAGATTGGCTACTATCGCAGTATCAGCCGCAGGGCAGACTCTATAACAGCCTTTGAGGAAGCAAAAGAATGTATTAAAACTATGCAGCTTGAGGGCACAGAGCATGAAGCTACCACCCTGTTAAACGGAGCCACTGCCCTGCGGGCGGCGGAAAAGTATCAGGAGGCTATGAATGAGTACATTCGCGTGGAGGAAATCTATCAAAATACCATAGACAGTAATGACTATCGATTTGCGGGATTGTATAATAATATGAGCCTGCTGTATTCTGCTTTGGAACAATATAAGGAAGCTATAGAAAAGTTACAACAGGCACTTTTAGTATTGCAGACGTTGGAACATTCGGAAATTGAACAGGCAATCACGTATACTAACATTGCATTAAACTACGGCAAGCTTAGTCAAAAAGAAAAAATGAATACCGCGTTAAATGAAGCCTTGAAGTTGTTTGAGGAGTACGCAGACAATAAAGATGCCCACTATGCAGCGGCATTGTCAGGACTGGCGGGGGCCTATTTTGAAATGGGAGATTTCATAAAAGCGGCTAAGACTTACAGAAAAGTATGCGAGGATATACGTTCCTATTTTGGAGAAAATATCTCATACGCAGTCAGTCTGGAGAATTTAGCGGTGGTTTACCGGACTATGGGCGATTTAGATCAGGCTGAGATTTTGATGAATCAGGCAGAACGTATCAGGAGGGAATTGCAGTGAAAGGGTTAGAACTGGCAGAAAAATATTTTGAAGAAGTGGGAAAGCCAATGCTGTTAGAAAAGTACCCACAGTATTATGAACGAATGGCAGTGGGGCTGGTGGGGCAAGGCTCAGAATGTTTCGGTTTTGATGACGAGATTTCCACAGACCACGATTTTGGTCCCGCCTTTTGTATCTGGCTCAATGAACAGGATTTTCAAGAGGCTGGTTTCAAGATTAATATGGATTATGAGCAGCTTCCCAAAGAATTTATGGGTGTGCCGGCAAGGGTTGCATCAACCCATGGCGGCGGCAGGGTGGGTGTCCATGAGACTGGCACATTTTATCAGAGTTTTATCGGCAGCCGGAAGGTGCCGGAAAGCCTGTTAGAATGGCTTTATATTCCAGAGGGCTATCTGGCAACAGCTACCAATGGGAAAGTTTTTGTGGATAACTTAGGTGAATTCAGCGCCATTCGTGGAAAACTTCTGGAATTTTATCCAGAGGATGTTAGAAAGAAAAAGATTGCGGCAAGGGCAGCGGTTATGGCACAGTCTGGACAGTATAATTATGCGAGACTGATGAAGCGGGGCGAGTATGTGGGTGCCTCTCTTGCATTGTCGGAATTTATCAAAAACACAATTTCTATGGTGCATTTGCTGAATAAAAGGTATATGCCCTTTTATAAATGGTCTTTTAGAAGTATGACCACATTACCAAAGCTTAAGGAAGTACAGGAGAAGATAAATACACTTGCCACAATGGAATTTCAGCAGGAAGCCTGGCAGGGGGTAAGTGCTGACAGTTATGTTTATACCTTAAACCAGAATGACAAAAAGGTAGTATTGATAGAAGATATTTGTGCTATGGTAGCAGCAGAACTGCAGGCACAGGATTTAACAGGAAGACAGGATGCATTTTTAGAGAACCACACTATGGAAATTATGGCACGGATACAGGATGAAACCATACGTGCACGTCATGTGATGGAGGGCTAAACCATAACGGATTATTTTGTATTTTCATATGGTCAGCCATAAAAAATAAAAGTTCAAAGAAAGGAAATAACATGGAAGAATTAGTACAGAAAATTATTGAAGTAGAATGGAATCAGTTTCAGAGGGTGAAAAATGAAGGGGGCCGTGCTTCCTGTCAGGATGACTGGAATACATTTCAGATCATGAGAGAAAGTCAGTTTATCAACTGGCCTTTAGAGATTCTTGAAAGCTATGCCAAAGACTTGATGACAGCTATGGATAATAACTGGAATCTGATTTTTGAAAAATATACAAGAATGATGAAAAGCACTGCACCGGAAAAATATAAGGAATTAGAGCATATTTTACCGCCGCTTAGTGAAGAACGGATTCAGCGTATGGAGAAAACCATTTCCATTCAGACAAAATGGCTGGAGGAGTTTGCTGCAAAATATCCAAATTTGATGAATGAAGCAAGATATATTCATACTTATGAGGACAGTGAATACGAAACATCAGCAGAAACCTATCTGAGAGGTGAATTAGCTTCCTATTCCGAAGAAACAGAAAAGCTGTATGATGCTTTTGTGGAAAAACTTCTGGCAGAAGGAAAGAATATTGCTGAGATGACCTATGATCATATGGTAAAAAGATATGGTTATCAGTCCATTGAGGATGCAGAAGCAAAAATGCAGAAATAAGAGGGCAGATTATGGAGTGGAATCAATTATTATCAGGGGAACGTATCCGCCAATATACCCACAAAAATGAAAAAGATTACCGCAGTGAGTTTGAAAAGGACTATCACCGAATTATTGTCAGTGCTTCTTTCCGAAGACTTCAGGATAAGACGCAGGTCTTTCCACTGGATAAAAGTGATTTTATCCGTACCAGACTTACCCATTCGATGGAAGTATCGTCTATTGGAAAATCTTTTGGAAAGGCAGTGTACCATCGCATCAAAGAATATAATCCCGATGCCCGGATAGAGGAAAAACAGGCAGTGGAAATTGGCGATATATTGTTAAGTGCCGGATTGATCCACGACATTGGCAATCCTCCCTTTGGACATTTTGGAGAAAATGTGATCAGAGAATGGTTTCGAAATCATTTGACCGACCAGGGAATCACTTATAAAGGAAAGCCGGTGGTTTCTTATCTGAACCCACAGATGAAAGCAGATTTCCTGAATTTTGAAGGGAATGCACAGGCACTGCGGGTGGTAACGAAACTGCACAGCCTGGTGGATGCTAAGGGGATGAATCTTACCAAAGGGATTTTAAATACTATTATTAAATATCCGGCATCTTCTTTAGAAATTAATAAAAAAAGTGGCGATATCAAATATAAGAAAATGGGTTATTTCTATGCGGAAAGAGAAGTATTTCAGGAAATTACCAAGGGAACCGGTGCAGGGAACAACCGTTATCCCCTGACCTATTTACTGGAGGCGTCCGATGACATTGCCTACAAAACGGCCGATATAGAAGATGGATATAAAAAGGGCAGAATTAGTTTCACAAAACTTAAGTTTGAGTTAGAGAACAACAAATATACGGAGCATCAGGGCGAAGAGGAATATAGATTTCTGGAAACTGCCATCAAAGAATTGGGAGTTCGTTATGATAAAGGAGTGAAACGAAATTACCATAATGCGGAAGTGTATGCAGTACAAAACTGGGTGATCGGTGTACAACGTATGCTGATTGAAGCAGCTACCTGTTCTTTTTCTAAAAATTACGATGAAATTATGGCAGGAAAATATAACAAAGACTTATTTGAGGGAACCCATGCCTATTATTTGGCAAAAACCTTAGGGGATATTGCCTACGAACAAATATTCCGCAGCAAAGAAATCTTGAAGCTGGAGGCAGCATCCTGCAAGATATTAACATTTCTGCTGGATAATTTTGTGGATGCGGCGTTAGTATATGATACTGACCAGCCAAAAACACAATTGCAGGATAAGCTGATGGAACTTATATCGGACACCTACAAGTACATATATCATGTATATGCAGAAGGAAAATCAGAGGGAGAGAAGCTGTATCTTCGTCTGCTTCTGGTAACTGATTTTATATCAGGCATGACAGATCATTACGCAAAGACATTGTATCAGGAATTAAACGGAATATACTAGAATGTAGGAATTGGAAGTTAGATAAGAAATGAAAAAGCAGAGGAAAAGTGTATGGCAACAATAAGCCTGTGTATGATAGTGAAAAATGAAGAACTTGTGCTGCGGCGGTGCTTAGATTGTATTAAAGACCTTATGGACGAAATTATTATCGTGGATACCGGTTCCACGGACGGCACCAAGAAGATTGCATATGAATATACAGACAAAGTATATGATTATGAATGGCGGGATGATTTTGCAGCAGCAAGAAATTATTCTTTCTCCAAGGCAGCTATGGATTATATCTATGTGGCAGATGCAGATGAAATCATTGATGAAGAAAACCAGAAGAGGTTTCGGTGCTTAAAGGAGGCATTGCTTCCGGAGATAGAAATCGTGCAGATGAAATACTGTAATCAGTTAGAATATGGCAGTGTCTACAATTTTGACATTGAATATCGTGGAAAGTTATACAAAAGACTTCGAACCTTTCAATGGATCGATCCCCTCCACGAGACGGTGAATTTGGATCCTATTGTATTTGATTCGGATATTGAGATTATACATAAGCCTTTGGAAAAGCATGACCGCAGAGATTTTGCCAATTTCGAAAAGCTGGTAAACCGTGGGGAAGTACTTTCTAAAAAGTTGCTTATCATGTATGCAAAAGAACTGATGATCGCCGGAAACGAACAGGATTTTGCCAAGGCAGTGCCACTGTTTCAAAGGGCATTGCAGGAGGAGAGAAGTACAGAAGAATATAAGGCGGCAGACTGTGTGTTAGCCAAAGCGGCAGAATTTTCCGGCGATACAGAGGCTTTTTTCACTGCATGTTTGAAAGAAGTGGCAGATAATCCACCGGCGGAAATCTGCACTATGCTAGGGGAATATTACCGGAGCCGGGAAAATTATCAGGAGGCAGTTCTCTGGTATTACAATGCCATCCATGAGCAGGAATGTGCTTTAAATATAAATTATGCAGTTATGCTTCCAGTTACCGGGATTATAGAGTGTTACAAAAAACTGGGAAACCGGGAAATGGCATTACAATATAGTCAAATGTTGGAGAATTAGCAGATAATTATGAAAAATGCACAAAAAAACGCCGAAAAAATTTCTATTTTCTAAGTGCAAAGTACTAAAAAACTTTGATGACTTTTTCGAAATAGTGTTATATACTTTAAAGTAAGGAAAGGTTTACATAAGAACGACAAAATTCGACACGCACGGATAAGTTTCACATCCTAATTGTCAAAAGGTTTGTTAAGGTGTTGCCATTAAGAAAGGGGGAATCTTTATGGCAGGTATCAGCAGTTTGTATATGAATGTGTACAACAGTTATATGACATCGTATAATACTAAGTCGTTGACACGTTATGACACACACAAAAAAAGTGAACTGAAAAGTATTTATAACGCTATTGTAAAATTGAATAAGGAATCACCTCTTTATAAGATTAATTTTTCCCAGCAGACTCAGGAGTATGCGGTAGAGTTAAAGGAAGGTGCCCGGGGGCTTAAGAACGTGATCAGCGATCTAACCAATGGAAACACGGAACAGATTTTCAACAAAAAAGCCGTCTTTTCGGATAATGATCAGGTAGTTACGGCAAAGTATATCGGTGATGATGAAAGTAATGATTCCATGATTGCTGACTTTTCGGTAGAAGTGCATAAGCTTGCAACACCTCAGACGAATGTGGGCAAGTATCTTCCGAATTCTTACCGCCAGTTAGACAGCGGAACCTATGCTTTTAATGTGGAGGTAAATGGACTGGATTACGAATTCCAGTTTGGTGTAGGCGATGAAGATACCAACATCAATGTACAGAATAAGCTGGCACGTCTTATTAACAATTCAAATATCGGATTGCAGGCCAAGGTGCTGACAGAAGGGAGTGAATCTGCGTTGCAGATTACTTCCGTAGAGACGGGAAAGAAGGGGGAAGATGGACTGATTTTCCATATTACAGATATTCCAGAAGGCAGTTATGGTGTGGCAGCCAAATTTGCACTGAATAATGTGGAAGAATTTCCGGAGGATGCCTCCTTTGCCATCAACGGTATGGAGAAAACGACTCATTCCAATACTTTTGTGGCAGGAAAAGTTTTTGAAGTTACATTGAAGGGTATCAGTGCTACAGGTAATCCCTCTTTTCTCGGGTTTAAAACAGATACGGAGGCTATTACAGAGCATATTGAAACTTTTGTTACAGAGTATAATTCTTTTCTTGATACGGTCAGAGGCTATTCTGATGTGGAGCCGAGAAGTGAGAAATTAATTCAGGAATACACCAGAGTTGCCAGAGAACATATCAATGATTTAGAAGCGATTGGACTGGAAATTATGAGCGATGGCAGCATCCGTGTTGACAAGTCTCTGCTTTCAGAGGCAACAAAGGACGAGGAAACCTACAATGAAACATTGAAGGGAATCAATGGATTTAAAAACGGTATTCTGCGCAAAGTAAATCAGGCACTGCTTGATCCTATGGAATATGTGGATAAAGTAGTGTTAAATTACAAGAATCCGGGGAAAAATTTTGTAAATCCATATGTGACCTCTATGTACAGCGGAAGGATGTTTAACAGTTATTGCTAAATATATCTTAATAAATATAAAAAGCCAATGTGATAACCTGAGCTTTCAAGGTTATTGCATTGGCTTTTTTGAACTTCATAGTAATAAATACTGCTTGACTTTTTCTAACGATAATTGTAAACTTAAAATCACACAATGAGTTAACAATTGCTGAAAGAAAAGGATAATGGAAGGTGAAGGAAAATGATTACATTAG
>ERZ506887.1819-NODE-1819-length-10854-cov-6.750255_pt1 | contig 10854 bp, 6 predicted proteins | sample MGYA00512905_ERZ506887 | MGnify/ENA metagenome assembly ERZ506887 | reverse complement strand
TAGTCATGCACACCACCCGCAAAAATGGTGCCGAAGGTGATCCACAGGAACACCACGGGGCCCCACAAAGCGCCCTGCATGGCACCAAAGATGGGGCCAAGGCCCGCAATGTTCAGCAGCTGGACGAGGAACAGCTTCCACTGGGGCATCACGACATAGTCCACGCCGTCGTTGATGCGCACAGCAGGCGTTTCACGGTCGTCCGGGCCGAAGGTATTGTCCACGATCTTGCCATAGACGAAGTATCCGCCCACCAGGATCGCAAGACAGAGCAGGAAACTAATCATACCAGAAACCTCCTTTTTGCCCCTGCCGGCCACGGCCCCATTCTGCCGCATACCCGGGGCTCTTTTCTGGCCTCATGGTAGCATACTTTTTTCCAGCGGAGAAATATCTTTCCGGCATGGGGCTATATAGTTTCCGATATAGCTGCAAAGAATTTTTGCCGCTTTTCCGTTTATTTTTTGACCATTTATCAGCAAAAATAAAACCGGGCGCTCATTTTCGCCCGGTTTTGCATCCATTTATTGGTTTTTCTGTCAATTTCAAATGGAGCAACCTTTGCCGTGCCTTAGCCGGAAAGCTCCTTTATTTCACGGTGGAAGCCGCTTCCTTGTGGAGCAGATCCACAAAGGCCTGCTCCTCGGGGCGCAGGCGGCCCTTGTCCGGGTAGACCAGCACATCCCGCATCTGCTGGCGCTGGGCCGGGCACTTCTTCAGCACCAGATGGTACTGCTCCAGTGCCCTGCGGGGCATGGGCGATGCCCACATGTAGGCCGTGGGCAGCCGCTGCAGGATCGAGAACTGGCTGCACCGCTCATACACATGGATACGGCGCTCCGGGTTGACATGCCAGCGCACACCGTTGCCGCCCTCCTCGCCGGGCAGCTGGAAATCATCGTGGAGGATCTCCATATACTTGTCCAGCTCAGACAGGTCGCGGATCGCCTTCCGGGCCAGCGGGCCGTCCCGGTTGGTCAGCAGACTGTATTCAAAATCCATAATGGGTTCCATTTTCAGGCCCCGCCGGGCGCAGTAATGGGTATAGTGCTCGTCATCCTCCACGGCGTACCGCAGCAGAGCCAGATGATACCCCTGCCGCAGGACATGATCCAGTGCCTCCATGGAGCCGCCCTCCCGGATGTGGATGTGGAGCCGCTCAATGGAGGCCGCCTGCTCCAGATAATCCACCGCCGCATAGGAGGCATAGGTGGCGTGGGGGATCATTACCCGCAGTTCGGCGCAGCGCTCCTGCTCCTCCTGCACGCTCCGGTCCAGCCTGTCCACCTCCCGCAGCACCCGCTCGGCCTGCTCGATGAAGTGCCGCCCCTGCTCCGTGGGGATCATGCCGGTGGATGACCGCTCAAAAATGCGGAGATGGTATTCTTCTTCCAGATTTTTCAGCGCCTTGCTCACGTTGGGCTGAGCGGCATACAGCCGCTTTGCCGCCGCACTCACAGATCCGCATTCCATGATGGCGACGAGATACCGCAGTTCTGTAATGTTCAACTTTTTCTCTCCTTTTGGCGTTTTTATCCCTTGCGCCTAGTTTATCAGGCGGCACACGGGGCTGTCAAGCGTTGACGGGGCCCCGCTGCCGTTTTATAATGTAAGAAACAATCTGCCCGAAAGAGGTCGAAGAGGATGGAAGAAAAAAACTACCGCGTTCTGCGCATTGAGGAGCAGCTTTATGGCTGCGAGGAGCTGCCCGAGGGCCAGCCCGTGCTCTGTGATGTCCTGCTGGAGGCTGCCGACGGCACACAGCGGGTTCTCCCCTACCCGGATGCCGAGCTGACCCGGCTGGACATCAACGAGGGCAGCACCGTCACCCTGCGGGATCACAGGCTGACCAAGGCGGCGCACAAGGTCTATTTCACCCGCCACGGCGAGACCGTGTGGAACGTGGAAAACAAGATCTGCGGCATGACCGACAGCCCCCTGACCGAAAAAGGCCGCGCCCAGGCCCGGGAGCTGGGCGAAAAGCTCCGGACCAGCGGTCTCCGCATCGATGAGATCCTGTACTCTCCCCTGTCCCGCGCCGCCGACACCGCCCGGGCCATTGCAGAGGCCACCGGCATTCCTGCCCGGTGTGAGCCACGGCTCCGGGAGCAGTGCTTTGGCCGCTACGAGGGCACGCCCCGGGACGGCGAGGAGTTCCGCATCTCCAAGACCCACTTTGCCGACCGCTACTCCGGCGGCGAGAGCATGATGCAGCTGGCCCAGCGCATCTACAACCTGCTGGACGAGCTCCGGGCCGACACCGACAAGACCTACCTGCTGGTGGCCCACAACGGCATTGCCCGGGTGGTGCAGTCCTATTTTTACGATATGACCAACGAGGAGTACGCGGCGGCAGGCATCAAAAACTGCGAGTTCGTGGAGTTTACATTCTGAACAAAGAAAGGACCCGCCGAGGGTCCTTTCTTTGTTTGCGGTTATTCTGCCTTGCGGTAATGGAACTGCTGGTCTCTGGTGATGAACAGGCCGATGCTGACCAGCAGAGCGGCCAGCTCGGCGGCAGTCACGGCCAGCCAGATGCCATCGATGCCCAGCAGGAGCGGCAGCAGCAGAACCGCCGCCACCTGGAACAGCAGGGTGCGCAGGAACGAGATGAGCGCACTGGTCACACCATCGCCCAGGGCCGTGAAGAAGGAGGACGCATAGACGTTGAACCCCATGATGAGGAAGCTCAGGCCATAGAGCCGGAAGGCCCGGGTGGTCAGAATGAGCAGGTTTTCATCATAGCCCACAAAGAAGCGGGCCACATGGGGGATGATGAACATGGAGCCGATGGTCATTACCACCGCAACCACACCGATGAGCTTCAGGCTCTTGCGGTAGAGGTTGTTGACCTCTTTGCGGTTATTGGCACCATAGTGGTAGCTGACGATGGGCGCGCTGCCCACGGCGTAGCCCACAAACACCGCCACGAACAGGAAGGACGCGTACATGATCACACCATAGGCGGCCACGCCATCCTCGCCCGCAAAGCGGAGCAGCTGATAGTTGTACAGGATGTTCACCAGCGACATGGAAAGGTTGGTCATCAGCTCAGAGGAGCCGTTCACACAGGCTTTCAGCAGCACACCGCCCTCAAACTGCGGGCGGCAGAGGTGGAGCAGGCTGGTGTTTTTCCGGTTGAGGAAGTAGAACACCGGCAGCAGGCCGCCCACCACCTGGCTGAGCATGGTGGCAATGGCGGCACCCTCTACGCTCCAGTGCAGGATGCCCACCAGCAGCACGTCCAGCACCATGTTGGTGCAGCCCGCGCCCACCGTGAAGTAAAAGCCCAGATGCGGCTTTTCGGCGGTGACAAAAAAGCTCTGGAACATATTCTGCAGGATAAAGGTGGGCAGGCTGAGCATCAGCACCCGGCCATAGCGCAGGGCGTAGTCCAGCATCTCACCTTCTGCACCCAGCATCAGGGCCACCGGCCGGAGCAGCAGCATCCCCAGCACGGACAGCACGATGCCGGCGATCAGCGCCGTTGACATAAACAGGCTGAAATAGCGGTCGGCACGGGCTTTATCGCCCTCACCCAGCGTGATGCCCACAATGGCGCTGCCGCCGGTGCCCAGCATAAAGCCGACTGTGCCCACCAGCATGGGCACGGGCATGATGAGGTTGACTGCCGCAAAGGCCGTTTTGCCCACAAAGTTTGAGACGCACAGGCCGTCCACGATGCCGTAAATGGAAGTAAACAGCATGGTGCCGATGCAGGGCAGCACAAAACGGATCAGCCGTGAATAATCAAAGTGATCCGAAAGTTGGATTTTCTTTTTTGACATGGATTCTCCTTTTTGCAGGGGTGGATCACATCATCCCGCCGGGCCGCCAGCCGGTGCAGTAGCGGGCGTAATCGCGGTCGGCCTGTTTGACGTAAAGGAGGAACTGTTCCCTGCCCTCCTTGTCCGTGACCTGACGGACTTTGGTGGGCAGGCTCTGGCGCTGGAGCAGCTCCAGTTCATCGTTGAGCTCTTCCTCGGTATCAAAGGCATCCAGCTTGGTCCAGTGGGTGGCAAAGAGCCAGATATTTGCAAGGGTGTTATTCATATTCAGTCTCCTTTTCCGGGGCATCGGCAAGGGTGCCGGTCCGGTAGAACGGCGCAATGGCGTTGGCATCGCCGTGGCGCACGATGGAATAGGTAATGTCGCAGTAGGGCTGGATGGCGGTGCTCTTTTCCACGGTGGAGATGAGCAGAACCTGCAGCTGCAGGCGGCGGAACAGCTCCATCATGGGGCGGATGCGGTCACTGGTCATCTTGCTGAAGGCCTCGTCCAGCAGGACAAGGCGGATGCTGTTCTCGCTCTTCTGGTAGATCTGCAGCAGGCTGGCGCAGATGGCCACATAGAAGGGAGCCTGGTTCTCGCCGCCGGAGGAATCGCGGCTGACGCGGGAAAGATAGGCCTGCTGGCCCGAGACGGTGTTGGTCACCTTGATGTCATAGTCCAGATAGGTGCGGTAGTCCACATAATCCGAGAGGGTGGCACCGGAGGTGGTGCGGCCCTCCTGCCGGGCCCGGGTGTTCTCATCCACATCGGCCATGATCTTTTCCATCAGCGCGTCCACCTGCCGCTCGTAGACGGGGTCGGCGGTGGCGGCAAGGTTGTCCAGCGAGTCGCCATCGGTCATCTGCTGGTTGCCCTTGTCCACAATGACCTGATAGAAGGCGGCCAGCTGGGGGTCACGGCTGGGCTCCAGCTCAAAGCGGTAGACTTCCTCGCCGTAGGTCAGCTGCTCCATCACCTTGTTCAGCTCCCGGAACTGGCGGCGGGCGTTGAAGATATCATCCTTCATCCGGAAGAGGATATCCTTGCGGAAGCGATCCTTGCAGTCCCGCTGTGCCTGCTCCAGCCGGGCGGCGTAGCGTTCCAGATCAATGCGGACAAGGCTGTCGTGCTGGGCGCGGTACTGCTCCACCCCGGCCAGACCCAGCGGATAATCGCAGACGTAGTGCTCGTTGTAATCCCTCTGGGCAGGTTCCAGCGTGGAAGTGAGATAAGCTCGCAGGGCATCGTCCAGCCTGGTCTGTGCCTTTTCGGCAGTCTGTGCGGCGGCACGGGCCGTACGCCCGCCCGTCATCAGGCCCTTTTTGCGTTCCTGTGCCAGAGGCTCCAGCAGCGGGTGCTGTGCAAAGAATGCCTCTGCCGCCTCCCGGCTCTGTGCGGCGGTCTCCACCGCTTTGCCCTGCTCTGCCTCGCAGGATGCGATCTGCTTTTCGCAGACGCGGATATCGCCGCCCACCTGCTCCACGGCCTTGCGGGCAGTCTCCCATGCGGCTTCCCGGGCTTCTTCCTCGCGGTAGAGCTGCTGCAGCATGGGGTTCTCGCGGCAGTCCGCCAGCTTCTGCTCCTGCGCGGCGTAGTCGGCACGGGCGGCATCCAGCGCGGCCCGGCTGGCCCAGAGTTCGGCCAGCTGTTCCAGCGCATGGCCCCGCAGGACGTTCTGGTACTGGTCGTAGGCAGATTTCAGGGTCTTTTCGGTCTGGGCGGCTTCGCGGCAGCGGTCGGCCTGAGCGGCAAGCTGTGCTTCCAGCGCGTCGGCACGCTCCCTGCGGGCATCCAGGCCGATATAGCGCTGGGGCCTGCGCAGGCGTTCCAGCCGGAAGGGATGGTGGCGCAGCAGGTCCCGGGTGGCGCTGTCGGGGAAATGTTCCAGCGTATCGGGGGTGTCACAGCAGACGATGCGGCGCAGGATGGTGTCCGCATACTGTGCGGCCAGCGGGTTCTCGCTGGTGACCTGGGCGGCAAGGCTGTCGGCGGGGGCTGTCTCCGCATGGCGGTCCGCCTTGCGGATGCCCGGGGTATCCAGCAGGCTGATGGGCCCCACCCGGTCGCCCAGCGCCACAAAGGCGCTCTTGGCGGCGGCATAATGGGCAGGCGGCACAAGGATATCGAACCGGCGGTCACCCAGGCAGGCTTCCACACAGTCCTGCCAGCTCTCGTCGGCCACGGTCAGCAGCTCACAGAAGATCTTTGCATCCGCCGTCATGCCGCGGCTTTTCAGCTCTGCGTTCACGGCATCCCGCACTTTGGTGGCGGCATCGCCGTGGGGGTAGACCCACTTGCCGCCGGACACGGCGTTCAGCTCGGCCCGCAGGGCCTCCTGCTCTTTTGCCAGATCCACCGAAGCCTGCCGGGCAGCAAAATATTGCTCCTCCAGCGGCTTTTCGATGCGGGCCAGCTCCTCGGTCAGGGCGGGGAGATGTTCCGCTGTCAGGCGCTGGGGCCAGAGCTCCTTCTCCACCGCAAAGCCGCTGCGGTTCAGCTGGGTCAGCAGGCCGGTGATGGTATCCGCAGTTGCTTCCAGACCGTTCCTTGTCCGGGCTGCTGCATCCAGCGCGCTCTTTTTCCGGGCCAGCTCCTCGGTCAGGGCATCCAGCGCCCGGCCCGCGCCGCTGTCACCGGCCGCTCCGTGGGCCGCCAGATAGGCCCGGCGGGCTTCGGCTTCGGCGTTCTTGGCGGCCTCGTATTTTGCGTTCAGGTCAGCCAGCTGGCGGCGGCCTGCATCCAGATGGCTCTGCCAGGAGGCATCCTCACCGGCATCCGCTTCGGCGCGGGCCAGCAGGGCCGCACCCCGGTTGACAAGGGCATCCGTTTCTTTGGCAGCAGCTTCCCGGCCATACGCCACGATTTGTTCCAGTGCGGCGGCACGGGTCTGGGCCTCGGCCAGAACGGCGTGGAGGTTTTCCAGCTCCACCCGGTCGCCCTGCAGCGCTTCCAGATCCAGCTCAGGCTGGGGCAGGATGTACTGGTACAGGAACTCCCGGAAGTTGGGGATCTCGTCCATGCTGGTGCCCATCTGGAACACTTCGTTGAACTTTTTGCCCAGCGGGCTGGAGGCACGGCCAATGCCCAGGGCACGGCAGATGCGGTCCCGGGCCTCGCTGGGGCTGCGGGTGTAGGACAGACGGCCCACGACAGGCTTGAAGTCCTCCTTGGCGCTGGGGGCACCGGTGCGCGGATCAAGGAAGGGCAGCTTTTCCAGCGTGATGCCGTCCTCGGAGATGTACCAGGTCTGGTCGCCTGGGTGAAGCTCCTGCATGGGGCCCTCGGATTCCACCCGGACAGCGATGACAAAGTTTGTCCGCTTGACGGTATCCCAGAACTCGGTTCCGATATATGCCACCGTGCGGCCCGGGCGGCGGTAGGCGTTCTCGCCGCGCTGCTTGGCGTGGACAGAGCCTTGCAGGGTGCGGCCGCTCTTTTTGTTGCCGAGAGCGTTGAAGTTGCGGTTGGTGGTCAGGCAGTAGCGGATGGCGTCGAGGATGGTGGTCTTGCCCACGGCGTTGACGCCGATCATGTAGGTCAGCCGGGCGCAGTCGAAGGTGACATTCTCAAAGTTGTGCCAGTTGATGAGCTTCAGGCGTTTCAGTTCTATCATTCTTCCACCTCCACGGCAGCGGTGCCGTCCTCCGGCCGCTCATAAAGCGAAAGCTCACTGCGGGTGCGGGTCACCTCGGCGGCAGCGTCCGCAAGGTCGGAATCCGGCAGAGCAAGCAATACAGTGGGGAATACTTCGATACGGCCATCCAGCCCGGAAAGCCGCCCCACCGGCCGGGCCAGATTGTACCGGCGCAGGGTGCGCAGCAGCTTTTCCAGCGTGGGCTGGTCGAGGCGGCGAGGCAGGTTCATCTTTTGGAGTTCGGCCTGTACCTCTTCCACCGTCACCAGAACCTGGTCGGCGCTGGCCGAGAGGCTCTCCCGCTTTTGGAGGTAGAGCAGGCGCAGGACTAAGAGCAGGATGCTCTCGTACTTCAGAAGCCGAGCCTGACTGCCCTCATGCTCGTTGACGAGGGCCGCCGCCTGCAGCGGGGCGGGGTAGAGCACCACCGAGTAGCCCAGCGGCGCAAACACGGCCCGCACTTCGTTGAGGTGGTCCTGAACATAAAGATATTTGGCGCGCTGGTCCTCCACGCCGCCCAGCACAAAGCAGTGATTGAGCAGATAATTTGCGCACTCTTCCAGCATTTTATTCGTTTCGGTCATCTTCGGCGTCCTCCTTGCGGGGTGTCAGAGTAAATTCTTCAAACCGGAAGCCGCCCCGCGTGGCCCACTCGCCGGTGAGCTGGATGTCATAACAGCGGCGCGGCGACTGGGAGTAGGTGTGCAGTCCGATGATGCGTGCGAAGTCGTTCGGGTATTCGTCGGCGAGGGTGGACGCCGAGACAGAAGGCCGTGCGGACAGCGCCTGCCGGGCGAGGATGTCCACGTTCTCCTCGGTGACGGCCATCCGGGCGTAGTCCAGCAGGAGCTTCTGCTCCCGGCGGAGCTGCTCTTCGTCCAGCTGTCCGGCCTGCACCGGGGCCAGCGGCGCGTCGGTGCGGGGTGCGGCCGGAGGATAGAGCGGCTTTTCGCCGAAGACCTGCACCGGCCAGAGCTTGAGCCGCGCGGCCAGCGGGCCGTCGTCCGGCTCAAAGAGCTGGTCGGGCGTTTTGATGTTCTCAGCGTACCGCCGCAGCAGGGCGGTGACGCTGCCCTGGGCCGAGCGGTCGCTCAGCAGCAGGAACTGCGCCCGCTGAACGGCCCGCTTGCGGTAGCGGACGTGGCTGGCGTCGATCTCCCGGATGAGGGTGCTCATCTCTTCGAGGGCGTCCCGCTGTTTCTGGATGAGGGCGCGGACGGCGGGAGCGGCCTCGCTCGGGGCGCAGCGCTCCACCCGGGCGTAATCCAGCGCCAGCTGGGGCAGGTAGTTCGTCTCGCAGTCGTCCAGTCCCTCTTCGAGGAAGGCGCGGTAGTTGAACAGGTTGTCGCTGGTCTTGAAGCGGTGGTAGGCGGCCGCCACCACCTTTTCTTCGTACTGGTCGAAAAGCTCCAAGACTTCCTGCGGGGTGCGGTTGCGGGTGAGGCGGTCGATGTAGTGGCCGATGGAGGCGTTGAGGGCGCGGAGGGACTTGTTCAGCGCCTCAAGGTCGCCGGCTACCTCCCGCAGGACGTTCTCGTAGGGGCTCTTCTCTTCGCCCACGTTCTGCAAAAGCTGCCACGCCTTGTAGAGCTTGCCGGTGTAGGTGACGACCCGGGGGTTCAGGATCTCTTCCAGCGCTTCGAGAAGCGGCGTCACCTCCGGCACAAAGGCCAGCGCAGGCTCTTCTTCGTAGCTGCCGGGCTGTTCGGCCAGCCAGCCGGTGCGCCGCAGCCGCAGCAGAAAGCCCAGCGCCAGCGTGTGGGGGTCGCGGGTGGGCTGCTCGGCCTCATCGCCCGCGTCGTCGGCGTCCAGTGCCAGAGGCTTTGCCAGCGCGGCGAAGTAATCCTCGGCCCGGGATACGGCCTCGGCCCGCAGGATGCTGTAATCTGCCGTGTGGCGGCACTCCTCCCACAGCAAGAGCAGCAGCTCTGCATAAAATGCCCGGTTCGGCCCCGCCAGCGGCCGGAACAGCCGCGGGCTGACCAGTTCAAACAACTGCATCCGTATGCCCCTTTCAATCGGTAAATATCGACTTCTATTGTACCACAGTTGACAGGGATTTGCACCCCGCCGGGAAATAAAAACACGGGCCGGCAAAGCGGTATGAAACCCCTTTGCCGGCCCGTGCGGCGCTCCCTTATTCCCAGACCCGGCGGCAATGCCGCACAAAAGCCTGACAATGATTGATTCGATGATAGCACGACTTTGGCATTCTGTCAACCAAATTGCTGAAAAAAGAAGAAAGTGTGAAAGGATTTCTCCAATCTTTTCCTGAAATTACACACATTTTCCACGAATTTGTGATAGCCTTAAATACAGAAGAACTCCCCGATAATGTACTCGTTCGAAATACAAGGCGGAACTACTCCTGATAGATGCACAACAGCCCCCCGGAATGCAGGACTCCGGGGGGCTTCGTGTTTATAAGAGGCGTTTACCAGCAGCCGCGCACCCGGAAATCCCGCTCCCATGGGTCGGGGGCGAGGTCGCGCTGGCGGAGCGAGGTGATCTGGATATAGTCGCTGCGCTGGATGAGGGCGAACAGCTTGAGGAAGAGGGCCGGGTCGCCCTGCACCTCCAGCGTGACCGAGCCGTCGTCCTCGTTCTCCACCCAGCCGGTGAGGCCAAGGCTCTGGGCGGCGTACCGGGCGCGGTAGCGGAAGCCCACGCCCTGCACCTGCCCTTCGATGGAGTACCGCCGCCGGACGGTGCCCTCGGGCAGGGCGGGGGGCTGGCGGTCCTTTTCATTCAGAAAATCAAACATAAGCGGCTTACAGCTCCTGATATGCGCTCATCAGAGCGGGGATGAACTGCTTTTTGCGGCTGACGACGCCGGGCAGCACCCAGCTGCCATCTTCTTCCGGCTCCTTCTCGAAGCCGCTGCGCAGCATCTCGTCGGCATGACGGCCGGTGCAGATGACGACGCTCTCTTCCTTCGGCACATCGGTCAGCAGCATATAGAGGTCCTCCACGTTCTGCTTGCCGCAGGCTTCGGGCAGATAGGGGGTGAGCAGCTTCTGGGCCGCTTTCAGGTTCTTGCGGGTCATGTAGCTGCCCTGCGCCACGCCGAAGCGGACGTCGCCGCACATGAACACCTTGAAATCCTGCAGGAAGACTTCCTCCGGGGTCTTGCCGTCCAGCTTCTCGCCGGCCTCGAACATCTCGGAGGCAAAGGCGTCGATCTCGACGCCCGCGATTTTGGCGAGGCGGTTGGCGATGGAGACATCGACGGGAGTGCAGGTGGGGCTGCGGAAGACCAGCGTATCCGAGAGGATGGCCGCCAGCAGCAGACCGGCGATCTGAGGCCGTATCTCGACGCCGTTCTCATCGTACATCTGGGTGATGATGGTGGCGGTGCAGCCTACGGGCTGGTTGCGGAAATAGACCGGGCCGCTGGTCTCAAGGCTGCCGATGCGGTGGTGGTCGATGATCTCCAGGATCTCAGCCTG
>ERZ506887.1810-NODE-1810-length-10885-cov-4.218283_pt1 | contig 10885 bp, 8 predicted proteins | sample MGYA00512905_ERZ506887 | MGnify/ENA metagenome assembly ERZ506887 | reverse complement strand
CAGAAAATCACAGGCGATATGAGCGCATCAGACATCTGCGAAAAGCTCAAGGCAGACGTGGTGGTAGAGCACAGGGAAGACACATATGTTGTGTATGCGTATACGCCGTTAATTGAGGAGTACAAAAAGGTGGGAAAAGATAAAATAAATCTTACCATAGCTATTGTATACAATGAAGAGCAGGACATAACAGAAGTTCTACTGGCCACTCCATTGTTAAATGAGGATTTTTAAAAAAAAGGAACAAAACCATACTCGACTGCATATATTACTACTGTAATGTCGAATTAAATATGGAGGCAGTATGGAATATAAAAAAAACAGAGAAACAAATCCAAGAAGAGTTTTCGGCGCCAATGTGACACCGTCAATGGGAGAGCAGCCATCAATGGGAGAGCGGCCATCAATGGGAGAGCAGCCATCAATGGGAGGTCAGCCGTCAATGTGGGGACAGCCATCAATGGGAGGACAGCCGTCAATGTGGGGACAGCCGTCAATGGGAGGTCAGCCGTCAATGTGGGGACAGCCGTCTGTGATGCCGGGATGTCAGCCGCAAATGATGCCTAGGAACCCATATTCACCGAACCATCGTCCGCCAATGATGATGCCGCCTTATCCTGTATATCCACCAAATATGGCAATGCCATATTATTACGGAGATACTTTGCGGGGCATGGAAGTATGGAATGATAATGATTTTACAGAAGATGATCTAGATAAGGAATTGGAGCAGATTATGGAGATGTATCCTTCCAGAGCAAGAGAAATCCAGAAAAAAGTTGTAGAAGTCTGCGATTCCATTGATTATGACGGAAGTATTTTGTATGATGAGTATCCGGATAAATTTGTGCTTAGCAAGTATTGTGATAAAATATATCAAGATATGGACAGTACACAAGTAGAAATGGCATCAGAAAATCTGGAAACTCAGCAAGTCAGTGGTACGGCAAGACAAGGCGGAAGAGGACCATGCAGAAACTGCAGACCAGACGATGGCCGCCGTGATTTGATCGATGTATTATTTTTCAATGAAATATTCCGGAGAAGATGCCGGAAGGGTAAATGCCGTAGATGGTAGCAGGTGGAGATATATTACCAGTAAAATGTGTGAATAAATTATTTTGTTCGGTATAAAAATGAGAAGGCACAAGCAAAAAATGTTGTTTGTGCCTTTTATAGATGAGGCCAAAATTTGCAAATAAATAATAGAACAACTAAAATACACAAATTGGTTGACACATAGACGCGATATATATATATAATGACAATAAAAATAAATAAAATAAAACGTAATAGAGAGAAAAAGAGGAAGATTAAATGCTGTTTTATATCAAGTAGATTTGATTAAGTTTCTGCTTTCTGAGAGATTGTGATTTTAATAGGGCAGATGCCTATGGGTGTCCTGTCATTTTAGAGAGGAAGTATAAATGAAAACATACATTATTTTTTTATGTTTAGATATACTTCTTATTCTTTTTCTGGCAACTGCATTATGGATAAATGATGGAATTTTTCTAATGTTAGTAACATATTTTACCTGCATCTTTCAAATTGTAGAAATTGTACGAATACAAAAGAAGAAAAAAGAATAGATTCAATGGGGCTGTAGCTATCTAATGTAGGTTCACACAATTCTTTAAACCACCAAAAGTCTTTGGTATAACTTATTTGTGAAATTTCCATAAATATAAAAAATTTTAGTTGAGGTTTTTCCCTAAAGGAATTAAGATATATATAGAAAAATTAAGAAAACCTGGGAGGAACCATGGAGTTATCAGAATTATTAAATTACGCACTGACCAGTGAGTTGTCCGGAATTACCATCAGCAATGTGCGGAATAGCGAACTAGGAGAAAAAATAAAAATACGTCCGGTATTGTTAAAAGACCAGTTAAAGTTTCAGGTGACTTTTTACCGGGGAACAAAAGTGATACATAAAAATTATGAAAAACAGGACTTACTTGTGGATATTCCGCTGTGGCTTAGTGAATACTTTAAGCAGATGCAGGCAGAATATGCAGATGTGCAGGCAAGTGTTCTGGTAAGTAAAAAAGGAAAAATAACTATCAAAACAAAACAGACAGGCTGTAACAAAGCCGCTGTGCTGGAACATAACCGGAAGAAGAAATATATTCTTGAGGAAGGTACACCAGTGCCATTTTTGGTGGACTTAGGAGTAATGAGCCAGAATGGAAAAATTGTGCATGCAAAATACGATAAATTTAAGCAGATTAACCGTTATCTGGAATTTGTGGACGATATTTTAGAACAGCTTCCAAAAGACAGGGAAATTACCATTGTAGATTTCGGCTGTGGAAAATCATATCTTACCTTTGCATTGTATTATTTTCTAAGAGAGTTAAAAGGATATCAGGTGACGATCATCGGACTGGATTTGAAGGAAGATGTGATTGCACATTGTAATAAACTCAGTAGTAAATATGGCTATCAGGATAAATTAAAATTCTACGTTGGAGATATTGCCGGATACAATGGGCTGACATCAGTAGATATGGTAGTGACGCTGCATGCCTGTGATACGGCAACGGATTATGCACTGGCAAAGGCAGTGGCATGGGGGGCAGAAGTGATCTTATCAGTTCCTTGCTGTCAGCATGAAGTAAACAGACAGTTAGAAAATGATATGCTGTCACCAGTGTTGAAATATGGATTAATTAAGGAAAGAATGGCGGCTTTGCTGACCGATGGTATTCGTGCACAGCTTTTAGAGGAACAGGGGTATCAGGTGCAGGTAATGGAATTTATTGATATGGAGCATACACCAAAGAATATTCTCATTCGGGCAGTGAAAGATAAAAAGAGTGGCCGGAATCAGAAGCTGGATGACTGTATGAAAGCACTTCATGTCCAGCCAACTTTAAGCAGGCTGCTAAAACGGTAATGTATTAGATGGAGGTTATAGCATAGAATGAAAAAATACCTAATAAAAATTGCAGTACTGTTTACGGTGTTCGTGCTCAGTGTAGTGGTCATAAGTAAAATTATCAATCAGGGGAATACTGATATGACGGCAGAAATGGCAAACGCTGTCTATCCGGTAATCACTACCATGGTAGGAGATCATGAGGCAAACACACTGTATGGTTATGCCAATGAAATGCAGGCACAGTTTATGAGGGATACAATCACTCCCCTTAATGAAGACCGCAAACTTACCATTCAGGTAAAAGAAGCGGAACTGGGCATTAATGAAATTTCTTATGAAGTCAGAAGTCTGGATACTACCAGACTGGTAGAGGATAACAAAGTAAGCAGTTTTACAAGAGAAAACGACGGAATACAGGCAGAAATTCCCATTAAGGATTTAATTGACAAGGGAACAGAATATATTCTGACCATCGTGCTTCACTGTGATGGAAATCAGGAAATTCGTTATTATACAAGAATAATATTGCCGGACAGCAGCTATGCCACGGAGTTGATGGATTTTTCCGATGATATACAGAAAAAGATATATAATAGGGATAAAAGTTACTCAGAAGATATTGTGAAATATTTAGAATCTAATTCCAGCGGAGATAATTCTACTTATAATTATGTAAATATACATTCCAGCTATGACCAGGTTACCTGGGGAGAACTGAAGGTAAAAGTGGAATCCGATACAGTTCCCCAGATCAAAGAATTGTCTGATACCATAGGGACCATTAATTATAACTATGTAGTTTCCATAGAAGGAGAAAATGGCGACAAAGACTATCTTAATGTGGAAGAATATTATTATATCCGCTACACTTCCAACAGAATGTATCTGTTAGATTATGAGCGGTTTGCCAGTGAAATTTTCACGCCGGTCAGTGAAAGGTTCGATGAAAATAAGGTGAATCTTGGTATTGTTGACGAAAATGTAGAGTACGAAGAAAACATGGATGGAACTATTGTGAGTTTTGTTCAGGAAAATACATTATGGCAGTACAATAACAATACAGACAGAATTATAAAAGTATTTGGATTTTATAATAATAATGTGTCAGAAGTAAGGGATAATTATGATCAGCACAAGGTAAAGATAGTCAGCATGGATGAAAACGGAAATATGCAGTTTATGGTGTGTGGCTACATGAACCGGGGGCGTCATGAAGGAGAAACCGGAATTGCTATGTATTATTATGACAGCACCATTAATTGTATTGAGGAAGAAGTGTTTTTGCCCAGCACTAAGCCATACCAGTTGATAAAAGAGGATATCGATAATCTTATTTATGTAAACCGGAACAATGAAATGTACATTTATCTGGAGGAAAGTCTGTATAAGATTGATTTAAGTATCCATACTTATGAAGTGGTGGTAAACGGGCTGACAGAAGGAACCTATACAGTATCGAAAGATAACAGTATGATCGCATGGCAGAACGAGTTAGACAGATATAACTCCCAGACGATTCATGTATTATCGCTGCAGGAAGGAAGTCAGTATCAGGTAACGGCAGAAACGCAGGAATGTATTGCACCGTTAGGCTTTATGGAACAGGACTTTATTTATGGAATTGCTGTAAAAGATGATATAAAATATGATGTGACCGGTGTGATGAGATTTCCTATGTATGCTATTTGCATACGTAATGAGAAAGAAGAAGAAATTACTTACAAAAGAGATGGCATTTACATTATGGGGGCAAGCCTGAAAAATAATGTGATTCAGCTGCAACGTTATGAAAAACTATCGGATGGCTCCTACAAAGAAATAGAGAGTGATAGTATCATGAATAATGATTTTGTGGAAAATACCAATGTAAGCCTTACTAAAAAAGTAACGGAAGATAAGGAAACAGAATTGCAGCTGGAACTGGCATATAATATTTCTGAATCACAGCCGAAGCTTCTCACCCCAAGAGAAGTGGTGTATGAGGAATCCAGAAATGTAGAAATTGACGGAAACAAGACTAACATTGGCGATAATTACTATTATGTATATGCCCGTTACGGTATGATGGGGGTTTATACAGATGCTGCACAAGCAATTGAAACCGCTGGCAATTACTCTGGTGTAGTATTAAATAAGAAACAAAATTATATCTGGGAAAAAAATAAGCGTCAGACCAGTACAAAGATTAATCAGGTATCAGTTTCAGCAGCAGACGGAGAAAATAGTCTGGGGCTTTGTCTGACACAGATGCTGACAGCCGCGGGCTATACAGTGGATGCCCAGCCGTTATTGGCGCAGGGAGAGCCGCCTTTATCCATATTAAATAAATATGTGGAGGGCGACGTGCTGGATCTGACAGGTTTAAGTGTGGATAATGTACTTTATTATGTCAGCAGAGGTTATCCCGTATTGGCAGTATTGGGTGAAAACAAAGGTGTTCTGATCATAGGGTATGATGAATTTAATGTACTGATTCTGGACCCGTCAAATGGCATAGAACCATACAAAAAAGGTTTGAATGACAGCCGGGAATATTTTAATGATTTGGGAAATAATTTTATTAGTTTTGTAAATTAGGAGGTAAACATGGACGCAAGAATTAAAAAACTGGCAGAGAATTTAGTTACCTATTCCTGTAAGGTAAAGGAAGGTGAAAAGGTTTATATCAACTATATCGGACAGGAAACAGAAGATTTGGCAAGAGCCGTGGTAAAGGAAGTGTATAAGGCAAAGGGAAGACCTTTTGTGCACTATATCAGCAATGAGGTTTTAAGAGAAGTGCTGATGCACTGCGATGAAGAGCAGTTAAAGGTGATGGCAGAAATGGATGCATTGGAAATGTCAAAAATGGATTGCTATATTGGTATCCGTGGTGCAGATAATGTTTCTGAACTCTCCGATGTACCGGAAGATAAGATGAAACTTTATGATCAGCTATACCAGACACCAGTACATCATGAGATACGTGTGCCAAAAACAAGATGGGTAGTGCTGCGCTATCCGAATCATGCCATGGCACAGCTGGCATGTACCAGTACAGAAGCTTTTGAAGACTTTTACTTTGAAGTATGTAATCTGGATTATTCAAAGATGAATGAAGCAATGAAATCACTGGTTGACCTGATGAATAGAACGGATAAGGTGAGAATGACCGGACCTGGAACAGACATCAGTTTTTCCATTAAGGACATTCCTGCAATTCCATGTGCAGGGGAATTAAATATTCCGGATGGTGAAGTGTATACAGCACCAGTAAGAGATTCCGTCAATGGAACAATTCAGTACAATACACCGTCCATTTATCAGGGATTTACCTTTGAAAATGTATGTCTCACCTTTGAAAATGGAAAGATTGTAAAGGCAGCTGCCAATGACACAGAACGTATCAACCAGATATTTGATATAGATGAAGGTGCAAGATATATTGGAGAATTTGCAATTGGAGTTAATCCATATATCTTATCGCCAATGAAAGATATTCTCTTTGACGAAAAAATCTGTGGTTCCATCCACTTTACGCCGGGAAATTGCTATGATGAGGCGCCAAATGGAAACACTTCAGCAATTCATTGGGACTTAGTATGGATTCAAAGGCCGGAATACGGTGGTGGTGAAATTTACTTTGATGATGTATTGATTCGTAAGGATGGAAGATTTGTGATTCCTGAACTGGAATGTTTGAATCCAGAGAATTTAAAGTAGTATATTTCTAATAAAAATATTAAAATGGCAGCGTTTACCCTAAAGGAAAATGCTGCCATTTTCATTATTCTTCTGGTAATAGGGAAGCAATCTGTGGAAATGCTTCCACAGAACGTTTTAAAATACCGTGCATATAAGCAATAGCTGTACCATAATTAGTCATGGGTACATGCTGGTCAGCTGCAATCGACAGCCGCTGTTTCATCTCTCTTTCATTTATCATACATCCACCGCAGTGAATGATCAGCTGATATTTTGATACATCTTCCGGAAATTCTGTTCCACTGGTGAATTCAAAATGCAAATCTTTCCCTGTATATTGTCTGATCCAGTTGGGAAGCTTCACAGTGCCGATATCCTCGCACTGGCGGTGATGAGTGCAGCCCTCGGAGATAAGTACATAATCTCCAGTCACCAGAGTGTCCAGTACTTTGGCGCCTTGTACAGCGGTTTCCAAGTTGCCCTTATATCGTGCAAATAGAATGGAAAAGGAAGTCAGCAAAATATCCTTTGGAGTATCTGCGGCTACTTTTTCAAAGGCCTGACTATCGGTAATTACAAGCTTTGGCTTTTGTCCCAGCTGCTGTAATGTGGATTTTAGCTGGGTTTCTTTTACCACAACAGAGACGGCATCTGCATCTAAAATATCACGAATGGTCTGTTGCTGGGGCAGAATCAGGCGTCCCTTTGGTGCAGCACTGTCAATGGGAATCACCAGAACCACCAGATCAGAAGGTTCCAGCAAGTCTGCTACAATGGAACACTCCTTAATGGCAGGTTTGGCTTGGGCTGCAATCCTCTCTTTTAACTGCTGGATATTCAGACCGGATTTGGCACTGATGCCAATACAGTGCTGGCTGATATCGTAAGGAATTGGAGGTTCACACAAGTCTGCCTTGTTAAAGGCGATCACAAAAGGGAGCCCTTTAGAGCGGAAGCGTTCCATTAATTTATTATCCAGCTCAGTAATTCCCTTTGTACTGTCTACGATCAATACAGCAATATCGGTCTTGTTTAAGACCTGATATGTTTTTTGAATTCGCAGAGCGCCGAGACTTCCTTCATCATCCAGACCGGCAGTATCGATTAATACAACTGGACCGATGGGCAGCAGTTCCATGGATTTGTACACTGGATCTGTGGTAGTTCCTTCAAACTCTGAAACAATGGAAAGCTGCTGATTTGTAATGGCATTGATAACACTGGATTTGCCAACGTTTCGTCTTCCGAATAATGCAATGTGTATCCGTTCAGAGGATGGTGTGTGATTTAATGACATGTAAGTACCTCCTTAAGTAAAATCGTGCTAGAATCTAAAATCTCTTTGTCCCTGTTTGATCTGTTTCAAATTTTTTAGTACAATTTCCCGCACTTTATCGCTTGGTATATTGTGAATTTCCTGACAAATTAACTGCTCGCCAACAGATTTTGTGTCTAAAGAAGCATAATCTTCCAAATATTCCTGCAGAGTCATCAGGGCATTTGGATGACAGCAGTTTTGAATCTGTCCGCTCTTGCAAAGGCTCATAAAGCGGTCACCGGTACGGCCTTCCCGATAGCAGGCAGTACAGAAGCTTGGAATGTATCCGGATTTCATCAGCCAGTTAACCACCTGATCTAAAGTACGGGTATCACTTACATCAAACTGGGCAGAATTTTCGTCCGGCAGTTCCGGTTCCACGTAACCACCCACGCTGGTACTGGAACCACCGCTGATCTGTGATACGCCAAGATGCAGTACACGCTCCCTGCATTTTTGACTTTCTCTGGTGGAAACGATCATTCCGGTGTAAGGCACGCTGATACGGATACATGCTACCAGTTTGGCAAAAGTGTCATCGTCTATACCATTATCAAAAGTATCCGGATCAATATCATCCGCGCGACGAATACGGGGAACACTGATGGTATGAGGGCCTACCCCATGAACTGCTTCTAAGTGTTCTGCGTGCATTAGCAGACCGGCAAACTCATAACGGTACAATTCAAGACCAAACAACACACCAATCCCTACATCGTCAATGCCGCCCTCCATAGCCCGGTCCATGGCTTCGGTGTGGTAGGCGTAGTCATGCTTTGGTCCTGTTGGATGAAGCTTTTCGTAACTTTCTTTGTGGTAAGTTTCCTGAAATAAAATATAAGTACCGATGCCGGCTTCCTGTAATTTACGGTAATTTTCCACAGTGGTAGCGGCAATATTGACGTTAACGCGGCGAATGGCACCGTTTTTGTGCTTAATGCTGTAAATGGTCTTAATGCTTTCCAAAATATATTCAATAGGATTATTTACCGGATCTTCACCGGCTTCCAATGCCAGCCGTTTATGTCCCATATCCTGCAATGCGATTACTTCTTTGCGGATTTCCTCTTGTGTAAGTTTTTTTCGTGTGATATGAGTGTTGGTATGGTGATATGGACAGTAAACACAACCGTTGACGCAATAATTGGAGAGATAAAGAGGTGCAAACATTACAATACGATTGCCGTAGAAATCTTTTTTGATCTGCTCAGCCAGCTGGAAAATTTCCTGATTTTTTTCTGGGATAGCACAATCCAAAAGAACCATAGCCTCCCTGTGAGATAAGCCTTTGCGTAATCGGGCTTTTTCTAAAATCTGATCAATAAGTTCCATATTGTTTTTATTTTCATCAGCATATGAAAGGGTTTCTAAAATTTCTTCATGATTAATGAAATCCTCTGCCTTCATAGACGTTACCTGATACATTGCTATATGCTCCTTTCTGTTGTTCAAATACAACATACAGACTTTGAAATATAGTATACTACTAATTATTCTGAATGGAAAGAGAGAAAGATTTGGAATTCGTAAAAATATGTAGAAAATTCACAAAAAGGCACTTGTTAATATTAAAAAATGTGGTAAAATAATATATAAGAACGTGTAGGGAAGGAGAAAGGTCTATGGGATTGTTTAGTAAACAAGAAAAAGCAACAGTAAATGAAACAAAAATTGAGGTTAATTTATCAGAAATTTCAGCACCGGTAAAACAAATTGGGGAATTTGTTAAGCAAAAAGAAACAGAAGTTTCAGAGTCAGATAAAACACAACTGGAAAAGATCGAAAGCATGAAAAGCAGCTTTTACGATATTACCAGACAGTCGGAAGACATTGATAATGCCATTAGTGTTCTTCAGACAGATTTCCAGTCTCTCGGAGCTATGAAGTCTGAGATGGACGGAAGCATGAAAGATGTGTTTAAGGTTGTACATGAGGCTAATGATAATGTGGCAGCGCTGAAGAATAATTCTGAAGCAGTGGAAGAAAAATTTGATGAAATACAAAATGTATTCCATGAATTTCAGAAAAGCTTTGATGAAATTAAAGACACTATGCAGGCAATCATCGGAATTGCAAACCAGACAAATATGCTGGCTTTGAACGCATCAATCGAAGCAGCAAGAGCTGGTGAAAATGGACGAGGATTTGCCGTTGTTGCAGATCAGGTTAATGCTTTGGCAGGACAGATTAAAGTCTTAGTTGGAGATGTAAACTCCAGTATGGAGACTTTACAGAACAATTCAGAACATTTGGAAGCATCCATGGGGCAGGCTCAGAAAGCACTGGGAGTTTCCAAAGAGCGTGTGGATGAAACAGGAAAAGCTTTTGCCATCATCAGTGAAACAGGAAAAACTGTTACAGATATTAATGAAAATATCGGTCAGGCTGTGGATTCCTGTGCAAAACAGGTTGAGCAGGTGAAGACATCCGTTGATAATGCGGTGGGTGCTATTGGAAATGTGGCAGATGAGATGGAAGGAATCGGAAATCCTGGAGATGTGGATTATGGATATTCTTACATTAGCCAACTGGTGGAAGAAATTCAACCTAAAATTGACAAATATAGTAAATAGTAAAATCATACATAAAGGGCTGTGGTGCTGGTAGAATCAATCTGCTGGTATCGCAGTCTTTTTATTATGATTTGGAAAATTTATATTTTGTTTTGAAGAGTATTGCAAAAATATAACGGAATTTATGGTTTCAAATTACTATTGAAATCATTGATTACAAACTTTAGAAATGATACAGTAGGACAAATAAAGAATAATATTATAACATATAATTGTGTGCGAAAAATGTCAAATAATGTACTTGACAAAAACGTAAGTATATATTTATAATGACGATATAAAATTTAATGAAAGTTTATAAAAAAGAAACAAAAGGATAAAAGGAAAAAATGAGATATACATTTGTAAAACAGCATGACATGACAGATTGTGCCGCAGCGTGTCTGGCAATGGTGTGTTTACACTATAAAAAAGAGACTACCA
>ERZ506887.1807-NODE-1807-length-10898-cov-3.902518_pt1 | contig 10898 bp, 10 predicted proteins | sample MGYA00512905_ERZ506887 | MGnify/ENA metagenome assembly ERZ506887 | reverse complement strand
CTCTTTCCCTACACGACGCTCTTCCGATCCTATATCGCCGGGTGCGTGATCGACGCCACCCACCACGACCTGAATATGCACGCCACGCTGGATGCGGCGCGGCGCCGGGACCCGGACTTCCGGGAGCAGTACCAACGCTGCGCGGCGAAATATCAGGTGTAAACAAAAGAAGTCCCTCCCGCCGGGAGGGACTTCTTCTTATGCGCTCACAGCCCGCGGGAGGCGCGCTCCCGCGCCTCGGCCTCCGCCCGCTGGCGGCAGACCTCCACCCAGTCGGGCAGCTTGTCCAGCTCGGCGGCAAAGGCTGCCAGTTCGTCGGGAATGACGATCTTCTGGGGACAGACAGCGGCGCAGGCGCCGCAGCCCAGACAGGCGTGAGGCCACTTGTTCGCGGGCACCGCGTCCAGCTGCATCTTGATGGTGCTGCCGCTGCCGGTGCGGAGCTGGTTGTACTTGTGCAGCAGATCCGGGATATCCAACTGCTGGGGACAGCCGTCACAGCAGTAGCGGCAGGCAGTGCAGGGGATGGAATTCTTCATCTTATCCGCCGCAGCAAAGAGGATCGCCTCCTCAGCGGGGGAGAGGGGGTCAAGGCGCTCAAAGGTGGCCACGTTGTCCGCCATCTGCGCCATGTCGGACATACCGGAGAGGACCATGTGGACGTTATCCAGTCCCTGGAGCCAGCGGAAGCCGAAGGAGGCGATGCTGGCGTTGGGGCGAAGGGCGTGGAGCTGCTGCTCGCTGTCGGCATCCAGGGCGGCCAGCTTGCCGCCGCGGACCGGCTCCATGACCCAGACGGGGATATGGTGCTTTTCCAGCAGCTCGTATTTCTCCCTGGCCCGCTGGATGGTCCAGTCCAGATAGTTCAGCTGGATCTGACAGAACTCCATCTCCTTGCCATAGCACTCCAGAAAAGCGGTGAGGCAGGGAAGGTCCGCGTGGGTGGAAAAGCCCAGGTGCTTGATACGGCCCAGACGCTTCTGCTCCACAAAGTAGTCGATGATGCCCCACTTGGGGTCGGTGTAGATATCCACATCGTTTTCATAGACGTTGTGCAGCAGGTAGAAATCGAAGTAGTCCACCTGACACTTCTCCAGCTGCTGGGCAAAGGTGTCCGCCGGGTCCGGGTCGCAGGTGAGCGTATGGCCGGGGTATTTGGTGGCCAGGTAAAAGCTGTCCCGGGGATGCTTTTTCAGGCAGCGGCCCACCACCGTCTCGGACAGATTTTGCATATAGGCCCAGGCGGTGTCGAAATAATTGACGCCGTGGGCCAGCGCATAGTCCACCATCGCCTGGGTGGTGTCCTCGTCGATGGCGCCGTCCGCCGTGGTGGGCAGACGCATGGTGCCGAAGCCCAGCAGGGACAGGTGCAGGTCCTGAAAATCACGATAGATCATGGCATTGCCCTCCTTTTTTGTGGTGCTATTTTACCGTGAAAAATGCCGGAGCGCAAGAGTGGAATTGGCCGTGCGGTACGCCTGCGCCGCCGCTGCACCCGGGAGAGGGCCTGCGGCGTGATGGAGACGGTCCTGGGCGACAGGCTGCATCAGCTGAAGTGCGGGCTGGAGATGACCTTCTGAAAAACAGACCACCCCCGGCTCCTCGCCGGGGGTGGTTTTGCTTGCTCAGGGCAGCAGTGTTTTCTCCAGGAAGTCGTAAACGGCCTCGGCGGTCTGGTGGACGGAGTCCAGCAGGACGTACTCGTCGCTGCTGTGATAGTTCTCGCCGTCGGCGCCGAAGATGATGGCCGGCGCGCCCAGCCGTGTGCCCAGGTAGTTGAAGTCGCCGATGCTGGCGAAGTAGGAGATGGTGGGTTCCTTGCCGGTGACCTTGCGGATGGACTCCAGCAGGGAGACGGTCATGGGTTCGTCCTGGGGGACGGTGTAGGGCATGAAGCCCCGGGAGCCCTCAGACGGTGCTTCGCGGAAGCAGATCTCATACCGCCCGGTGATACCGGCGCGCTGCACGGCCTTTTCGATCTCGCGGACGATGGTGTCCGGGCTTTCGCCCACCACGATGTGCCAGAACAGGCGGAGCACGGCGAAGTCCGGCACGCTGCACGCGCCGCCGTCGGCGCTGATGCCTACCACGCAGCAGGTGCCCTTGCCCAGGTGCGGGTCCTCAACATAGTCCACCTGCTCCAGGGCCTGCGCCACCTTGGCGGCGTCCAGCAGGGCGCTGTGGCCCTTTTCCGGGTTGGCTGCGTGGGCGGACTTTCCGTAGAAGCGGATCTCCAGACCATAGCCGCCCCGGGCGCCCAGGCAGACATCGGGGAAGGGCTTGCCGTCAAAGCCGGCGCTTGGCTCGGTGATGATGGAGAAGTCCACGTCGGAGAGATAGCCGTCCTCGATGAGGGCGTTGGTGCCCAGGCCGTAGGGGCCCTCCTCGTCAGAGACCAGCGCCAGCTTGATCTTCCCGGCGAAGGTCTTGTGGGCGGCGGCGAAGCGGGCAGCCGTGACCATCAGCGCGGCGCAGCCGGATTTCATGTCCAGCGCGCCCACACCATAGATCCTGTCGCCGTCCAGCTCGCCGTAGGGATCGCGGGTCCAACCGCCGCACAGCTGCACGGTGTCCAGATGGCCGTTCAGGCAGATGACCGGTCCGGGTCTTCCGCCGTCGATAACGGCGATGACATTTTTTCCATGGAAATCTGTGACCTTGGCATCGTGGTATTCGTGCAGCTGGGCGGGCAGTTCCTGCCGGCACAGCCAGTCTCTGGCAAAGGCCATGATCTCGTCCTCGTGGAAATATTCGCTTTTGATGGCCGTGAGCTGCTGCAAAAGTGCTGTGACCTCAGCTTTTTCTATCATCAGTATGATCGCTCCTCTCTGCTGTGGGGCCGGAAATATGCGCTTTCTCTGTACAGTATAGCGGGCAGGCGTTTAACGCCTGTTGGTCCGGGCGTTTTTCACTTATTGCTCCACGCGCCACAGTGCGCCAAAGTACCACGCACCCATGCCGTCGGACACCACGCCGGTCACGTCGCCGCGCAGGGCGTAGGCCTGCTCCTTCTCATACAGCGGTATCACGTTGGCCATGTCCAGCAGCAGCCACTCCGCATCCTTCAAATAGGCGTCCCGCGCCTCGGCGGAGGTGCTGGCCGCCGCCACCCGCATCAGAATGTTATAGGCGTTCATGTAGATCAGCGCGTAGTTCCGCCTGTCGCCGCTGCGCCACAGGTCCAGATAGGCTGATGCATCGTTGTACAGCGCGTCCAGCTCCGTCAGGGCCAGGGTGAACGCGCCGCTGCTGAGCAGCTGCTGATACGTCTCCGCATCCTCGCCCTGCAGGGTCACGCTCAGTCCCAGTTTTTCCTGCCACACCTTCTGCAGCCGCTGGGCCAGCGCCGTCTGCGCCGGCGTATTCCGGTACAGCAGCGTCACCGTCCCCAGGCTTATCAGCGCCTCCGGCCGCCGCAGGCCCGCCTGCGTCATCAGCTCCAGCGCCTGACTGCACCGGTCCGTGTAGGTATCCGCCTCGCAGTCGATCACCGCGCCGTTGACCGCCCGGAACTCCTCGCCCCCGGCGGTGCGTATGCCGTGAGGCACCAGCCCCTCCGCGGCGGCGTAGTCCGTGCCCAGAGCGCCGGCCGCCGCGTCCCGGTCGATGACCAGACTCATGGCCTGCCGCAGCTCCGTCCGGTCCATGTTGGTGGCCATCTGGTTGATGAGCAGCACGCCCACGGTGCTGCTGCCGCCGTAGGTGCCGTCCTCTCCTGCCGCGCCGATGACCGCGTCCGCGGTGCCCGCGTCCTTGGCGGCCTCCGCCGCGCTCTTGAACCGGATCTCGATCCGGTCCGCGCGCACCTGCCGCGCGTTATAGTGGTCCTCCTGCTTCACCAGCGTGGCGAAGAGACTGTCGCTCCAATCGCCGGTGCGGCGGTACGGCCCGTTGCCCACGAACCACGTCCGGCTGGCGCTCCAGCCCTCGCCGCCTTCCACAGCCTTCTGCTGCACCGGCATGGTGGCCGCCGCTGTGCACACCGCGTCCACAAAGTACGGGCACATCGTGCTCAGCGTCACCACGAAGGTGTGCTCGTCCTCGGCGTATACGCCCAGCGCCTCCGGGTCGCCCGCGTGGGCGTCCTCATAGCCCGCCACCATGGACAGGATCTCCGCCTCCGGGCTGTCCGTCTCCGGCGATACCAGCCGCCGCCAGGCGTACACGAAATCCGCCGCCGTCACGTCGCTGCCGTCGGACCACTTGCCGTCGCGCCGCAGGTGGAACGTGTACGTCTGCGTGCCGTCCTCGTTGTCCGTGCAGTCGTAGGCGTGGGCCGCTGCGGGCACCGCGCCCTCCGCCGTCCAGCGGTACAGGTTGTCGAACAGGTGCAGCACCAGGGTGCGCTCCGCCGGTGTGGCGGCATAGGCCGGGTCCACCGTGGACACGCTGCCGGTCATCACCACCGACGCGGTGCTCTCGCCGCTGCGGCCGCGGCCGCAGCCGGCCAGCAGCGCCGTCATCATACACAGGCACAGCAGCATGGCCGCGCCCCGCTTCCATCGTTTCATAGGACTTCCTCCGGGAATAGACTTTTCCCCATTATATATGGTTTTGCGCCAAAAGTAAAGCCGCCCTCCGGGCGGCCTCACTTTGTTTACAATTACTCCGCGATCAGCAGCTGGGCGATCTGCACGGCGTTGGTGGCCGCGCCTTTGCGTACCTGGTCGCCGCAGCACCAGATGTTCAGCCCGTTGTCGCTGGTCAGGTCGTCCCGGATACGACCCACGAACACCAGGTCCTGGTCGCTGGTCTCCAGCGGCATGGGATAGCGCTTGTTGGCCAGGTCGTCCACCAGCCGGCAGCCGGGGGCGGCGGCGATCAGCTCCCGGGCGCGCTCCACACTGATCTTCTCCTTGGTCCGCACCACGATGGACACGCTGTGGCTCCGCACCACGGGAACGCGGACGCAGGTGCAGCTGACCTTCAGCTCCGGCAGGTGCATGATCTTCCGGCCCTCGTTCTGCATCTTCATCTCCTCGGAGGTGTAGCCCTCAAAGGCCTCGCCGCCGATCTGGGGGATGACGTTATAGGCGATCTGGTACTGGAACACCTTGGGCTTCACCGGCTTGCCCTCCCGCAGCAGCTCCACCTCGTCCATCAGCTCGATGGGGCCGCCGGCGCCGGCGCCGGACACCGCCTGGTAGCTGCTGGCCACGATGCTCTCGATGGGGCTGTCGTGGTTCAGAGCGTTGATGGCCACCAGCGAAACGATGGTGGTGCAGTTGGGGTTGGAAATGATGCCCTTGTGCTTCTTCACGTCCTCCGGATTGATCTCCGGCACGATCAGGGGCACGTCCGGGTCCATGCGGAAGGCGCTGGAGTTATCCACGAACACCGCGCCCGCCTTGACGATGGCCGGGGCGAACTGCTTGGCGATATCGTTCTCCGCCGCGCCCAGCACGATGTCCATGCCCTTGAAGGCCTCGTCACAGGCCATCTCCACGGGGATGTCGTGGCCCTTCCAGTGGACAGCCTGTCCCACGGACCGGGCCGACGCCAGCAGGTGCAGCTCCTCGATGGGGAAATCGCGCTCGGCCAGTACCTTCATCATCTCGCGGCCCACCGCGCCGGTGGCACCCAGAATAGCAACTTTATACTTTTTCATATGATGTACTCCTTTTCTCGATATCGAATAAGTGACGTATCCTGCGTTCAGATGCGGCGCATCGACTTTGTGTACGGCAAGCCGCTGCGGCGAAGTATGGGCGCAGGAGACGCACTTTATTTTACAAAACTGTTGTACAGCACCCGGATAGCCTTCTCAAAGTCGGCGCTGTCCACGCCCACGATGATGTTCAGCTCTTCTGGCCCCTGGGTGATCATGCGGATATTGATGCCGTTTTCGCCCAGCTTGGCGAAGATCTTGCCGGAGGAGCCGGGCTGGAAGGCCATCTTCCGGCCCACGGCCGCCACCACGGCCATGCCATCGGTAACGTGCAGGCTGTCGGGCTTGATCTCCTTCTCCATGTCGCCCAGTGCCTGATACAGATACGGCGCGGCCTTGGCCGCCTCCACCACCAGCGATACCGAGTCGATGCCGGAGGGGATGTACTCTACGTTGATGTGATAGCGCTCCAATATCTCCAGCACCCGGCGGATAACGCCCAGCTCCGAGGACATCCCGTTCTTGGTCATGGTGATGACGGAAAAGCCCTTCTTTCCGGCGATGCCGGTGATCATGCTGCTCTCCTGCAGCTCCGCCGCCGTGTCGTCGAAGGCCTCCCGTATCATGGTGCCCGGGTGCTCCGGCTGGTTGGTGTTGCGGATGTTCAGGGGGATGTTCTTCTCCCGCACCGGGGAGACGGTGCCCTCGTGCAGCACCTGCGCGCCGATGTAGCTCAGCTCACGCAGCTCGGCGTAGGTAATGCGCTCGATGGGCCGCGGGTCGGGTACGATCTTGGGGTCGGCCATCAGGAAGCCGGACACGTCCGTCCAGTTCTCATACACGTCGGCATCCAGCGCCGCCGCCGCCAGCGCACCGGTGATGTCGCTGCCGCCCCGGCTGAAGGTGTGGATGCTGCCGTCCGGCAGCACGCCGTAGAAGCCGGGAATGACCACCTTCCGCCCGCTGGCCGCATGGACCAGAGCCTGATAGCTGGCCTCCTGGTCCACCGTGCCGTCCATGCGGAAGTGCAGCCACAGGCTGCTGTCCAGAAAGTCAAAACCCAGGCAGTCGGCCATGATCCGGGCGGCGAAATACTCGCCCCGGCTCACCAGCTCGTCGGCGGAGATGCCCTTGTCCATCTTGGCGCGCAGGGCGTCGAACTCCGCCTCCAGCGGCGTGGACAGGCCCAGCTCGTCCCGAATCTCCAGATACCGGCTGCGTACCATATCGAATATACCGTCGCAGCTGACGCCGTACTGCAGGTGGGCGTGGCACAGATACAGCAGGTCCGTGATCTTGTGATCGTCCTTGAACCGTTTTCCGGCGGCGCTGACCACCACCACCCGGCGAGCGGGGTCTGCCTCCACGATGGAGCGTACTTTTTCCAGCTGGTGGGCGTCCGCCATGGACGACCCGCCGAATTTCAACACTTTCAACATAGTCCTTGCCTCTTTCGCTTTGGTTATTGTGTGCAGGGTTTTTCATGCGTGACAAAAAAATATTTTCTGTCCACAGGAGAAAAACACTTGCTTTTTTGATGGGGACAGTGTATCATAGCCATATCAGAAATGCAAGACCCAATTTCAAAAGTTTTTTCGGAGGCTTTTTTACCATGATCTACCACAGCACAAGAAACGAGCAGCTCACCGCATCCTCCACCCACGCGGTGCTTCAGGGCATCGCCCCGGACGGCGGCCTGTACATCTGCGACCCGGCGGCCCTGCGCTTCGACTGGCGCGCCGCCCTGGAAAAGGACACCCTCTCCATGGCGGCGGATATCCTCCACGCCCTGCTGCCGGACTTTCAGGACATGGACCGGCTGGTCCGCGACAGCTACGCCGGCAAGTTCCCCACGTCCGACCTGACCCCCCTGACCCCCGTGGCGGATAAATACGTGCTGGAGCTGTACCACGGCCCCACCTCCGCCTTCAAGGATGTGGCCCTCAGCGTCCTGCCCCGCCTCATCGTGGCGGCGGCCAAGGCCGAGGGCATGAAGGGCGACGTGGTCATCCTGACGGCCACCTCCGGCGACACCGGCAAGGCGGCCATGGAGGGCTTCCACGATGTGCCCGGCACCCGCATCACTGTGTTCTACCCCTACGGCGGCGTCTCCGCTGTCCAGCAGGCCCAGATGGCCACCCAGGAGGGCGCTAACGTCCGCGTCTGCGCCGTCCGCGGCAACTTCGACGACGCCCAGACCGGCGTGAAGGAGATCTTCGCCGCCTGCAAGGACAAGGACCTCCACGGCGCCATGCTCTCCTCCGCCAACTCCATCAATATCGGCCGTCTGGCCCCCCAGGTGGTCTATTACTTCCGCGCCTACGGCGATCTGGTGAAGTCCGGCCGCATCCGGCTGGGCGACGTGGTGGACTACACCGTCCCCACCGGCAACTTCGGCGACATTCTGGCCGGCTATTTTGCCAGGCAGATGGGCCTGCCTGTGGGCCGCCTGATCTGCGCCAGCAACGCCAACGACGTGCTCACCGAGTTCCTGACCACCGGCCGCTACGACAAGCGCCGCCCCTTCTACAAGACCACCTCCCCCTCCATGGATATCCTGGTGTCCAGCAATCTGGAGCGCCTGCTCTATCTGGTCAGCCAGGATGCCAGCTGCGTGGAGCGCCTGATGCGGGAGCTGAACACCCAGGGCTGGTATCAGGTCAGCGGCTGGATGCTGGAGCAGCTCCGTGCCGTCTTCGGCTGCGGCTGCTGCGACGATGCCGGCGCGGCGGAGGTCATCGGCCGGGTGTGGCGCGAGCACAAATACCTCTGCGACCCCCACACCGCCGTGGCCTGGGCCGTGGCGGAGAAGCACACCCGCGAGGGCGTTCCCATGGTGGTCCTGTCCACCGCTTCGCCCTACAAGTTCCCCGCCGCCGTGCTGCACGCCCTGGGCGAGGCATCCGGTGACGATGAGTTCGCCATGATGGAGCAGCTCCACGCCCTCACCGGCATGGACATCCCCAAAAATCTCCGCGGCCTGGAGGGCCGCCCCGTCCTCCATACCGACGTCATCGACAAGGACGCCATGCTGGACTATGTGCTGTCCGACGTGCTGAAATAAAAGAAAGGAACCGTTCCCTATGAATATCGTTTGTTTGGACATGGAGGGCGTCCTCGTCCCCGAGATCTGGATCGCCTTTGCCGAGGAAAGCGACATTCCCGAGCTGCGCCGCACCACTCGCGATGAGCCGGATTATGACAAACTCATGCGCTGGCGCATCGATCTGCTGCGGCAGCGCGGCCTGAAGCTCAGCGCCATTCAGGAGACCATCTCCCGCATCGACCCCCTGCCCGGCGCCAAGGACTTCCTGGACGCGCTGCGTAAGGATACCCAGGTGGTCATCCTCAGCGACACCTTCGACCAGTTCGCCATGCCCCTCATGGCCAAGCTGGGCTATCCCACCCTGCTGTGCAACACCCTCGAGGTGGACGGCGAGGGCTACATCACCCGCCACCTCATGCGCTGTGAACACTCCAAGCTCACCACCGTCAAGGCCCTTCAGTCTATCGGCTACGACACCATCGCCAGCGGCGACAGCTATAACGATTTGGAGATGATCCTCCACAGCAAGGCCGGCTTTCTCTTCCGCGGTCCCGACAAGATCAAGCAGGACTACCCCGACCTGCCCGCCTTCGAGGACTACGGCGACCTGCTGGCCGCCATCCGCGCCGCCCTGTAACAGCGGTACTGCGGTGAAAGACAAAGACAAAGCAAAAACCGGCGCCCCCCGGCGCCGGTTTTTGCTTTGTGAAAGGAGGGGGTAAGATCACATCTGGACGCGGTTCTCGCGGGTCCAGCTGGTGATGTCCAGGTTGGGATAGCGGCGGCGCAGCTCGTCCAGCTTGCCTTCGGTGTCGCCCAGTGCGGCGATGCTGTTGATGGCCGCCACATCGGCGGCGTTCATGGCGTGGGCCTCATCGGCGCCGCAGGACGCGCAGTGATAGCGCTTGGTCGCCTCGGAAAACGTAACATCGGTGCTGCCGCAAACGGCGCAGCGGGTGGTCTTGGATACGATAGCCATAATGTATTACCTCCATATTCTTGTTTTGTTTCGTTGTCCTTATACTACCACAAAAGTTTTCAGTTGTAAAACGCATAATTGTATTTGCAAGTATGAGAAAAAGTATGATATAATAGCGACAGCGACTGTACAGGAGGTCCCGTCATGAGTGTATCCAAATACCAGATGTTCCTCAAGACCGTGGAGTGCGGCAGCTTCTCCCGGGCGGCGGAGGAGCTGAACTTCACCCAGTCCGGCGTCAGCCACGCCGTCCAGGCGCTGGAGGACGAGCTGGGAATCACGCTGCTCAGCCGCAACCGCGGCGGCGTGGTGCTGACGGCTGATGGCCGCGCGCTGCTGCCCCGGGTCGAGGCCCTCTGTGCCGCCCACCACGCCCTCATGCAGTCCGCGGCGGATCTGAAGGGGCTGGACGCCGGCCTGGTCAAGGTGGCCACCTTCTCCAGCGTCTCTGCACAGTGGCTCCCCTCCATCCTCAAAAGCTTCGGCGACGTCTACCCCAACATCGAGTTCGAGGTGGTGGACGCCGATTTCTACGGCCAGACCGAGGAGTGGATCCTCCAGGGCAAGGTGGACTGCGGCTTTCTGCGCCTGCCCTCAGCAAAATCCCTCTGCGCCCACCCCCTGTACCGGGATGAGCTGCTGGTGGTCGTTCCCTGCGGCCACCCGTTGGCGGACGCGGCGGCCTTCCCCCTGTCGGCCCTGTCTGCCGAGCCCTTCATCCGGCTGGAGGAGGGCCGCGACTACGAGCTTACCGCCGCTCTGGACGCCATGGGCGTCCACCCCAACGTGAAATATACCGCCCGCGAGGACCGCACCATCCTGGCCATGGTGTCCAAGGGCCTGGGCATCAGCCTCCTGCCGGAGCTGATGGTCCGCCGCAGCCCCTATCCCGTGGCCGCCTGCCACGCCCCCGAGCGCTTCTACCGCAATATCGGCATCGCCGTCAAGGATGAAAAGGCCCAATCCGCCTCCACCCGCCGCTTCGTGGACTACGTCCGCCGCTGGGTGGCCGAAAACGGCGAGGACTGACCCCCCCCACGCCTTCCACCTGGGAGCGGATGAGGTGTCGCCGCGCAGCAGCGTAAAGCCCCCCGTCCCCGCCGCAGCAGAGGGCGTGCTGAAATTCGAGATCATGGCCGGCTGACACGAGGCCGGAGCAGCAAAAGCAGGGAGCGAAACGCTCCCTGCTTTTCTATCTTATCAAACTTGCTTACTTGCCGAAGTAGCGGTTCAGCAGACCCTCAAAGGCCTTGCCGTGGCGGGCC
>ERZ506887.1789-NODE-1789-length-10983-cov-4.796486_pt1 | contig 10983 bp, 9 predicted proteins | sample MGYA00512905_ERZ506887 | MGnify/ENA metagenome assembly ERZ506887 | reverse complement strand
TGTTAGAGTGTTGAGCCAGTGAGAACACCATGACATATGCTGCTTCATATCTGAATATTTATGCTTATGGAACGTTATTTGTGCAGTTGACCTTGGGCATGAATGCATTTGTAACTGCTGAAGGGTTTACAAGGATATCCATGGTATCCGTTGCTATCGGAGCAATTCTAAACATTGTGCTTGATCCGATTATGATTTTTGGATTAAATATGGGTGTTCGTGGTGCTGCTTTGGCAACTGTTATTTCGCAGGCAGTTTCATGTATCATTGTTGTGGTATTTTTGTGTAGTAAGAAATCAATACTTAGACTGAAACGTAAGAATTTGAATATAAAGCCCAAAGTTGTGTTCCCATGCATAGCACTTGGAACCGCAGCATTTATTATGCAGGCGAGCGAGAGCGTAATTTCCGTGTGCTTCAATTCTTCTCTTTTAAAATACGGCGGCGATATAGCGGTCGGCGCCATGACAATACTAACAAGCGTAATGCAGTTTGCAATGCTTCCCTTACAGGGCATAGGGCAGGGTGCCCAGCCTATAATGAGCTACAATTACGGCGCGCGAAATCCCGACCGTGTTAAAAAGACCTACCGTCTTTTGCTTATTGTCAATATGATTTACGCCGTGATTTTGTGGGCGGCGATAATGCTGTTCCCAAAGGCGTTTGCCGGAATTTTCAGTTCCGATTCGGAGCTTGTCGGGTTTGCCGCAAAGGCACTCAGAATTTACTTAGGAGGGATGTTCCTTATGGGCGCGCAGATAGCCTGCCAGATGGCGTTTGTGTCAATAGGCAATGCTCCGTGCTCTATAATAGTAGCCGTTGTGCGCAAATTCGTTTTGCTGATACCGTTTATCTATATAATGCCGCATATAATATCCGATAAGGCCATTGGTGTTTATACCGCAGAGCCGATAGCCGATGTTTTGGCCGTAACCTTCACGCTCATACTGTTTGCGTTCAGATTCAGAAGCGCAATGAAAAAGCTTGAAAAGCCCGAAACAGCCGAAAAATGACATTGAAAAAAGACACGATGAAAATCGTGTCTTTTTGTTTAACGCATTTGTTTTACAATCGGAATTGTGCCGACTGAAATATACGCCTGGTTACTCCGAAACATCATTCTCCGGTCAGTAGCATTCTGTCATTGTCAAGCTCTTTTCCCGACTTTTGACGGTAGAGTCCCAAAAGGTCCTGAACTGTCATATTGTTTCTTTCGTCGCCCTTTAGGTCAAGCACCGATTTGCCGCATTCAAGCATAATTGTGCGTGTGCCGAGCTTGAGCGCGGATTTTATATTATGCGTAATCATCATGGTTGTGATGCTGTTTTCCGCCACAATCCGCTGCGTGATGTCAAGCACCTTTTCGGCTGTGAGAGGGTCGAGCGCCGCGGTATGCTCGTCAAGCAAGAGAAGCTTCGGCGTCACAAGCGTGCTCATCATAAGCGTTACAGCCTGCCTCTGACCACCCGAAAGCTGACCCATTTTTGTCTTTAGTCTGTCCTCAAGGCCCATATTGAGTTTTAGGAGCTTTTCTCTGAAGAATTCAACGTCTCTTTTTTTGAGCGCAGGTGAAAAGAGGCGTCTTGTCGCTTTTGAATAGACAAGCGCGAGATTTTCTTCAATCGTAAGGTCTGGAGCCGTGCCGCGCATCGGGTCCTGAAAAAGCCTCCCTATGTCTTTGGCTCTGATGTACTCTTTTTGGTAAGTTATGTTTTTTCCGTCGAGGACTATTTTACCGCCGTCACACAAAAACTCGCCCGCAATCGCGTTAAACAGCGTGGATTTGCCTGCACCGTTAGAGCCTATTACGGTGACGAATTCGCCCTTATCAAGCGATAATGAAATCCCGTCAAGAGCCTTATGCTCGTTTGGCGTTCCCTTTAAAAATGTTTTGGAGAGATTTTTAATTTCAAGCATTTTTCATACCCTCCCTTTTCATTTTTCTGTCGGAGATCGCGTTTTTAATGGCCGGCACCGACAGCGTTACGGCAACTATAACCGCCGACAGCAGCTTTAGCGCGTTTGCCGAAAATACATTTGTCTCAAGCGCAAAGGCGACTATCATTCTGTAAATTACGGAACCGACGACTGCCGAAACAAGCCCTACTGAAAGCGAGCGTTTGCCGAATATGACTTCGCCTATTATTACCGAGGCGAGACCTATAACTATCATACCGCTGCCGGAGTTTACGTCGGCAAAGCCCTGTGTTTGAGCTATCACGGCACCCGAAAGTGCAACGAGCGCGTTTGATATTGCAAGTGCGGTTACGGTGGTTATGTCGGTATTTATCGAGGAGGCTCTTACCATATCCTTGTTGTTTCCCGTGGCTCTTATACATAAGCCGAGAACGGTTTTAAAGAACATGATCAGCAGTGCTACACATATCGCGCAGATTACCGCCGCCAAAATCATTTTAGGCAGATCCCCCGAGCTGTTTTCGCCGAACAGCGACGCGAAACCGTCAAAAAATCTCTTTTTGCCTATCAAAGATACATTGGGAGCACCCATAACAGTTATATTGACTGTGTAAAGACCGCTCATGGTGAGTATTCCGGCAAGTATCGGGTGAATTTTTGCTTTTGTTTGTAAAAATCCCGTGACAATTCCTGCGGCAAAGCCGGCGAATACGGCCGCCATAAGACCCAAAAACGGATGACCCGAAGCGCACAGGACTGCGGAGACGGCAATGCCGAAGGTGAAGCTTCCGTCAACGGTGAGGTCGGGAATGTTCAGTATGCGGAATGAAATATAGACGCCGAGTGCCAAAAGAGCGTATTGAAATCCGAGCAGCACCGCGCCCGAAACAACAGAAAGCATAAGCTTTCCTCCTAACAAAAATTTAAAGGGGCTGCAAAATACTCGGAAAGCGACAATCAAAGCGGCGTGTTAAAGCTCTGCCGTCGAGATGCTTTTCGAAAATTTTCCTAACCCCTGAAAGACTCAAATTATGCGCCGATGAACTGATAGTTGTCACCGGTAGGTGTTTTAATACCGAGTGTGCTTGCGGTCTTGCTGTTTATGACATACTGATAATCCGTGAGCGCAACTGCGGGAACCTCCGATACGGGAGTACCTTTTAAGATTTTATCAGCCATATCGGCAGCTTTTTCGCCGAGCTGTGTGTTGCTTACGCTGACGCTTGCAAGCGCGCCTTTCTGAACCATTACGGGGTCGCTGCCGTATACGGGAATCTTTTTGGCTGTTGCCGCCTCTACTACCTGCTCCATGGCAGCCTGTACGGTGGAATCTATGGGAATGTAAAGAGCATCACACTTTGCGGCGAGCGAGGTTGCGGCCGACTGTACCTCTGAGGAATTTGTAACGGTTACCTCTTCGTAGGCATAGCCGCTCTGTGAGAGGTAATCCTTAGCCTTAGCGGCGGTTTTTACGGCGTTATCTTCGCCCGAGCAGTAGAGTATGCCTATTTTTTTGACATCGGGAGTAAGCTCCTTTGCAAGGCCGAATATCTGGTCAACCGGAACTATGTTTGAGGTACCGGTTGCGTTTTTATCTGGCTTTTCCATGCTTGTCATAATGCCTGAGCCGACGGGATTTGTAACGGAAATAAATACGACGGGAGTTTTAAGGCCTTGATTTACGACTGACATTGTGGCGGGCGTAACTATCGGAACTATAAGGTCGTAGTCGCCGTTTTTAAGTCCCTGGCTTATGGTGTTGAGCGCGGACTGATCGCCCTGTGCATTTTTGATGTCAAATATCATCTGCGCTTCATCGTAGCCGAGTGTTCTCATCTCCTGAATAAATGACTCGCGCATCTCTGTGAAGGCACCGTTGTCTGCGAGCTGAACTATTGCGACCTTGTACTTCTTACCGGTGTTGTTTGTGCCGGGGTCGGAGTTCGTGGTGCTGTTTGTTTTGTCTGTGCTCTGACAGGATGCAAATGTGAGCACCGTGAGCATAAGTGACAGCATAACTGCAAAAAACTTTTTCATTTTAAAATCCTCCTGAAATCTTCTGTATAATAAAAAAACTGCCCTTGTAAAAATACAAGGACAGGAAATTACCTGCGGTACCACCTTGATTAGCGTAAAACGCTCACTCTGACGGAATACTGACATATTCCTCTTTCTGTAACGTGAAAGCTCCGTCGCAACTTTTCATTGCGCCCTCAGCGGACCATTTGTCTGCACCGTAACAACCGGACTTACACCGCCTCCGGCTCGCTAAATGTTCGTTTTGCAGTTTTACTTCCGTTTCATCGGTTTAAGTCATTAAAACACACTTTAAATTTTTTGTCAAGGGTTTATTTTTGATTTTTTTATGATACAATAACATCGGTATAGTTGCTTTGCGCGGTACCGATATTTTCCCAAGGGGCGTGTTACACAATGGTAAGGCATATTATTTTTTGGACATTTTCCGACAATGTCAATGATTCAAACCGTAAAGAGGTACTGAAAATGATGTCTGACTCGGCTAAGAATCTCGTCGGAAAGATTCCGGGACTCATAAAAGCGGAAATCGGCGAAAACTTCGCCGACAGCGACTGCGATTTTGTATTTTATGCGGAATTTGAACGTATGGAGAATATTCCGGCATTTCAGGTGCATCCGCTGCATGTTGCCCATAAGGAGCGTTCGGCGCCGTATGTAAAAACACGCTTTGTCGCAGACTTCGTTTCGGAGTAATCAAAACATTATTTAATATCGTTGAGCGTCTCGTAAGCTAAGTCCGGCAGGTCTGTAAAGACTGCGTCCGCACCGTTCTTTTCGAGGCGCTTCATTATTTTCGGGTCGTTTATGGTCCAGTACTGAACGGCTATACCGTAGCTGTGGGCGTAATTTATCAGCCTTGTTGTGCCAAGGTTGAAGAAGTAATCCTTATACGGAATGTGCAGATATTTAAACTTGAAATGACCCTGCTTATACGGAATGTGAAAGAAACTCTGAAAATAGAATCTGACCACCTCGTGTATTGTGGCCGAACGTGTTATGTCGGGATATTTTTCGTCAAGATACCGAATATTGCTCTTGTGAAATGAGGCTACGGCCGTGCGTGAGAGCATATTATACTTTACCAAAAGGCGGTGAAGCTCATCTGCGGTGCGGTAACCGATGTCACCGTCGTTTTTAATATCAACGGTAAAGGTGTAATCCCCGTACGGAGCAAGAAAATCAAATACGTCGCTGAGCCTTATAATGCGGAGCGAGTCCGGAATTTTGTCGCCTCGCAGACCCTCGTAAGGTATAGAACCGTCGGGAAGAACAAACTTTTCGCCCATATTAAGCTTTCGCAGCTCCTCAAAGCTCAGGTCGCACGGCAACACGCCGGACTTGCCGAAATATTCCTCCGAATCGCTTGTGCGGTCAAGCGTGTCGTCATGCAGGACTATTATTTGGCCGTCCTTTGTGAGGTGCAGGTCAAATTCAAAGCCTTCAAGTTCGAATTTATCCCTGTTCTTGATCATATTCTGAAAGGCGAGCAGAGTATTTTCCGGAGCGAGCCCTGCCCCGGAGCGATGAGCCAAAACTCCCGTCTTGCCATATGGCAGTATAGCCGGATTGTCGCTCTTAATGTTCTTCTTGGGCTTGTCGGGCGTTTCCCCTCTGAATATGATACATACTAAAAATACAACCGCTGCCGTAATAAGCAGCACCGTAAAAAATGTTTTCATTTTGCCCTCCCGCTTGATACGCATATAATGTGCATAATTAACAATATATATTGTATTATAAGGCGATTTATATAATAAGTCAATAAACAAAGACAAAAAGAAAGACGGACATAAAACACAAGCTTTATATCCGTCTTTTAAATTTATTTATGAGTCACAGTTATATCAGTCGTCCTTGCCGCAGCAGTATTTGTACTTTTTACCGCTTCCGCATGGGCACGGGTCGTTTCTGCCGGGCTTTTTGGCTTTTCTGACCGGCTGCTTCTTTTCACTGCCGTCGGTAGCTCCGCTTGTGGAGGTAATCTTGCCCTGCTGTTCGCGCTTTGTGTCCGCTTCGGTGCGGATTACAACCGTAAGAATGCCGGTGACCGTACCCTCGCGAATGGCATCGGTCATTTCCTCAAACATATCGTAGCTCTCCATACGGAATGCTACTATCGGGTTCTGCTGACCGTAGGAGCGAAGGTAAATACCGCGCTTTAATTCCTCCATTGCGTCGAGGTGATCCATCCAGTTGCGGTCTACGTTCTGAAGAAGTATTTTTCTCTCGAGCAGGCTCATAATCTCCGCTCCGTACTTCTGCTTGCGGCCGTTGTAAAGCTTTTCGGCTTTTGAGAGGAAGTATTTAAGATAATCGTCGGGGGTCTTGAGCTCGTCGAGCGAATCGGAGCCTATAATCCAGCCGAGCTTTGTCTTCATACCGGCGAGGTTCCACTCGTTTTCGGGAAGTGACGACGGGCAGTAGAACTGAACCATACTGTCAAAGTAGTCGTTTATCATCTTCTGAATCGTTTCGTGAAGATCAGCTCCGTCGAGCACCTGATTGCGTTCGCTGTAAATCTTTTTACGCTGCTCGTTCATAACGTCGTCGAATTCGAGGACGTTACGGCGCGTTGCAAAGTTGTTGGCCTCTACCTTTTTCTGAGCACTCTCAATTGATTTTGAAAGAATGCCGGCCTCTATCGGCATATCGCCGACTGCCTTGAAGTTGTTAAGGATGTTATAGAATCTGTCACCTGCAAAGAGTCTTAAAAGGTCGTCCTCGGCAGAGAGGAAGAACTGGCTGTGACCGGGGTCTCCCTGACGTCCCGAACGTCCGCGCAGCTGATTGTCGATTCGTCTCGACTCGTGGCGTTCCGTACCTATGATGTAAAGACCGCCTGCATTTCTAACCTTTGCGGCTTCGTCCTTGAGCTCTTCCTTGTGCTTGTTTTCAAGCTCACGGAAAGTCTTTCTCGCTTCGAGAATCTCTTCGTCGGAAGTCTCTGCATAACCTGTTGCCTCGGCAATAAGCTCATCCGAATAGCCCTTTTTACGCATCTCGGCCTTTGCCATGTATTCGGGGTTTCCTCCGAGAATAATATCGGTACCGCGGCCTGCCATATTGGTGGCTATCGTCACGGCTCCGAATTTACCTGCCTGAGCTATGATTTCGGCTTCTTTTTCGTGGTACTTGGCGTTGAGTACCTCGTGCTTTATACCGCGTTTTTTGAGTGCCTTTGACAAAGCCTCGCTCTTTTCGATGCTTATCGTACCCACGAGCACGGGCTGACCGTTTTCGTGACATTCTATAATGCGGTCGATTATCGCATTGAATTTAGCCTGTTCCGTTTTGTAGAGAACGTCCGGGTCGTCGATTCTTATCATCGGCTTGTTAGTCGGAATCGAAATAACATCGAGAGAGTAGATCTCCTGGAACTCGGTGCTCTCTGTCATGGCGGTACCGGTCATACCCGAAAGCTTATCGTAAAGTCTGAAGTAATTCTGGAAGGTGATGGTGGCGAGCGTCTTAGACTCTCTCTCTACCTTAACGCCCTCTTTTGCCTCGATAGCCTGGTGCAGACCCTCGCTGTAACGACGGCCGAGCATTATACGTCCGGTGAATTCGTCAACTATGAGAACTTCTCCGTCCTTTACAACGTAGTCGACGTCGCGTTTCATAACGCCTATGGCCTTTATTGCCTGCTCTATGTGGTGGAGAACGGTTATGTTCTCGCTGTCCATAAGGTTTTCGAGGTTAAAATATGCCTCTGCCTTTGCAATACCGGATTTTGTGAGCGTTGCGGTTTTTGCCTTTTCGTCAACTACGAAGTCGCCGTCCTCGGAAAGCTCCTCCTCGGCGTTCTGCTTTGAGTCGAGCTCCTTTACGGTAACCTTTTTAAGGGTTTTTGCGAAGCTGTCGGCAATCTTATAAAGGTCTGTCGACTTGTCGCCGACGCCTGATATGATAAGGGGTGTTCTCGCTTCATCGATAAGAATCGAGTCAACCTCGTCCACGATGGCAAACGAGTGGCCGCGCTGAACTCTCTGCTCCGCATAGGCTATCATATTGTCTCGAAGATAGTCAAAGCCCATCTCATTGTTTGTGCCGTAGGTTATGTCGGCGGAGTATGCCGCCCTTCTCTCGTCGTTGTTGAGCTCGTGGACTATAAGTCCTACGGAAAGACCGAGGAAGCGGTAGAGCTTGCCCATCCACTCAGAGTCGCGGCGGGCGAGATAATCGTTGACGGTTACTATGTGAACGCCTTTTCCGGAAAGAGCGTTGAGGTAAGCGGGCAATGTTGCGACGAGGGTTTTGCCCTCGCCCGTTTTCATCTCGGCAATACGACCCTGGTGAAGTATGATACCGCCGATTATCTGAACCGGGAAGTGCTTCATATTGAGAACTCTTGATGAAGCCTCGCGGCATACCGCAAATGCTTCGGGGAGAATATCGTCGAGCGTTTCGCCGTTTTTAAGTCTTTCTTTGAACTCCGGAGTCTTCGCCTTCAGCTCCTCGTCGGAAAGGCGAGAATATTCGTCCTCATAGCTTAATACCTTTTTTTGAATGGGCATTACGCGTTTTACTTCTTTCGACGAATAATCTCCGAAAATTTTGGTTAACAGTGACATTTATCGTGTTTCCTTTCGTAAAAAGAATGGAGTTTGCCGTATACGGGTTACATTATACCATACATATTTAAAAAAATCATTAAAAATTTTTATAAAATTGCAAATGCTTTTTAAATAAAATTTATTGGGAAAGTGTTCGGTTTTCGTTGACTTTAGATAAAGATTTTGTTATTATTAAATGCATAGTTATATGCTATTTCGGTTTATTTATTAAAAGAAGCGAAGGAGGAATTAAATTGACCGACACAAAAACACTTGCATACATCAATATGTATGCCGTCCTCGGAACTCTCGAAAATCTCTGTGAGCTTGACGACAAGGCCAAGGAGATATTATCCGGACTTAAAAAGCCGGTATCCGTTTGTTTCGATGTTAAGCACGGACCGTCTGCAACAATTAAATTCACAAAGAGCGGCTGCCGTATGGAAGACGGAGTGAGAGATTGCGATATTTACATACCGCTTTCTTCCTGCGAAAAATTCAACGGCGTAATTGACGGAACCGTTACTCCTGTACCGCTTAAGGGTCTTACCAAGATAGGTTTCCTTCTCAAGACCTTTACGGCCCTTACCGACCGACTTTCCGAAGTAATGCAGCCGAGCGAAGAGGCTCTTAAGGACAGGGCGTTTTTTGAGCTTTCGACTAAGCTTACATTCTACACCATTTCCGTTGCGCTGTCTCAGATAGGCAATCAGGATAAAATCGGCCAGGCAAGCGCTTCTTATATGCTTGACGGTGATATAGCATTTTGCATTAAAGACGGCCCCGCCGCAACAATTCGCGTTAAGGATCATCACCTTGTAACAATCAAGGAATATCCGAAAAAGCCGAGAGCTATTATGCAGTTTGACACCATTGACCTTGCTTACGATCTCTTCAACGGCAAAGTTAATTCTCTTGAATGTATAGGTAAGGGTACCGTTGAGATTCGCGGCATGCTTTCCATGGTAGACAATATGAACAGAATACTCGACAGAGTAGCTCTGTATTTAGCATAAGGAGGGCGATAAATATGAGTAAATTCCCGGAATACAAACACACTAAGAGCCATGAATACTTTGACAGAGCCATTAAGGTAATACCCTCCGGTATTTACGGTCACCTCGGCCCCGCAGAGGGTCTTTGGGTTCCCGTTTCAAAATGGCCTTTCTATTCCGAAAAAGCAAAGGGTACATATTTTTGGGACGTTGACGGCAACAAGTACATAGATTATATGTGCGCTTACGGCCCCAATGTGCTCGGCTATAACGACCCCGATGTTGACGCTGCCGCTATGAAGCAGATGAAGCTCGGCAACTGCACAACCTCTCCGTCAAAGGTTATGGTTGAGTGTGCCGAAAATCTTGTAAATACCGTAGCTTCCGCAGACTGGGCATTCTTTGCAAAGAACGGCTCCGACGTTACAACGCTTGCGGTTATGACCGCTCGTGCACACACCCACAAGAAAAAGATGTTCTTCTTAAAGGGCTATTATCACGGCGACTTCCAGTGGGGTCAGAAGATAGACTACCCCGGCATACTTCCCGAAGAGGTTGCAAACAACGTTGTTGTTCCGTGGTTCGATCTTCAGGCTCTTGAGGACGCTTACAACGCTTGCGACGGCGACGTTGCAGGCCTCATAGCTCAGCCGTACGATCACGGCAACTTCTACGACAACCGCTGCGCCTCCAAGGAGTATTGGCAGGCTGTTCGCAAGTTCTGCGACGATCACGGTATGGTTCTTATCTTCGACGACGTAAGAACGGGCTTCCGTCTTGATATAGCCGGCTCAGACCATTATTACGGAATCAAAGCCGACCTTATCTGCTTCTGCAAGGCTCTTGCAAACGGATACAATATGTCTGCTCTCTGCGGCGGCGAGCATATGAAAGCCACCGTTTCGGGCGTTACATACACAGGCTCTTACTGGATGAGCGCAATCCCCTTCGCCGCTTCCATAGCCTGCATCGACAAGATGAAAAAGCTTAACACACCCAAGATGTTCCGCGAAATGGGCACAAAGCTTACCGAGGGCTTTAAGGCTGCCGGTAAAGAGCACGGCTTTGACCTTGTGGTTACCGGTGAACCGGCACTCTTCTATCTTCGTATCGCAAACGATGACAGCCTTATGCTTCATCAGGAGTGGATATCCGAGTGCGTAAGCCGCGGCCTGTTCCTCGCGTCACACCACAACCACTTTATGAATGCCGCAGTTACCGACGAGGACATCAAAAAGTCCATAGAGATAGCTGAGGACGCATTCTCGGTAGTTGAGAAAAATCACCCCGAGCTCAAGGGCTGATTTCAAACACGGATTTAAGGCGGCTGTGCGTGGAGCGCGGCCGCCCGTAATACAAAACTTTACATTCAGGGAGGAAAATTATGGAAAGAGCACCTTTGACCAAGGAGGAATGGCTCGCGCTTGAGAAAAAAGCCAATGATTTAAGGCATCTCTGTCTTCAGACCACGGTTTGGG
>ERZ506887.1788-NODE-1788-length-10986-cov-5.434087_pt1 | contig 10986 bp, 13 predicted proteins | sample MGYA00512905_ERZ506887 | MGnify/ENA metagenome assembly ERZ506887 | reverse complement strand
TGACTTTCGTAGAAGAATAACTATTCGTCATGTCCGTAAGACCTCCTCGGATAAGGGCATTATCTTTCCATCTTATACCTACTTCATTTACACAAACCATTCCGAATAGCTATGGGACTTTGATTTGTTTTGCAATCTTATCCATGGTCATATGCCTTGTATGAAGTTTCTGTTCGTTAGGTCAGATGGCTTCAACAAGTCCTGACAGTTGGCCCTTTCCTGCGCCGCTGTCAGCCACAAGATGGGTCATCATTCCGCACATTTCCTTCCAACTTTGGTCGGGATACATGAATTCCGCGCCACTTTTGTGCGCTCCGAGGATAGGGAAAAGTGTGGGCACGAGCGGTTGGTGCATGTCTCGCGACACTTGCGAGAGCAAAAAGTTGCAAACATTCGGTGCCTTTGCCGAGTTTTGGCATGGCTGGAGGGGTGTTTTTGCTGATGTAGTATTTCATTTTGTCTTATTCGTTAATGAGTTAAACTGCTGATTATCAACCTCTTAGAGGGAAACAACGGCAGGGAAATCTTCCAATTCCAAATCTTCCAATTAATTTTCAAGGGTTGACAAATTCCTTCATGTTATATATAACTACTTAATAATCAATTAGTTATAAAGATTATAAGAAGGGGTTTTGTCTTGACATACCCTAATTGGAATTTGGAAGAATTGGAATATTGGAAGATTGCGGCCTTCGCCTTGCTGCGCCTCTTCTCTCTTCGCGGCTTATCCTATCCTGCCAGTCACTTGCAGAAGTTCCTCGGCGGCTGCGAGGCAGAAGTGCTTGAAGGTGAAGTCGGTCGTGAACTGCGGGCGGTTAAACGTGGGATAGAGTGGTTCTTGCATGTCTTTTATGCCCGAAGGCCCTATCAAATGCCCCATCTGTCCGCAGATTTCGTAGTTTTTGTTGTCGGAATAAGTGAAGCTTACCTCCGACAAGTGTGCCGCCAATGCCGGAATGCACATGGGTACGAGCGGTTTTTGCATGTCTTTTGATGCCTTTGAGAGGATAAATTTGATGAAATTTGTGCCCTTGCCAGGCTTTGGCATAGCTGGGGCCGTCTTGCTAAAAATATCGTAAGTCATTGAATATCAATTCTTTAAAGTAAACAATAGTTGTTGGTTGAGTCGCTTTTAGTCTCAGTCTCAGAATCTCAGTAGTTTTTTTTGATGGTACATGATTTTGTCCTTCTTTATATAACTTATTGATTATTAATTAGTTATATATAATATATATAGCATTTTCAATCATATAGACCCTCCTTTTTTCTTACTGAGATTCTGAGACTGAGATTTGGGTATTGTTTTTACTCCCGTCTTCTCTCAAAGGCATCTGCCATTGTCAAGAGTTCCTGTGCGGCCTTTCGGCAGAACCAAGTGAAGCCTTCAGTGCCTTCATACGTTGGTCGCCTGAGTGTTACGTAGGGTGTTCCGTCAGCCTTCAGTCTCACATTGATGCACTCACCCTTGAACATTCGCGGGTTGTGCATGACCGTTGTAGCCTTTTTCCTCTCCACGGCATTCTCCATAAATAGGTAGTGGTCGTCGGCATCGCGTGTAATCATCCCGATTTTATGTTCGCCTATGTCCATCCGTCTCGGCTGTCGTGTGATGAGTTTGAGGTCTACCCCCAGCTCGGTGTTGGGGTAGAAATGTGCCTGATGTTCGTGGTAGGCACGTGCAAAGAGTGAGTTACTGCGGAGCATGTCTTGGATGATGTCTCCTACTGTACGCGGCTCATGCTCATGCTTGTGCAATGTGGCAGAGCCTTCATTGAAAGTTTTATTCATTTGTTTTTTATGAATAAAAGCATTGTCTTTCACTTGCGTAGGATCATATAGACAATGTGTTTCATGCCCTGCGCCATCGGAGCCGTGATGAGTTTTTGACTGCCGCAAAATCTTTGTATAAAAAGAAAGCAGCAGAAACTCCGATACTGGAAATTTCTGCTGCAAATGTATAGTGAATGATTCGAGGTGCCTTGGGTGGATAAATAATGACCACCTAAGAAAATGGTATTCCTCAATATGGAAATCAGTGAATTTATGGCACATAAATGCCATAAAGAAAAAATGCAGGTGGATATTGAAATGCGTCAATTATCCACCTGCCAATTATAAATTAAAATACAGATTGACTTTTTTCATCGTCTCTATCGTATAATTATTTTCTCGCAAACGCTCTTTTATTTCGTTGCTGTATGATTGTTCCGTTACCTCCGATTGCAAATTACACTCATCTGTAAGAAAACGGAAAATTGCACCTCCAGAAGGCTGTTTGGGTGTTATATTTTTGTCTTTCCACTTAATTACGAAGCATATTACTACATCGTTCAGCGTATCGGTCTTTACGCACGTCAGTTTTCGGCCCTTTAAGTTGTGCTCACTCAGATAGCGCATGAAGCGTTGTTTTTCCTCGTTTCTCACTTGCACGTTTTCAACTGTCGGCCTCTCATCTATAAAAAGATATTGCTTTTGTTGACCGCGATGGACTGTTTTGCCGTTTGGAGTTAGACTTTCTGCCTTTTGCCTTGCAGAATCTGCAGACGGCATCGTGAAGGTGCAACCTGATATATTACCGAAGAATTGTTGGCAATTATAGTTTTTCTGTTCCTTTATGTATGTTGGTTTCTGGGGATTGGTTTGCAGCATTTCTTCTTGGTTTTCCTCAAGGTATTCCAGCGTTCTCATTTTTTTACATTCTGTTTCTTCGTCAAGTTGTTTCATTTTGTTGTGGTGTTATGAAATTAGGGTTTTCCATCTTGCCCATAAATTGTTGGCAATTGGAGTTGTATTGTTCTGCAATGTTTACCTGTGTGGTGGTTTTTATGCCAAGTTTATCATATAACGCATTAATATATGGTTGATATTTGTAGCCATGTTCACTGTTGTACATATTCAAGACAAGGAGATTCTTTTCAATTGTAATTTCACCTACTTTCTCAGACATGCTAACAAAATATTGAAAAAGTTCCCTCACAGCATCCTCGCCTTCTTTATTATTTTCAATTTCTCTCAGCTCGCATGTGAGCAAGTCTGTTTTTTTACCTTCCATCCACTGTGTTTCTTCTTTTCTTGCTGCAGCATACAGCATAGGCGCAGAAAGTGGATGGTCATTCCATCTGATGTAAATATGGATAATGGCAAACTTGTAGTCAAAATTGGGATGGCGGTTTTTCACGGCACACATGATAGCCGTTGCCATCATACTAATAATCATGGCATCGTTCTCACCCTCGGCATCTTCCTCCAAGTCGTCAAGCTCGTCATCTATGCCATCTTTAATATTTGGTAAAGACATTAGTAGACTCGCAAAATTCATTGCCGACAAGAAAACTTCTGTAGGTGACAACTCCGTTCGCCCATCCTTGCGCAGTTGCTTCAGATGGTCGCAGAAAAGCACATATACATCATTTGCCAACAATTTTCTGCGTTGCTGTCGTGTCTGCTCTTTGTCAAGGTGTACTATCGTATCTGTCATGCTACACCCTCCTTCTTCTCAATATCTTCCGACATGTGCTTCATACCATTAAGCATTTCCACTATTGCTTCTTCGGCTTTATTAATGTCATTGTTTTCGGCCTTTTCGCCATTGGCTTTACGCCCTATGAAAAGCATCTCCAACAAGGCTTCGTCGAGCTTGCGATGTACAATTTTGTCGGTATTCTCATCATCGGGCTCAACAAAACATTTGAATGAAGCGCCCTCTTTTGTGACAATCTTCACTGGTTCACCTGTGGCACTTGCCAATGTAATAAGATTCTTCATATATGTTGTAGTTTTGTCAACATACAAGGCGGTCTTTTTGTCTTCTGGCATTACGGTAAACTTCTGTTTGTATTTCGCCTTCTTTGCTTCAGCAATCAATTGTAGTAGCTCGGACAGAAGTGTGTTGTCATAGTAGTCCTTGTCTTTTAGTTTGTCAATTTTCTGCATTATCTCGTCTTCGGACATTGTGTCGGGAACAGAAAAACAAATGGCTTTTGCATGTTGCTGTTGTTCCTGCCATGCTTTGAAGAGGTCAGCAGGATAGTACTCAGGCAGAATCTCCGTGAAATAGCTATAATTGCTAAAAAGAGTTTTGTGGATTCGGTCTACCATAATTTGCGCCACTCTTTTAGGTGCGCTGAAAGCCTTGCGACGGTTTTGTATGGCTACAGTACGTATGTCTTTGCGGTTGTCGATGATGACAAACAACGATGGCTCGTCTTTCACCACTGTTTGCTCAAACTTGCTCTCAACAGGGATGTCAATGGAGTTGGCAAATTGCATTACAATGATGTTAGAATTGCACTTTAGATGATAAACGCGATGGTTGAACACCTTGGCATAAGGTATGCCGTTTTCACGTTGTTTGTCAGATGGTACACCCTCACCAAAAATGATGCTGTCGTTGCGCTCAAACAAAGATGCTAAGTGCTCTTGCCTCTTTTCCCACTCGCGTGGGCCAAAGTCATGATTATATCTGAAATAGTATGTTGCAAATTTTGCCATGGATATATAGATTTAAATGCATTATCCTACAAAGCTAATACATTATTTTGAATTTTATACGGAATAACAATAAAAGAAGTGAACTATTCTTCTATTTTCTTTCACAAAAAGAGCTGAAGGTAAAACGTGAGGAAAGCCATTTTTACTCTAAGCAGTACTGATTTTCAACTTTTTGTTGTACCTTTGCATAAGATAGGCTGCGGTTCAGCAATAAATTCAAACAAGTTTGATTTATTGCATTCACCTTGCACTATCTTTGCATAAGATAGGCTATCTTTCCCTAAGATAGGCGGCGAGTCTATTACATATTCAACTCTGCAATAAAGACTTTCTGTGCTAAGACATGGAAAAATTCTTATATTTCATTCCCTAACAAACAATCAACTATGAAAGGAATTGTATTAGCTGGTGGCAGCGGAACACGCTTATACCCCATTACTAAAGGTATTAGTAAACAATTGATTCCCATCTTTGACAAACCAATGGTTTACTACCCTATTTCAGTTTTGATGCTTGCCGGCATTCGCGATATTCTCATTATTTCTACACCTCAAGATATGCCAAGTTTTAAACGCTTGTTAGGCGATGGAAGTGAATTTGGTGTGCACTTTGAGTATGCCGTGCAACCATCACCCGACGGATTGGCACAGGCTTTTATTATAGGCAAGGATTTTATTGGCGATGATAGCGTATGCTTGGTTTTGGGCGATAACATCTTTCATGGGAGCAACTTTGCCACCATGTTGCGAAAGGCTGTTAAAATGGCCGACAATGGACAAGCTACCGTTTTTGGCTACAGAGTGAATGACCCTGAACGATATGGTGTGGTAGAGTTTAACAATGAGGGGAAGGCTGTGAGCATTGAGGAGAAACCTTTACAACCTAAATCGAACTATGCCGTTGTAGGACTCTACTTTTACCCGAACAAGGTGGTTAAAATAGCTCAGGAAATTAAGCCTTCAGCACGTGGCGAACTTGAAATTACTTCTGTTAACCAGCAGTTTCTTGACGACAAAGAGCTATTGGTGCAAACCTTGGGCATTGGCTTTGCATGGCTTGACACTGGTACGCACGATAGCTTGAGCGAAGCTTCTACGTTTATTGAGGTTTTTGAAAAACGTACCGGACTTAAGATTGCTTGCCTTGAGGGCATCGGACTTAAAAATGGCTGGATTACACCACAAAAAGTTCGCGAACAGGCTTTGCCTATGAGCAAAAATCAATATGGTCAGTATCTTTTAAAATTAGCTGACGAATACGAGGGAAAGTAAAAGATAAATTTTAAAGACCTGTGGCATGATTATAGCAGTAGACTTTGACGGAACAATTGTAGAACATAGATATCCAGCTATAGGCAAAGAATTGCCTTTTGCTACAGCTACCCTGCGACAATTGATACAAGATGGACATAAACTCATTCTGTGGAGCGTGCGTGAGGGGGAACTGCTGGATGAAGCTGTAAAGTGGTGTGAAGAACGGGGTGTGCGATTCTATTCGGTGAATGCTGATATTGACGAAGATGCCTCTGACCACCAAGGAACTAAACATTTTAGCCGCAAAATTAAAGCGGACATGTTTATTGACGATCGTAATTGGGGCGGACTGCCTGATTGGGGCACTATATATAGCGTTATTTCAAAACGTACAAGTTACCAAGAGCATTTGCTAAATGAACTGGAAGACCACAGCTCAATAGCTAAGAAAAAAGCTTGGTGGAAATTTTAAAGTACGAACACAGATAAAACAGATTAAACTGATAGCATTCGTGTTCAAATAACATCTATAGTTTCTAAAACGAACACAGATAGAACAGATTAAACAGATAACTTTCGTGTTATTAGTGTTATTCGTGTTCAAATTACATCTGTAGTTCCTAAATACGAACACAGATAAAACAGATTAAACTGATAACATTCTTAGTCAACTAATTTTTCACATTAAGCACTACATACAACAAACATATATGAAGTTACCCAACGCTTTCCAAATAAAGGAATTGGATGCTTACACCATTCAGCAGCGCGAAATAAAGTCAATTGACTTGATGGAGGAAGCTGCATCAAGAGCAACCGATTACATTAGTTGCCACTTTACGAACAAGAATAGACCCATTGTGGTATTTGCAGGCCCTGGCAATAATGGGGGCGACGGGTTGGTCATTGCTCGACTTTTAAGCCATGCTTATTATCAAAACATACAGGTTTTTCTATTTAACACCAATAACTCTCTCAGCGAAGATTGTAAGGCAAACGCTGAACGCTTAAAGGGGGAGTGCCCTGAGGTTAGCTTCACTGAAATACAGCAACAGTTTGAAGCACCCGAAATAAGCAAAGATACAATTATCGTTGATGCTCTATTTGGTACGGGGCTCAACAAGCCTTTGGGCGGTGGCTATGCTGCTTTGATTAAGTTCATTAATGCCTCGCAAGCTTACGTTATAAGCATTGATATGCCTTCAGGCTTGATGTGCGAGGATAATACTTATAACTCACCTTCGGCCATAGTGCGAGCTGACCTTACGCTCACCTTGGGTTTGCCCAAATTGGCTCTCATATTGCCCGACAATCAACTTTACGCAGGTAAGGTGGTGGTGGTTGACTTTCATTTGTGCTACGACAAATTGGACGAGATGAGCATTCCTTACCAAATTCCGACTGCCCACGACATAGCCCGATTGCTCAAAAAGCGTCCTGCCTTTGGCCACAAAGGTACCTTTGGCAATGCGCTCCTCATTGCGGGTAAATATGGCATGGCGGGGGCTGCTATGTTGGCTGCCAAAGCCTGCCTAAAGAGTGGTGTGGGTAAGGTGGTGGCGCATGTGCCTACCCTGAACAACGACATTATGCAAACGGCCTTGCCTGAGGTGGTGCTTCACCATGATGAGAGCGAGCGCTTATTTACTACACCTGTTAAAACGAATGATTTTGATGCCTTGGCCATTGGTCCAGGGTTGGGTACTGACAAGCGCACAGCCTTGGCCTTTATAGAGCAAACGAGCCATACTGACATACCCATGGTAATTGATGCGGATGGCATTAACATATTGGGGAGTCACAAAGGGTGGATTTCACAAATTCCTACTAACACCATCTTTACGCCACATGCTAAAGAGATGCAACGCTTGGGTATATGCAATGCCGACTCATATAGCATTTTGCTCGAAGCCATCAACATGGCTAAGCAACATCATTTTTACATTTGCTTAAAGGGGCACTTTACGGCTATTTGCACTCCTGATGGTGAGGTTTTCTTTAACCATTCGGGCAACTCGGGAATGGCTACGGCTGGTAGTGGCGATGTGCTGACGGGCATTATATTAGCGCTTTTGGCTCAAAAGTATAGCGAAAAGGAGGCTTGCCTTTTGGGGGTTTACCTACACGGATTGGCGGGCGACTTGGCTGCCAACGAATTAGGCGAACATGCTGTTACAGCCTCTGACATTATACACTTTTTGCCACAAGCCTTTAAGCGCATGAATGAGCTCAAAAGTACACCTTGCGAAAACAATGCACACAGCACATCTGATTTTTATGACTTATAAACTCATACTTATATAATGAAACGATTTATCTTAATAGCAGTTAGCATAATGTTGGGTTGTGTAACAACCTGGGCACAAACCGAAATTACAACTTATCAGCCTGGCATAACGAGTGATGGTATTACTTATTTTTTACCTAACACGTGTGTTAGAGTGGTTGTTACTACTACTAAAACGCATTACACCTCTGGTGAGTTTGCTGAGTATGCAGCACGTTACCTTAAGCTTAACAACGTACCACTCACAGCTTATGATGAGTGGAAGATAGATGATATTCAACTCTATAGCTACGGCATTGCCGATAACAAAAAAGCTTACTCTATTAAGTTTAAGCAAAAGACTTCTGCCCCACTCGTTTCATTGGCTAACGATGGTAGATTGCTTGCCATTAATGCTAAGGTGGAGGACAATAGTATGCAAAATATTCCTACCGCATCGGTTACTCCTGGCAAATTGAACACGCTGAATGGTGCTGACTTTAAAACGGAGGAAATTCTTTCAGCTGGTAGCAAAGCTAAAATGGCTGAGTTGACGGCTAACGAAATTTATGACATTCGCGAAAACCGCGGCTTACTCACCAAGGGACAGGCTGACTTTATGCCTAAGGATGGTGAACAGCTTAAATTAATGCTGAACAACCTTAACACGCAAGAGGAGGGCTTACTACAGCTGTTTCGTGGTACGACTTCGACTGAAACTCATGTTTTTACGTTTGACGTAACTCCAACAGGTGAGTTGGCCCAGCAACCATTGTTCAACTTTTCACGTTACTTGGGCATGGTTGATGCCGATGACCCTGCTGGCAACACTTACTACATTAGTGTACGCGACTTGAAGAGTTTGCCTCAAACTGCTCAACCTACCGACGCTAAAGCTAAAAAAGAGGTGGAGGACTTGCGCTATACTATACCTGGTCGCGCTGAAGTGAAAATTTCTACGGCCTCGGATGCCTCATGTGCTTCACGAACTTTTAGCATGGCTCAATTTGGACGTACAGAACACTTGGGCGGGGAGCTATTTAACAAAAAGTTCTCTACACGCATTCAACTTTCGCCCATTACGGGTGGCATTGTAAAGATTGAAGCCGAAAAGCCTGAATGAGGGGGGGGGAATCCCCAAGAAAGGCTAACATTATAGAGTGGTTCAAAATTTTTTAGAACCACCCTATTACCTTATAACATCAAAGCTCCCCCTATATATTCATTATATGGAACGCAGAAAGGAAGAAAGCATAGGCAATGTATTGTTGCGCTACCTACGTCAATCGCAATTAGAGTCACCCCTCAACGAATTTAGAATTCTACAATCATGGAATGAAATTGCGGGGCCAACTGTTGCACAGTTAACGCAAGACATTCATATTTATAATCAAAAGCTATACGTTAAACTACGATCGGCCACCATGCGCACAGAACTGATGATGAAACGAACTGAACTTACACGCAAACTGAACCAAAAAGTGGGTGCTCAGGTTATTACTGACATTGTGCTGTCATGAAATAACGCTTAGCACCCACTCTGTTACGTCCCCCTCCTCCTCCTTTTTTTTTAGTCTTTACACTCTTTTGCCCAATCGCATTGCCCAATATAGGCAGCCAATAAAGGCTAATATAGCCCCGAAATAACCTATTTGGCTAATAGAGTAATGCTCGCATATAAAGCCGCCAGCATAAGCACCACAGCCTATGCCTAAATTAAATATGCCTGAAAATATAGACATGGCAACCGATGTACTCTCGGGCGTTGTTATGAGTATAATGTTGGATTGCATGGCTACATTATAGGCCGTAGCGGTTAAGCCCCATATGGCACAAATAGCTATTAACATGGGGTGACTAAACGAAAGTGGACACAACAGCACTAAGCATAAAGCCATGCTCGCTACTATGACTGAGATGAACAATTGCCTATTGACATTATAATACTTTGAAAATACCCAACTACCCACAAAGCCTGCTCCACCAAACACCATAAGCGTGGCCGTAATCATGCTATTGGGCATGTGCGCTACTTGATTCAAAAAGGGTTCAATGTAACTGTAACTGACATAGTAGGCTGTTGACACAAGCAACGTAAACCCATAAAGTCCCATCACCCCCTTTTGACGCAACAGGGTTGGCAACTTGCGAGGTGAAAAACCACCTCGGCTGGGAAGCAATGGCAACTTGATGGCCGAATAAATAAGAATGAGAGCCGATAATATGCCTATACTCAAAAAGGTCATTCTCCACCCTACATGCAAACCTATTACTCTGCCCAAAGGCATGCCTAATATCATAGCTACTGACGACCCCGTTACAACTAAGCCTAAGGCTGCTGAGCGAAATTTGTCGGGCACAATACGTACCGCCATGGGCGACACTACTGACCAAAATATGGCATGTGTGCAAGCTACACCTATGCGCGACAATAATAGCATCTGAAAACTGGTGGATAAAAAAGATGTTACTTGGAACAACGTAAAAAAGCCTAATAAAAGTAACATGAGTTTCTTCATTTCCATTTTCGACACAAGGAGCATCAATGGCAACGAAAGCAACATTACGGCCCATGCATAAATGGATATGAGCATACCAACAGAGGCTTCAGTCAAACCAAAATCGTTACGTATGTCGGTTAACAGGCCAATAGGAATGAACTCTGATGTGTTGAATATAAATGCAGCAAATGTTAATGACAACAATGATAACACGTTGCTCAACGTCATGCGATGGGTCATTTTTTCTTCTTTAAAAAATTTAGTTTAGTTTTGTGATAGGGTGGGTTGTCTTCGCTACGCATATTATAACGAAAACAAAGCCTTCGTTTCCCATGTGATGAAGAAAACGAAGACTTTTTTTGGGGTGTGTGAGGGGGATATTTCTTAAGTAGGTGTTCAAAATTAGTTGATATGAATTGGTGCAGTATTTCGTTCAGAAACATAGGTTGAAGAGGGAGCGTAGCGGGCTACGTGA
>ERZ506887.1774-NODE-1774-length-11046-cov-6.559094_pt1 | contig 11046 bp, 9 predicted proteins | sample MGYA00512905_ERZ506887 | MGnify/ENA metagenome assembly ERZ506887 | reverse complement strand
CAAAACTATGGGCAATGGTGTGAGGAAGAAAAGACGATAAATGATAATTTACCGTGGCTTGACCGTTCATTAACAATGGCAAGAGCTCGTCTCGCTGCTTAGTTAGTATTGCTATCTCAGACAACAATTCAGCCTGTTGCTTTTGTATCTTCTCTATCAAGCAACCATATTTCTGTACAACGCCTTGTTCATAGCCTACTTTGAAAGCCATTAAAACATCTGGTGATACACGTCGTTGACTATGTGAGGTGCCAGTTGCAGCCTGTGAACAATAGGCTATAAATTTTGGTGATTTTATAACCGAATAAATATAGCCAGATTCGGATTCGTTATTTGGATTAAGTACGACAAACTCGGTAGAGCCAATCATATTAGTGCCTTTGGGAACCCAAACTACACGATTAAACCAAGGATTCAGTTTTGAAACAAGCAATTGCCCTTTTTGAAGAACAAATTTATCACTTTTAATATCACTACCATTGTCCAGAGAATATGAACCGCAAGCATCAAAAGAAGGAATGTTGAAATGCTGATATACTTCATTTTCAACAGGAGTTATAGCATTTCTACTTGTTAACGCCAAATCTTTCAATGAAACTCCACTCCATCCCTGCGGTATTTCACGCTTCAGCTTATCATTCCACACCATAGCCCCTCCACTTGATTTATACGGTTTTCCCTCCTCGTTCGGAAAGTCAAACTGCACAAACCAATAGTCGTAGAGTTGCTTTGCCATCGCCTCTAAATTATCATTTATCGGTGCTGTTTCTTTTTTCCTTTATATTATATAGAGACCAATACAAGTTTTTGATATGAAAGAAACAATTATACAAACCGTTTTAGATGGTATGCGAGCGGTTCTGACTGATAGTCAGTTGGAGTTGCTGACAGATGTGACCCGAAAGGCGTTATCTGAGTGTGAGATTACGCCAAAGTTGGCAGAGGAAGAACAGCGCAATAAGGAAAACGCTGAACTTCTCGGGGCTTTTATATCTTCCAAGAAAGTGGAGGGCTGTTCTGACAAGACAATCCACTATTATAAGTCTTCCATTGAGAAGCTGATAGCGACAGTGAAGAAGAATGTATGCGACATTTCCACTAATGACATTCGTTGTTATCTCGCTGAGCAACAGGAACAACGAGGACTTAGCAAGGTTACGATTGACAACTTGCGTCGTATTTATTCCAGTTTCTTCTCTTGGTTGGAAGATGAGGATTATATCACCAAAAGTCCTGTCCGCAGAATACACAAGGTACGCACGGATGCTCTGGTGAAAGAAGTGCTGACAGATGAGAATATAGAAGTGTTGCGTGATAGTTGCCATGAATTGCGTGACATTGCGATGATAGATTTGCTGCTTAGTACTGGTATGCGTGTAGGGGAGTTGGTGAAAATCAATCGTGAAGACATTGACTTTCAAGAACGCCAATGTGTGGTATTTGGCAAAGGCAACAAAGAGCGTGAAGTATATTTCAACGCGCGTACTAAAATCCATCTCCAAAAGTATTTGGAGCAACGCACAGACACGAACCCAGCCTTGTTTGTAAGCCTGCACAAACCGCATACACGCTTAACCATTAGTGGCGTGGAAGTCCGTTTGCGCCAACTCGGCAAGGAAGTAAACCTCCACAAGGTTCACCCTCACAAATTCCGTAGGACATTGGCAACAATGGCTATTGACAAGGGTATGCCGATAGAGCAAGTACAGAAGATGTTGGGACACGTGAAGATTGATACAACGCTGCATTATGCTATGGTGAATCAGACAAATGTCAAGATAGCACACCGCAAATTCCTTAGTTAAGGTTTATAAATTCTGCTTGATTTCGAGTACCTTTGCATCACAAAATAAAAGCAAGCAGAATATGAAACTAAGTGATATTGCAGAATTTGTCACAGACAAGATAAGCAGTAGTAGCATTTCTTTAGATAGCTATGTTACTACGGATTCTTTATTACAAAACAAAAGAGGTAGAGAACAGGCTCAGAATCTACCTCCAATGCAGTGTGCCCTTACCAATTATAAGAAAGGCGATGTTTTAGTAGCAAACATTCGTCCTTATTTGAAAAAGGTTTGGTTTGCAGATTCAGAAGGTGGTTGTTCTTCTGATGTTCTTGTATTCAGAGCCAAGAATGGGCATTACCCATCATTCCTTTATGCAATTCTCATGCAAGATGCTTTCTTTGATTACGCCATGTTAGGAGCAAAAGGAAGTAAAATGCCACGTGGCGACAAAAATCAAATTATGCGATATGAATTGCCGACATTCACTTCTGTGGAAGAAGAAAATATCGGCAATATAATGGTTGATATTATATCAAAAATAAACGTTAATCGTCAGATAAATGATAATTTAGAAGCGATGGCAAAGCAACTCTACGACTATTGGTTTGTGCAGTTTGACTTTCCAAATGAGGAGGGCAAGCCGTATAAATCGAGTGGTGGGGCTATGGTCTATAATGAACGCCTCAAAAGAGAAGTTCCTATTGGTTGGGAAGTTGAAAATCTAATCGATTTTGCAGAAATAAAGAATGGTGCGACACCTTCAACAGCCGATGAAGCTAATTATGGCGGTGATATAGTTTGGATAACTCCAAAGGATTTGTCTGACCAACAATCAAAGTTTGTGTATCAAGGTGAACGCAATATAACAAAGCAAGGTTTCGATTCTTGTAGTACAAGTATGCTTCCAACAAATTCTGTACTTATGTCAAGTCGTGCTCCAATCGGTTTGGTTTCTATTGCAAAGCATGAGGTCTGTACAAATCAAGGTTTCAAGAGCTTTATTCCTAAGAGTATAAGTGATTCTATCTATTTATACTACTACATAAAACACCATATCAAACAAATAGAACAATTAGGAACAGGTACGACTTTCAAAGAAGTTTCAAGGGATGACCTCTGCAAGTTTCCAATTCTTACTATTGGTGCAAAAGACATCTATGTGCAATGGATAGAATTACAAAATGGAATAGCAGACAAACAGCTTGCTCTTACAAAAGAAATTGCTGCTCTAACTAAGCAACGTGACGAGTTATTACCTCTATTAATGAACGGTCAAGCATCAGTAAATTATCACTTATTTTAAATTTCTCGATACAATAGATGCGGGCAAAAGCCCGCATCTATTGTATAACCTTCAATCTAAAGTATTGCAACAGAGTTGCGTATTTGGTCTAATATACCAGATAATTTTTTACTTTTCTTGGCTGTCCAATAGTTATATTGAGTTTGAAGTTCTACCCAAATATAAGCCTTAGTACCCGTGGCAGCTTCTATTTTAAAAGCCAACTCTGGAGTGATTGGGCGCTTTCCTTTTATTGTTTCATTAAGTACAGAATAGGAGATTCCCAAAGTATCGGCAAACTTTCGTTGAGTAAGTCCGCGTGCCTCCAATTCTTCTCCCAAAAGTTCACCAGGATGAGTTGGCTCAAAAGGCTCTAATTCGTAAGGATTATATACTTTATTCATATTGGCTGCTTATTTATAGTGGTTACTTAACTCTAAAATGAGACAAATTGTAATGATTTGTTCATCGCCAACTGTACTAACTTTAAATTCAACGCGATATTGTCCATTTGCTCTAACCGAGCAAAGACCAATTTCATCGCCTTGTAATGCTTCAAAGTTCAGTCCTTTAAATGGAAATAAATCTTCAATTCGCCTTGCCATTTTCAATACATCAATAGCCTTTTTATATCCTTTAACTACTTGAGGTTGAAATCGGTGTTTCTTATCACTCGTCTTACCTAATTGGTAAAGTTCACGCAGATATTCTTGGTCGAATTCTATTTGCATAATGCAAAAGTAGCAAGGATTTATTATATTCGCAAATTTGCGAATGCTTATTTTGAAGCGTATGACTTTTAGCCTCTAAATTATCATTTATCTGCTTGTTGAGAACTATTTTATGGTCTAATGCTGAAAGTGTCTTACCAATCTGTTTTTGGATTGACATTTTCGGTAATTTTATTTCTATATTCAGGAAATTGTCTGGGTCAATACGCTTGTGACTTCCCGATGTATTAGTATTTTGACCGCATAGATAATTAGTGATTTTATCTGAAATCAACAGATAATAGCAATATTGAAAATCAACAACATCTTCGTCTACTACAAGTGGCAAAAATTCCGTTGATGCTATTTTGTTTTCATCTTGACTATCTATTCGCCATACCCTTTTGAAACGGACATTTAGTTTATTGAACAAGATGCACTTGTTGGGAACTTCGTACTTATTGCTTTGTATGTCTGCTCCGTCCAGAACCTCAAAAGTCTTACCATCGTCAAACGAGGGCAGACTATACAGGTTATATGTCACTCCCTTTTGAGGAGTTATAGACTTTGACACAAAGGTCACTATATCTTTAATTTTCATACTTCTCAACTTACTTATTATCAAGCAATCCCCTTATCTCCTTATCAAAGTCTGAGTCTATGCGTTGTGTCTTATTGAAAATGTCATATTCTTCTTCCGCTTTCTTCTTAGCCTGTTCAGCAGAAATCTTGCCTTTGTCGGGCAGAATCTTGTAGTCGTTGAATGTTAGGAACTTGTCGACACTGGCAGCAAATTGCTTCATGTTGAAAGCATTATGCCTTTCTATCTGGTTTTCGATATAGTCGAAATAAGAAGATACGGTACGTTCCAATTGTCGGATTTCCTTTTCTTGCAGATAGTTCTTGGCTATGCTGACATCCGATTTAAGAACACGCCCATCTGGTGCATTCTTCCATGTAGTCAATCCCATGTGATCTTTCGTATGGTCTGCCTTTGAATAGATAATCTCCGCAGCAGTCTGCCCAGTGATGGCATAGTGAAAGCGGTTTTGTATCATCGCATAGAAATCACGTGTAGTCGGTGAGTTCTTGTCATAGTCGGTGCTACATTCAGCATATATGTCCGTAATCTGTTGCCAAATGCGACGCTCACTTGTACGAATAGAACGGACGCGTTCAAGCAATTCACGGAAGTAGTCCTTACCAAACACAGCCGTTCCTTGCTTCAAACGTTCATCGTCCATGGCAAAGCCTTTAGTGATATACTCGTTAAGTATCTTTGTTGCCCATTGGCGGAAACGTGTAGCCTTTAGCGAATTAACGCGATAGCCAACCGCAATAATTGAATCAAGATGATAAAAATCCACACTATGCGTTTGCGTCTTATCTTCAATTGCGCCATGCTGAGTGGTTATTTCCATTTTGGAAACAACCACGTCTTTGATTAGTTCTCCCTCTGCAAAGATGTTCTTTAAGTGTTTGCTAATAGCAGGAACACCAACACCAAAGAGTTGTGCCATAGCCTTTTGCGTACACCAAAGTGTTTCGCCCTTTATGACTACTTGCACTTTGCCGTCCGCGTCAGGCATATTGTAAAGCAGGAATTGTATCTCATTACTCATTGCTGTTCTCCTTTCCTACATTCTCATTGAAAGTGATACTCTCCAATTGTTTCAGAATCTCTTCTTCCAATCGGTGACTTTCAGCAAATTGCGCTTTAAGTGTGCTCTTAAAGTTGTTCATTCGTTGGGTAAACTCCTCCTCTGTGATATCCACATAGTCAATCTTTATATCGAAATACTGACCAGCAGAGAGGCTGTAGCCTTTCTCTTTAATTTCATCGTAAGTGACAGCCACCGAAAAGTCATCAACAGCCTCGCAGTTGCGGAATGTGTGGACGATTTGCTCTACTTCAAAGTCGCGTAAACGGCTCTTTTTGTTATTCCCCTCTTTATATTCTTCACCCAACTTACTGGCATCAATCAATATCACCTTGTCGGTCTTGGCTGACTTATCGAAGAATAGCACCGAAACATTCGTACCCGTGGTGGCAAAAACGTTGCTCGGCATCGACACCACACCATACACCCAATGCTCATCAACAATGCGTTGCAAAATACGTTTTTCCACACCACTCTTGGCTGTAATAAACCCTGTCGGAATGACAATAGCACCCTTTCCGTTTGGTTTCAACGAATTAAGTACATGCTGAATAAAGCAAGTGTAAATAGCCATTTTGGGTTTTGTCGGATCAACTTTCTTCACCGCATTGGGCACACCAGCCCAAAAGCGTATAGAATCCGTTGCCAATGTTTCGCGATACTCGGGAAAGTCGAGCTTGAACGGAGGATTGCTCACAATGAAATCAAATTTCTTCAGTGTGCCGTTATCCTCCTTGTGCGAAGGTTCGGTAAGCGTGTTTCCCTGCACCACGTTTTGCAGCGAAGAGGCAAAGTTGTTGAGAATGAGATTCAAACGGAGCATTTCGCTCGATTTTTCTGAAATATCTTGGCTATAGATGGTGCAACGCTCCTCACCAATTTGGTGTGCCAAAGCCATCAGCAAAGTGCCTGTACCTGCCGAGGGGTCGTAGCAAGTGACTCCACGAAGTTCAGCATCATCACCCACAAGCAAACGTGCCATCACTTGTGCAATAGCGCGTGGCGTATAGTATTCAGCATATTTGCCGCCACCAGCATTGTTGAATCCTTTCAGCAGATGCTCGAAAATGCGTGAGAAGAAATCGTACTTTTCACCGAACACATCTTCAAAGTTGAACGAAGCCACATTGCGCATCAATGAACGGGCAAACTCATCGCGCTTTTGCGTGTCGGTAACGTAGTTCGTGATGGTATTAAAAATGTTCACTTTGCTCTTGCCCGAAGTCGTCACCGAAAAATTGCGAGCATTGAGGTTAGCAATGTCCACCAAAGTTTGGTCAAGTAAGGTAGAAAAGTCACCTTGACTTGATGCGTTATAAAGATGTGAGAGCGTATGTTCCGGGCGTAAGCGCGGCACAGAAGCAGGCAGATAGCTGAACAAGTCCTCCACCTCTTCGTCGGTAAAAGTGTCGTATTCAGCATCCCATTTCTCAGCATTACGCAAGCGTTCACTATACTCTTCATCGCGTTTGGCTTCATAGCCAAACTTGTCGTTGAAGAACTTATAGAGAAACATTTCAGTAACGATGCGGTATTCGCTACCCGTTCCTGCCAATCCAAAGGCATTGGTTGTACTTTTCAGCGAGTCAATCAATGCAATGGTGGCATCCGATATGTTGATGTTACTACTCATTTGTAGTTATTATTTAGCGTTAGTGTATTGTTGTAAGTACTCGGTAGTAATGAGATTGTTGATATATTTACGGTCTTTCAAGTCAGCGCGAATGTGCATGCTGCGCAATTCCTGACCGATGATTGCCAAAACATCATCCTTAAAACTCTCTTCGTTATCGAGCATGTGAATGTTGAGGAACAGACGGTGGTCAATGTCCTGTTTCATTTTACTTAGGTTCTCAGCAATCTCATACTCCTCTGCCGAGATTAAGGGGCGTTCAACGCGTTGTTTGTTGGTTTCTTCAATACGTTTGTGAATACGTACGAAACGTTCATCGCCCTTATATTTCTTTCTGAGCAGATTATTGCGACGATTGATTTCGCGAATCTTCTTCATCACCTCGTCCATGTAGTCAATGCTTTCCTTTGCATCGTTCGTATCCTTGGGAACAAAACCTTTCTTGCGGAAGTATTCGCGGAACTCATCAGCCAATAGCACATACTTCTCTTCCTTCGTATCGAAGTTTGCTTCAAACTCAGCTTGTACACGTTCGCAACGATCACGGATGTCATTGACCATAATACGCAATTCTTCAGGCAAGCCACGCTTGAACTCAAACTCGAGTTCCGACAATGCTACATTGATAATGCCCGACACATCGGCTTTGTGCTCCGTGTTATTGAGTAAGTTCAAGCGTTCAATACGGTGCGTTACTTCCGTTATCATGGTGGCAAATGCCATAGTGGGCAGCGTACGGAGTTTCTCCTTCGTATCCTCATCACCTAATGAACGTGCTTGGTTCACAACAGCCTTTGCATCGGCCAAAGTAGTGCGCAGTTCGTAGAGTGTTTCCTTTGAGTCGATGTCGTCAAGTTGCTGACGGAACTCCTCCATATTGTCGGTTGAAAAGTTGAAAAGTAAACTTTTTACCTGTTTCACCTTCTCAGCCACTTCTTCAGGTGTTACCAACACATCTTCTGCAATGTGTTGTCCCTCAAGTGGAATTCCGTTATCGTCAGTAGTGCGGTTCAATTCGCGCAAGTAGCGGTTGTTCGTCTGCTCAAAGTTCTCTTTGATATTCACAAAGTCTACCACGTAGCCATACCTAAAGTCGCGGTAAGGGCGATTGACACGTGTAAGGGCTTGCAACAAGTCGTGTCCGTCGAGAGAACGTCCCAGATAGAGTTTCTTCAATCGTGGAGAGTCAAAACCCGTGAGCAACATTTTGTTGACTATCAGCACATCTACTTCCATCTGCTTTTTGAACCCCTCTATGTACTCCTTTCGTTCCAACTTATCTCCCTCATCATGAAGAATGAGTGAGGCCGTGAGTGGTTTTAACTTATTGCCGCCATAGAGCATTGGGTCATCGGCAGCCATGAGCAAGTTATTCTCTTTTTTCTCTTCTATCTGCTTGGCAAATCCGAAACGTTCTTGCCACAATCGGAACAATTCGCGTGCTTGCGGGTTAGTCTTACACACAATCATAGCTCCTACCGTATCATCATTCTGTTGCAATCTGAAACGGCGAAAGTCGGAAATAATGTAGTCGAGCAACGCATTCAAATAACTTTCGTGTTCGATGATTTTGTTGCGGTCAATGTCACTCTTCTTCACCTCAACATTTCCTGCCAGTTGATCAAGAATGCTTTCAATCTTTTCCTTGTAGATGGTTTCTACAGGTTCACGCATCAGTTTGCACGTATAACCATCAGCAATTGATTTGTCATAGTAGTAAGTGTGGATATAATCGCCAAATACACGCCACGACTCGCGCTCTTCACGCAACAGCGGTGTACCTGTCAATGCAATCTTGATGGCATTGGTGTCAGCTTCAAGCAAATTGGCAAGGAAACTTCCTTTGGGATTGTAGCCACGGTGTGCCTCGTCAATGAAGAAGATGCGCTGCATGTGCGTGTTGTACGATTCGTCCAACTTCACCTGTGTCTTATCTTCTTTGAACTTTTGAATGTTCACCACCATTATTTCAAGTTTGCCTTCGCTGTTTTGCGTAAGGGCATTGCTGGCAATGTCATCCATCAGTTCCGTACGACTTTTGGCATTGTGCACAACAAGACCACGAGCTGCAAATTCATCAGTGGCTTGTTCCATCAAGTCGATGCGGTCAACAATGAAGTAGAACTTTGCCACCACATTACGTTTAGCGAAATAATCGGTCAAACTGCGCACAGAGTAATAAGCCAATGCCGTTTTCCCGCTACCTTGCGTGTGCCATATAATACCACTTTTCGTTCCTTTGTCCAACGTGCGGCGTATGGCATACGAGGCAAACATTTGTTGGTAGCGCATTACGTGTTTCTGTAACTCTGTGCCGATAGTGCCGTCTTCAAGTTCGACTTTACGTTCCACATAAGCAAAGCCGTATCTGAGCAAGAACAAGAAACGTTCTTTGCTCAACATGGATGTGATGATACGATTGGTAGGTGTGGTAGGTTGTTTGTTAGTCTGATATTCATTCAGATTTTTAAGTACCACACAATTGCGATGCTTCAATACTTTGTTTTCAATATCCAATGATAGGGGAAGATAGGGATATTGAGCCACAAACGATTTATCTTCCTCACGGAAAACATTGAAAAAGGCCTTCGATAAAGAAGAGCAGCAATAGAATGCGCCCTGAATGGGAACACGATTGGTGTTGTCGTACTCTTGATTGTTTGAAAAAATCATCAACTGCGTAATATTGAAGAAAGTGTGGAAACACTTCTTGCTCATACGCATATTGATACGGTCGCGCTCGGCCAATATGCCTTCATGATTATTGGGCTTTTTTACTTCAATAAAAGCCAAAGGCATACCATTTACGAAACATGTAATATCAGGACGAAACTCATCGTCCGTCTCATCATTATGGCATGTAAATTCGGTTGTAACGTGCCATTCGTTGTTGTCAGGGTTTTCAAAATCAACGAGTTTAACACCGCTATTGGCTGAGAGCAAAGCATAAAATTCGCGTCCCAAGTCGGCATTGTCTGCCATATTTACAACTTTGGAATAAAGTGTAGAAACCTCTTCGCTTGAGACCTCAGGATTAATGCGTTTTACCGACCGCAAAAAAACATCTGTTAAGATGTTCGTTTTGTGGTCATACACCATTATATCGTTCTCGTCCAAGTATTGATACCCCAACTTGCACAGGTGCAAAGCGGCAGGCACTTGAACTCTTGTATTCTCGTTAAAATTCCCCATATCATTTATCTTTTAATTTGCTAAGACTTATTGAAGCGTAATGCAAAGTTAACAAAAAGTCTTAGATATGAGCAGTTTACAAGAACGCTATCACATAAACACCTCCATACCATTTATTTCAAACACGCACACATCTCTCAGTTGTCGGATTTCATTACTATCCAGCAGTTTCATTCTTCGCGTGCCTTTGTTTGACAAAAGGTAAACATAAAATATGAACCACCCTATAGTGAAAGCATTGAGCAGCTATTAAGTAATGGTAAAAATACATGCAAAAATGGCTCAACTTATTCTTTTACCATTACTTATAAGAGAAAATGACTCATGTATCAGATATAGCAAGGACGGCTTCAGCCTTTGCTAAATTATGACAACTACTTACTGCAATTGAACTTTAAGCACAATGCAGATACTTAACTTTGTCATAGATGTGATGCTAAAGAACAAAGTATATTTATATTCTCATTCGTCCAACGAATGGTTGGACGAACTTGAGTACTATACTCATTGCCACTTGCATATAGTACTACTTATCGTCCAACCAATTGGTTGGACGAATGAGAGTACTATATGCATAAGTGTTGAGCATCTGCTCAATACCTTTTGAGTACGTAATAGGTAATGCGCGTAAATAGTTTACCCTCTTATCATTCACCCTCATCCTACAAAAAGAAGGAAGGCATGTCATCACAACAAAGTGATGACACGCCTTCCTGATTGATTATAAATTATTGCTTCTATATAACAAAGTTCAAATATCATCTTTGTTATTATCTCAACT
>ERZ506887.1772-NODE-1772-length-11048-cov-3.538161_pt1 | contig 11048 bp, 9 predicted proteins | sample MGYA00512905_ERZ506887 | MGnify/ENA metagenome assembly ERZ506887 | reverse complement strand
CTCAGCGCCAAAAGTAGTCCCTTACCTGAAATCACAATACAAGCTTTAAAAGAACTCCATAATAAAAATGTAAAAATTGGTCTTGCGACAGGTAGAGAAATCACTGAAATGGAAAAGACTAAAGGAATGTTTTGGAAACTAGGCTTTGAATTTGATTTTATTATCGGTCTAAATGGCGGTATGTTGTATGATCGCAATCTTGATAAAATGTACACAATGGACATGTTAAGTATCGAAGAAATGAAAGAAATTCTAACTTCCTTAATGCCCATCATTGAAGAAAAGAAAGTATCTGTAAATGTAGAAGGAAATCAGCTTCGCAATGTTATGAATATCAGTGAAGATTTATTGGATATGTCAAAACGCAGGAATATTCCACTCATCGATAAAACAGGCGATATTGATGGTTTCTGTGAAAAAACTGTATATAAGTTCTTATTTAGGACAGACCCAGAAACAACGCAACTTATCCGTGATCAAGTAGAAGAACAATATAAAGGGAAATACCAAACTATTGAAACATTCCCAGGAACTATCGAATTAATGTATAGTGGTTTCTCTAAGGGAAGAGGTTTTGAAATGTATTGCGAATGGAATCAGATTCACTTAGAAAATACAATTGCGTTTGGTGATAATGAAAATGATAATTCTTTACTACTCACAAGTGGATGGGGAGTCTGCCTAAAAGATGGCAATCCAAACACAAAGGCATTGGCCGATGATATCACAGACTATGATTGTCTTGATGGTGGTGTAGGACACTACATATTTGATCATATATTAAACAACAAGGATGTGGAATTCTAGAAATCCACACCCTTTTCATTAAAATAACTCGCTTTTTTTCTCCATATATTATCTTTTCTCCTATATTCTTACTATTAGTGTACACCAATTTAAAAGAAAGAAAACCCAATCAACATAATGTGGATTGGGTTAACAATACTTAGTTATTAGAATGTAGTAATTTATTTGGAATATACATTAAACCTCGTTTAAACACATCCCAAAAGCTTAATGATCGAAGCATTCGATCTGCAGGCACATACTCTCTTATAGTACGCAGTGTTTTTTTATTGTCTTTTGTGGAGAAGGTAAAGTATGTTTTCTCATTTATGAAAATCACAAATCGAGAAATACTTTTATTAAATAAGACGCTCGCTTCCACTCGATCAATTGTATCCCATGGAATTTGAATACAATCTTCAACATTTCTTTCATTATAGAATTCAAACGCTTTATTTCCAACCATAACATTTCCATTGGTACTTAACCCAGCAAAAGATGTTGCCTTGATTGTTAGATCAACTTTTGAATTTAATGATTGCGCCATATGTACCTCCTTAAGCTATTACATAATTCCGATTACACGACCAATAATACCAACTACGAATAATGCGATGATAATTGTGATTGGAGAAACTTTCTTCTTCAATAATTTACAGCATAATAATGTTAATAATAAAGCTGCAAGACCTGGAATCAATGAATCTAAGTTTTGTTGTAAAGTAGTAACTTTAATTTTATCTAATCCAGTAGCTCCAAGGGAAGCATATTGAGATAAAGCTGATTTAATACCTTCAGCTCCACCTTTGATTTGACTCCAATCAATATAAGCACCTTTAGATTGAGTAACTCTAGAAACAACAGGAGTAAATGAAATACTTACCCAACGTTGAACTAAAGAACCGATAATGAACATACCTAAAATAGAAGCACCTTGAGTAATTTTACCTAATAAACCACCAGATAAATCTTGTGCGATAGAAGTACCAACTTTATATCCAAATTCTTGTGTATACCACATAAATGCTAAACGAATTACGTTCCATAATACGAAGAATAAGATTGGTCCTAAAATGTTTCCACTTAATGCCAAAGAAGCTCCTAAAGCACCTAAGATTGGACGCATTGTAAACCAGAATACTGGGTCACCAACACCAGCTAAAGGACCCATCATACCAACTTTTACACCTTGGATTGCTGTATCATCTACATTTTCACCATTTGCTTTTTCTTCTTCCAAAGCAAGTGTAACACCCATTACTGGACTTGATACATAAGGGTGAGTGTTATAGAACTCCATGTGACGTTTTAAAGCCGCAATTTGATCTTCCTTGTTAGAATATAATTTCTTGATTGCAGGAATGATTGAATAGCACCATCCACCATTTTGCATACGTTCATAGTTCCAAGAACCTTGAAGGAATTGATGACGCCACCAAACTTTTTTACGATCTTGTTTAGTTAATGTAATTTTTTCAGCCATTTTCATTTACCTCCTTCAAAATCCTAGTAATCATTCAAGATGTCGCCTAATGGATCACCAGAACCAGTATTTGATCCTCCACCACTATTTTTTGCTGCATCTTTCAAACCTAAATAAACGATTGCGATAACAACACCAATTACACCTAAAGCAATTAGTGTAAATTCACTTACACAAGCAAATACGAAACCTAAAGCGAAGAATGGCCAAGTTTCTTTTGTAGCCATCATGTTGATAACCATTGCATAACCAACAGCGGCAACCATTCCTCCACCAACTGTCATACCACCTGATAACCAAGCAGGCATTGCATTTAATACACTTGTTACAACTGAACTAGGTACGAAACATAATGCAGCAGCAGGAATTGCAATACGAACACCTTGTAAACAAATACCTACAATTTGCCAACGTTCAATTGCTCCAAAATCACCTTTTTCAGCAGCAGCATCCATGAAGTGAACAACTGGAATTGCAAGTGTACGACAAATCATAGTTAAGAATAAACCAGCTACTGATAATGGAATAGCTACGGCAATTGCTGTAGAAATAGCAGTTGTAGTATCTGTTGTTCCACCATTTAAACCTAAAACCATGATAATTGCAGAAGCAACTGAAGCTAGTGCAGCATCGGGTGCAACCGCTGCACCAATGTTTGCCCAACCTAAAGCCATCAACTGCAAAGAACCACCTAACATAACGCCTTCTTTTAAGTGACCAGTAACCAAACCAATTAATGTACATGCTACTAATGGTTGGTGGAATTCAAATTGGTCAAGAATTCCTTCCATACCGGCTAAGAAGGCAACAATTATAACTAAAACAATGCTAATCGCTGACATAATAATCTCCCTCTAAATTTACTTTAACTCTGTTTTTGCTTTTTTAAGAATTTCATTGAAGTTTTCAGGTGAATCTGTTGGCACCTTACGAACATCGATTTTAATTCCCATTGCTAATAATTCATCAAATGTTTTTACATCATCACTTCCCATAGAAACGGCCTTTGTACATACAACCTTTCCTTGAGAGTGTGCCATTGAACCTAAGTTCAATTCTTTAATATCCACTCCACCTTTGATGGCTCTTAATACATCTTGTGGTGTTTCAAACAACAACATTGCTTTTGTGGCTCCAAAACGAGGATCTTTCGCGACCTGGATCATCTTATCGATTGGAACGACATTTGCTTTTACTCCTGGAGGAGCTGCCTGTTCGATCATGCTCTTTCTTAAATCGTCATGAGCTACATTGTCACTAACAACAATGATACGGTTTGGCCCAACTGTCTTTGTCCAAGCTGTGGCTACCTGACCATGAAGTAAACGTGTATCAATACGTGCTAAGCCATATTTAATATGTCCATCTCCGAGGACTGTTCCTTCTGGAATAGCTCCTTGAGGTGCTGCACTTACTTCTGCTTTCTTTTCTTCTTTTGGTTCTAATTCTTTTGGATTGATCTGTACACCCTCTTGTGCCGTCTGCATGACGTGTGCTGCAATTTCATGTGCTTTCTCCATTGAGAATCTTGATGCATACGTTTCAATCAACATAGGCAAATTCAATCCTGTGACAATTGCCCATTTGTCTTCGTGACCATCTAACAAGGCACTTGCCTGATTGAATGGAGTTCCTCCCCATAGGTCAACTAAGAACAATACTTCTTCTTGATTTTCAAAAGAAGCAATCGCATCTTCCATCTTCTTTCGAATGTCTTCAGGTCCTTCGCTAGGCATCAAAGTACAAGGCTTAACATTGGCTTGTTCACCAAAAATCATAGCTCCTGACTGGAAGATACCATTCGCAAATTCACCATGACTTGCAAGAATAATTCCTACCATATATTTTCATCCTTTCTTAGAAATTCAATACGCAAAAAAAAAGACAGACATATACATTTAAACTGAAGATATACAATAAACCAATAAAGATTATATCTTCAATCAAAATAGTAAATGCCTGCCTAACCAGTTACACGCTATTGAATATTCACTTTTTACATCAACAAATGTACCACCATCTGAAAGCGTTGTCAACAATAAAATCAATAAGTTATCGTACTCGATAAGATTCTCTCCAAGTGCAAAGCCAAATAACCCAACTCTGAATCCGGCAATTCTTTATGCAAAACATGACTCAATTGTTCACATAAAACACGAGCCTGTTCATAAGCGAATGGAAACTTTTCTTTTGTGAATTCCGTAATATCCATTTGTAATTCCTCATTATTATTTAGTCTCAACAACAAAAATTTAATATGATTCATTAAACGAATATATGACAATGAATTCGCATCAATACGAATATGTAAATCGGCCTGTAATTTCTTGAAGAATTCACGAATCACACGCATAACTTCCATAGACTGCCCTACTTTATTTACCGATATAGCCGAGTGAATATGTAAGGTGATAAACGCAATTTCATCTTCATTAATTTCTTCATGCGTATATTTTTCAATAACATCCTTTGCCTTTAATGCCACTGAATACTCATCCGGAAACATAAGTTGAATATCCATATTAAATGGATTTGATGGAAAATCCTTCTCTTTAATTCTTTTTACCGCAAAATAAATATGATCCGCTAAAGATAATAAAATATCGTGTTCTACTTTACCAAATCTTTCTTTTCTTAAAGTAATAATTTCAGATGAAATTTCAATATACATTGGATCAATGTAATCAAAAATATTATTCGACTTCTGTTTCGCCTGATATGACTTTTGCATCTTATACTGCTTTGCATTACGAGGAACATCCACTTGTTCCCCTTGTTTTTTACCAAATCCAATGCCCTTAGACATCACAATCATTTCTTCATTTTCTTTTAAAACCAAAATCGTATTGTGATTCAACACCTTTAAAATTTCATACATATCCATTAACCCTTTACCCTTAACATCATATCATGACATTGCATTTTTCCATACTTCTTTTCTAATTCAGAACCGTCTTTTATCTTTGTGAATACAACTATGATATTTTCATCCAATGCATTTTCTTTGATATACATAAGATCTGCATTCCATAAAACATCTCCAACTTTAACTTTCTGATTTGGTTTTACCAACAATTCAAATCCCTTGCCATTAAGCTTTGCCGAATCCGTACCAAAATGAATTAAGATTTGTGTATTGTCATCAATTGTAATACCAATCGCATGTTTCGTAGGATAAATCATTGAAATAACACCATCACACGGTGCTACAACAACACCATCACATGGACGAATCATAATGCCATCACCCATCAACTTATGTGCAAACATGGAATCGGATGCATCCTCTATAGGCATAACCTCACCATTTACAGGGCATTCAAGTTCCAGCTTTGTTTTTGTCTCTAAAACAACTTCTTTATCCTCAAAATCATAGCTATCTGGCACATTCAACATATACTCATCTAGTTTTGTCTTTATATTCGAAGCCTGAGGACCATAAATAATTTGAATCGCATTTGGCTGACACATAATAGCTGCAGCCCCCGATTTTTTTAACAACCTTTCATTTATTAAAGTATCATCTTTGATTGTCGCTCTTAATCTTGTGATACAACAATCCAAATCGGTAAAATTGCTTCGTCCGCCTAAACCTTGAACAATCATTTGACTTCTTGGATCAATCAATAATTTATCAAAACTAAAATCATACTTTTTCTTATCAAACACCTTAATGCTTTCGTCTCTTCCAGGCGTTTTTAAATCGTACTTTACAATCAAAAACTTAAATATCCTATAATACACAAAGAAATATACTAAGCCAAGCAAAACCACAGTTATCCAATTTGTCTTCGCATTTCCCTGCAAAATCCCAAACAATGTAAAATCAAGCAAACCAGCTGAAAAAGTAAATCCAATCGCAACCTGTAAAGCTTGTGCAACCACAAAACATGTGGCCGCTAAAAATACATGAACAACATACAATAATGGAGCTACAAACAAAAAAGAAAATTCAATCGGCTCTGTAATTCCGGTTAATGCACTTGTTAAAGCTGCCGAAAGTAATAAGCTTGCCGTCTTTTTCTTTGCTTTTGGATTTGCACACTGATACATGGCTAAAGCTGCGCCAGGCAAGCCAAAAATCATAAAAATAAATTCTCCAGAGAAAAACTTAGTTGCGTTCACACTAAAATGAGTCACGCTTGGATCGGATAATTGCGCAAAGAAAATATTCTGTGCCCCAGATACCGTTGAACCATTCACCATTTGTACACCGCCCAGAGCACTCTGATAGAATGGCATATACCAAACATGATGCAGACCAAAAGGAACTAAACTACGCTTAATAACTCCATAAATAAAAGTTCCAAAATATCCTGAATTCGATATCAATCGTCCTAAATTATAAACGCCCTGTTGTAATGGTGGCCAAACAAAATACATAAGCACACCCACAAACACATATGTAACGGCACAAACAATCGGAACAAATCGTTCTCCTTCATAAAAAGAAATTACATTCGGTAATTGAATCTGGTAAAAACGATTATGTAAATAACTAACACCTAGTCCGACTATAATTCCGCCAAACACACCCATTTCAAGCGATAACATTCCACATACTGAAGTAATGGATCCATCTAAAACCTGGCCTGAAGCCACACCATTCACTATACTTCCATCCAAACAGAGTAACGTATTGATTGTGGCATGCATCACAAAAAAAGCAATAATAGCTGCAAGCGCAGCCACTTCTTTTCTTCTTTTCGACATTCCTAAAGCGATGGAAACCGCAAAAATTAAGGGAAGGTTATCAAATAAAACCTTACCCACTTGTTTCAATAAAATTAAAACACTATATAAAAAGGTTCCTTGCCCTAATACTGAATCTAGATGCAATGCCATTATAGTTGTTTCATTGGTCAAAGAACTTCCTACACCCAAAAAAATACCTGCTACAGGAAGCACTGCAATAGGCAACATAAAGGATTTGCCCATCCTTTGTAAAAAGCTAAAAACATGATGTTGTTTCATTTATTAACACCTCTACTGTATTTATGATGATAAATGACATTTGTCAAAAAGTCCATAAGAAAAAAGGTAATGAAGATTCATTATCTTGAAATCTTCATTACCCAATAGCCCTTATCTCGAGCGATTTTGTCTACTTCATATCCTTTTTCCTGTAAATAATTGATTGCACTTTGTGCACCATGCTGCTTACGCATTACAATCCAAAAATGACCATCTTCCTTTAAATGTTCTAAACACTGATCAAACAATGAATAAATCATAGTCTTTCCCGTACGAATCGGTGGATTTAAAAGAATACATGCGTATTGGCCTTCACTTACACCTGACTGACATAATATCTTTGCCTTACGACGATACTTTTTCATATTTGAATCCGCAAGCTGACAAGCTCTTTGATTCACATCAATCATTGTCATTGTGGTATGTTTCCAATATTCCATTAAAATCAAGGCAATCGGACCAATTCCACAACCTAGATCCAATGTACTTTCTGGTTCTGATTCATTGTCGAGTACCGTCTCTAAAAGAATGCGTGTACCTTCATCCAATTTATCTTTGCTGAAAACACCAGCATTGGAATTTAATTTATATGTAAAATCGCGAAATTGTATCGTAATTTCTTCTGGTGCATCTTTTACAACATCATTAGTGAAATAGTGTGACATACTACTTTGTAGCAGCTTCTACAATCGCATCTGCATCAATTTTGTATTTTGCGAATAATTCAGCTGGTTTTCCACTTTCACCAAATACATCCTGAACACCGACACGAACAAGTTTACATGCTGTTCCTGCTTCAGCTAAAACTTCAGCAACAGCACTTCCTAAACCGCCAATAATTGAGTGTTCTTCGCAAGTCACGATTGTATCGTGAGTTTTTGCAAGTTCGATAATCAATTCTTTATCGATTGGTTTAATTGTATGGATATTTACTACAGTTGGAGCTGTTTCCATTTTCTTAGCAGCTTCTAAAGCTTCCTGAACCATTAATCCAGTCGCTACTAAAGCCACTTTTTCACCTTTTTGAAGGACAACACCTTTCCCAAGTTCAAATTTATAATCATCGCCATTTACACTTTCAACACCACTACGACCTAAACGAACGTAGCAAGGTCCATCGATTTCAGCTACAGCCTTGCAAGCTTGTTTAGCTTCATTGTAGTCACATGGAACGATAACTTTCATGCCTGGAATTCCACGCATTAAGCTAATATCTTCAATACATTGGTGGCTTGCACCATCTTCTCCTACACTAATACCAGCGTGAGAAGCACAGATTTTAACGTTTAATTGTGGATAGCCAATACTATTACGAATTTGTTCAAATCCACGTCCTGTCGCAAACATAGCGAAAGTAGATGCATATGCAATCTTTCCACTTGCTCCAAGACCTGCCGCAACACTCATCATATTTCCTTCGGCAATTCCCATGTCAAAGTGACGAGAAGGGTCTACTTTTTTAGCTTCTCCACTCTTTGTACTACCAGCTAAGTCTGCATCTAATACAACGACATTTTTGTTTTCAACCATTAATTCTTTTAAAGCATCACCATAAGCGACACGTGTAGCTACTTTTGCCATTATTCTGCCTCCAATTCTTTCATTGCAGCATGGTATTGTTCTTCGTTTGGTGCTACTCCATGCCATCCTTGTTGATCTTCCATAAATGAAACACCTTTACCTTTAATTGTCTTCGCAACAATTACAGTTGGCATTCCTTTCGTTTCACGTGCTTCTTTTAATGCAGCACGCAATTGATCATAATCATGACCATCTACATTAATTACGTGGCAATTGAAAGCTTCGAATTTTTTATCCAAAGGATACACACTCATAACTTCATCTACGTGACCATCAATTTGAAGGTTGTTGTTGTCAACAATAATACATAAGTTGTCTAACTTATAATGAGCTGCTGACATTGTAGCTTCCCATACTTGACCTTCTTGGCATTCACCATCTCCAAGTACCGTATAGATACGGTGATCGTTTTTATCTAATTTATTAGCTAATGCCATACCCACAGCACAAGAAATACCTTGTCCTAAAGATCCTGTAGACATATCTACACCTTCTACATAATTCATGTTAGGGTGTCCTTGTAAACGTGAATTAATAGCTCTGAAAGTTGTCAATTCTTCTTCAGGAAGGAATCCTTTTTCAGCAAGTACTGCATATAAAGCTGGACTTGCATGTCCCTTACTTAATACAAAACGATCACGATCCAATGTATTTAAGTTTTCCTCATTAATATCCATTTCTTCAAAGTATAACTCTGTTAAAATGTCAGTTGCACCTAAACTTCCACCCGGGTGTCCACTTTGGGCACTATACACTTCTTTCACAATATTTCTACGAATATTTTTTGCGTGCAATGCAAGTTCCTTGTTTTCCATAATATTTACGCTATCTCCTTTTTGCGCATACATTATAACAAACTTTTTGCCACAATACACCCCCTTCAAAAAATCAATTATTTCACAAGTTTACACTTTATCTAAACCAAAAAAAAGTGAGAAACTAATCTCACTTTTCAACTTCATAAATCATAGCACCAAAACTAGGAACATTCACTTCAATCATATAAGGCTGATTATGTCTAGGCAAACGCATTGCCTGTACTTCCTGAGGTGTGTGATTTTTTAGATTTCCATTATATTCGTCCCACTCTGTATTTAAGATTTCCTTATATTTACCTTTACAAGGGACACCAAATTGTTGGTGATCATATGGATTTGTCGAGAAATTCATAATAATGACAAAATCCTTCTTTGATCCTCTACGAATAAATGAGAATGTATTTTGTCCTACGTTATCTGCATCAATCCAGCTAAAACGGCATGGATCATAATCTTGATCATAGAATGCATCATTTTCTGTATAAATCTTACCTAAGTCTTCACATAAATGTTTAAACGCATCATGCATTGGATAATCCAATAAGAACCAGTCACAGCTCTTTTGTTCATCCCATTCACGTAATTGTCCAATTTCATTTCCCATGAAATTCAATTTTTTACCAGGGTGCGCAAACATATATACATATAAAGCCCTTGCCTGGGCAAATTTATCTTCATAGCTTCCCCACATCTTATCTACGATTGTTGCTTTTCCATGAACTACTTCATCATGACTAAATGGTAAAATAAATCTTTCTGAATAGAAGTAAGCCATTGAGAAAGTAATATCGTGGTGATGCCACTTACGATAAATTGGATCTCTTTTTAAATAAGATAATGTATCATTCATCCAACCAAGATCCCATTTATAGTCAAATCCTAACCCGCCAGCATAACTTGGCTTTGTGACATTAGGGAAATCACTTGAATCTTCCGCAATCAACATAATTTTTCCTTGATGTGCCTCATTCAACAAGTGATTCATACGTTTCATAAAATCACATGCTCCTTCATTCACACCATTGTTCTTATTTCCATGCCAGAAGATCGCATTACTAATGGCATCCATTCTTAAACCATCCACATGATAAACATCTACCCAGAAATTTGCTGCGGACATTAAGAACGAACGAACTTCTTCTTTCCATAAATCAAAGTTAGCCGTTCCCCATTCACTATTCGCATCTTCAGGTTTTGAATATTCATATAGAGGAGTGCCATCAAACATTCCTAAAGCATAATTATCCTTTACAAAGTGCACAGGAACAAAGTCCATAATCACACCAATACCTGCTTCATGAAGTGCATTCACAAAATGCATCAATTCATGATTTGTTCCATAACGAGAAGTACTTGAAAAATAACCCGTACATTGATAACCCCAAGAACCATCAAATGGATGTTCT
>ERZ506887.1770-NODE-1770-length-11050-cov-13.672669_pt1 | contig 11050 bp, 7 predicted proteins | sample MGYA00512905_ERZ506887 | MGnify/ENA metagenome assembly ERZ506887 | reverse complement strand
TGCTTACTGGCTTTATCAAGGGCAGAAAGCTTCATTCGCTGTTGACGAATTGCCGTTGCTATTGTCTTCCTTCTTCGCACGAAGGTTTACCTATTGCCCTGTTGGAAGCGATGAGCTATGGTGTAAAGGTGGTAGTGAGCGATATTCCTGCGAATCTGGAGGTTGGCTTACCAAAGGATGATTACTTCCATTGTGGTAATGTAGATGAACTTTCTGAAAAGCTCGGAAAAATTATCGAGGCTCCATTGCAGCATGTGGATTACGACATGAGCAAATATGATTGGGACCAGATTGCTGATGAAGTAGGAGGAGTGTATCAAGGGTTGAAGAAATGATGATTGTATCAAAGCAACATCAGATTTTCTTTGATTTCCTAAGATTCTGCATTGGCTCTACTAAGGATATACCTTCTTCCTTAAAGGATGCGGATTGGGAGGAGCTGTATGCTATTGCCCAGAAGCAATGTCTGGTGGGTGTTCTTTTTGATGGTATCAAGAAGCTACCTACTGAACATGTAGGGATGAAGAAGGAACTGCTGCTCCAATGGATGGCGGAAAGTCAGATATTGGAGAAGGCGAATGTTCGGTTGAACGATGCTGCCATCCAGGTTTCTGAGTGGTTCCGGAAAAAGGGATTCAGAACCTGTATCCTGAAAGGGCAAGGGAATGCATTGATGTATCCGAATCCTTGTACCCGGACTCCTGGTGATATTGATATCTGGGTGGAAGGTGGAGATAAACGGGTTATCTCCTTTGTCCGCTCTGTCTCGCCTCATGAAAAGGCGTGCTATCACCACATCGAGTTCCCATCGTATAAGGGTGTAGAGGTTGAAGTGCATTATCGCTCTAGCTTCCTGCTGTGCTTCTGGCATAACAGAAAGCTTCAGAAATATTATGAGAGGGTGAAGGATGAGCAGTTCTCGCATCGGGTAATGTTGGGGGAACAAGGGGAGGTTGCGATTCCGACAGTTGAATTCAATCTCATCTTCCAGTTGACTCATATCTATGCTCATCTGATGAATGAGGGGATTGGGTTGAGGCAGCTTCTGGATTACTACTATGTTCTTTGCGACTTTTATAAAGTCTATCAAATGTCTTCGAATCCCTCCGTCTCCCTTTCCAAAGGGAGCTCCACTTTCTCCCCAAGCCCCTCTTCCTCAGGAAGCGGGGATGTAACCGCCCTCCGGTGCTCAGAACCGCTACGCTATAAGGTTGGCGGACCATCAAAGGTCTTCGCCAGATTATGCGGTATGGGACCGCTTGGATGTTGTGGAAGTGCTAGTTGGATATTTTTGTGAGGACTTTTATCCCGCTAAGTGTAACACTTAAATAACTTTGTTTATGTACATTTCAGAATTAAAGCTTTGGAATTTTCGCAAGTATGGTGCTGATGATTTTGATTTAACGAATCCTCATCTTACGGTACCTTTTAAAAGCGGAATGAACGTATTGATTGGTGAAAATGATTCTGGCAAGACTGCCATCATTGATGCAATCAAGTATGTTTTGAAGACTAATGCATATGAGTCTATACGTATTCTTCAAGATGACTTTTATAACGATAAGGATCATTTGAGAATCGAACTACTGATAGATGATGTTACAGATGATGAGGCGAAAAACTTCACTGAAATATCTGCCCCTAAGGAAAATGGAGGAATGGCAAGTATAAAACTTGTGCTTGATGTGGTTCGTAAGGATGGACATATACAAGCTTATGAAGTGAGAGGTGGTTTTGATGCAGATGGTCATAGTCTGACTCCTTTGATGAAAGATAACTTGCGTATAACTTATCTCAAACCACTCCGTGATGCAGAGAATGAATTGACAGCAAAGAAAAATTCAAGATTGTCTCAAATCTTACAATCTCATGAATTATTGAAGCAAAATTCCAATGGAGAAAAGCATGATTTAATTAAAATAATAGAAGAGGCAAATGCTAAAATAGAGAATTGGTTTGATGATGATACAGGAGGTGAAACTTCTCATAAAAGGCAAATAAAGGGTGTGATTGATCAATTTGTAAAACTCTTTATATCTGATGATGCAGAATCCCAATTTCTTTTGGCGGATCCTACGATGAAAAATATTTTGGAACGCTTGGCGATAAGTGTAGTTAATAGCAAGAATTTGGGATTGGGTACACTTAATCGCTTATTTATGGCAACCGAACTATTACATCTTAAAAAGAAGGGTGACAATCTTAAGGTCTGTTTGATAGAAGAACTTGAAGCTCATATTCATCCCCAAGCTCAGATGAAGGTTATTTCTGCGTTACAGAAAGAAGAAAGTGTGCAGTTTATTCTGACGACCCATAGTCCCAATATCACTTCTAAAGTAAAACTAGGTAAGGACACTGATGTTAATAGCATTCTTATGTGTAATAGCGACAATGTGTTTCCTATGGGGGCCGGTTATACTAAGTTAGAGAAGAAGGATTATAAGTTCCTTGATACCTTCTTAGATGTAACTAAATCAAACTTGTTTTTTGCTAAAGGTGTAATTCTGGTTGAAGGATGGGCTGAAGAAATTCTCATTCCTGTTATTGCTTCTAAAATGGGATTGGATTTAACACAACATGAAATATCTGTTGTTAATGTTGGTTCGACTGCATATTTACATTTCGCACGTGTATTTATGAGAAGATCAGAACCGGAAATGAAAGTAAAATGTGCTATTGTTACAGATCTTGATGTTAGACCAGATACAGAAGATAAAGCACAAAAAGAAAGAGAAAAAAAGGAATCTGTAGAACATAATTTGGGAATGCCATTGCCAACCAATGTGAAACTCAATCTTGCTAAAGAATGGACGTTGGAATGGTGCTTGTTCAAATCGCCCATTCTTTCTGATTTGTTTAAGGATTCGGTTGCTGAAGTTCATTCTAGAACTGAAGAATTCAAAAAAGATGCAGTTACGCATCAATACACAGAATCGTTTGAGGCGAAGTTGAAGGCGAAGTTGATAGATCGTTCTTTAGAAAAAACAGATATAGCATTAGTTCTGTCTGAGAAAATCATAACTAACGATTTGAATTTTGCTCAGCAAGATGAGTATATAAAATATTTGCTGGATGCTATTAGATTTGTTGTTTTATAGTCTATGAATATTACGGATATAGATATAAATGAGGCAGAGAAGACCTTGCTTCCTAAGGATATGCACTTTGATGATGAACGAAGAGATTTTATCAAAGGTTTAGAAAGTTGTGATCTTTTGGCTGTACCAGGTAGTGGAAAGACCACAGCATTGCAGGCTAAATTGTTTTGTATGGCACGCCATTTACCTTTAGAGAAAGATCAAGGTATTCTCATACTTTCACATACCAACAATGCGGTCAATGAAGTAAAAAAGAAACTCCATGCTGAGTGTAATCAGCTTTTCGAAGCGCCTCATTTCATTGGTACAGTACAGGATTTTGTTGATAAATTCTTAGCGATACCATATTATGAGCAATTCTATAAGCAAAAAGTACATGTAATCGATGGAATGGCTTATGAGCAAGAGGTAGAAAGGTATTTAAAAACTTCGATTTGGAAACTTAAGAAAGCAACGTTGCATCTATATAAAAAAGGGTTTAATTTTACAGATATTCGTATACAACGTACGAAGGATGGTTCATTGAAATATACAAGGGGCATGAACGATGAACTAAGTTTTAAACCTGTAAAGAAATGGATTCAAGAAGGTACAGAACAACAGAAGCATGAGGAGATAAAAGGAGATCTTAAAAAAATGAAGCAAGAGATAATGAAAAAAGGTATTCTTCATTATGATGATTGTTATATCTTAGCTGATGCATATATTCGCAAATATCCCTTTGTTAAAAAGACTCTTCGTAAACGCTTTAAATATGTCTTTATAGACGAAACACAAGACTTAAAAAAGTACCAGTTGGATCTGATAGATAGCATATTTGATAGTGATGAATGTTGTATTCAAAGAATTGGAGACAAAAATCAAACCATATTCAATAAGCCAGATAGGGATATTCCTGATCAATGGAATATCCGTAAAGTCAAATACTTGCAAAATTCGTTGCGGCTAACAGAAAGTATAGCAAAAGTTGTCAACCCTTTTGCTGTTGATAATGTAGCTGGCAATAAAAGTGAATCGATGTTCACAGTTAAAGGAAAGAGACAATTGGAGCATGGTGATATTCCTCCTTATTTAATTTTGTTTGATGAATATGGCAAAAATAAACTCTTGACTACATTCAATGAATTGATAGAGAAATATGAGTTACGAAGTACTGTGGATGGTAAAAAATACGGTTTCCATATTGTCGGTTGGAGCATTAGAAGAAAAGGAGAGACTGCAAATGGAAAGTTGCGTTTAGAAGACATATTTCCCAATTGTGAAAAAGCGTCTGTACGAGGATTGAATTCTTATGATACGTTGAGTAAGTTCCTTGTTTTTGGATGCCGTGATTATAGTATGTATGAATGTAAAACGGTTATACAAAAAGCATTAGTCTGCTTGTTACGTAAGTTGAATGTTTATGATAGTGATAGAAGGTTATTTTCTAAAACACGTTTAGAAAATAAGATAATGTTAATAGGGGAAGATGATTTTAATGATTATAAACTGTTAATTTATCAAACTTCTGTTTTGCTCTTTCTAAAGCGTTTTTCAGAATGTTACACTTTATTGGTTAGTTATTTAACTGGCAGTTTCTCTCGAATTTTTGAGATTCGCACAAATAATCAGGTATTGGCAGATTTTTGCGAAAAGGATTTTGATACAGAACTAATAAATGCGGAAACACCATCAGATTTTCCTGATATAGAAATAGAATCTGTGCATTCCACAAAGGGACAAACACATTGTGCGACAATGTATGTTGAGACTTCTTTTAAGGATTATGAATCATCACATCTTTTTAAAATAAAGAAAAAAGCAACAAGGAAAAGACCTGAAGTGTTGTATCCAAATCCTTTATTTCAGGAAAAAGCGGAATATACGCAAGTGACATGCAAAGCTGTTATGCATATGATGTATGTTGGTTTTTCACGTCCTACCCATCTTCTATGTTATGCCTCTTATAAGCACAACTGGAATAATAAAAGAATAGAAAAAATGGAGCAACTTGGGTGGAAAATCATCAACTTGTAGAATTTGTCTTTACAAAAAGATAACTATCAGCGTATTCTGACCGATACCCGTTCACTAATTTCTTGTATGTCACAAATACTGCGTAAGATAAAAACAAATTAAGTATATTATTCATAGGCATAGCCCAATCAATGGGCTATGCTGATGAGCTTACTTCCTAAGGCTGTTTCTATACGAGCAATAGTTTGAGTCGTGAAGTTATGTCTGCCTGTTAGCCATTTCGAGATTTCTGAGTCTCGCTTGTTGAGTAAGCGGGCGAAATCCTTTTGAGTGAGTCCCTTGGCTTTCAGAATCTCACTAATGCGCTCGGCAATACCGAAAGACAAATCGAACTCTGCCTTTTGCTCGGCAGGTATCGCAGCGAGGCAATCACGGAATAATTTATTCTGTATCATAATGCTTAAATTTCAAAGGTTGCACTTACTATGTCTGTTATCATGGCATTCTCAAAGAGAATCTATGAATATATTGGTATCGCTGATAAAGCTATGTCGTGGCGTTTCTCACCAATAGACTGAAGAAAAGTTAGTCTTGGCATCAGCACTTCATTGGCAATAATATTGTAGTATTGTTCTTCCGTCTTTTCATCCATGTCTTATGATCCTGCCTCCAGAATATAAATACATATACGGGTGGAATGAACATGCGGTTGAAGTGAAAGGTAACGATGTTTACTGCAGGACTATAGAATTGTAACCGTAAACGGGATATGGTGATGGAGCAGCAGAATAAGAGAAAAAGCCCCTGATGCGTGATGCATCAGGGGCTTTTTCTTTTATTCTGCTGCCAGTTCTTTCATCGCATCGTTTAATGTGTTGAAAAGAACGTTGATGTTTTCTTCTTCATTCTTGCATGCCTCCTTGAAGAGGGCAACTGGATCTTCGGTGCTGCTCTTGAGAGGGGTCTCGTTGAGCAGGATGTTGACATTGTTCAGCAACATGCCGTGAAGGGTTGGCATGTGGAGCTGGTGCTGCTCGCCCTCCTTGCTGCCACACTTCAAGCCTGCTGCGTATGCTTTTACGATGATGCGGACCAGGAGATGGATGGCCATCGGCTCATCAGCAAGACTGATGAGAATGCCGTGGGTGTAATCGCGTACATGCTCTTCAAGAGTGGTAAACTTGCCTTGAAGTAGCCAGGTGAAGTTACGCTTGTATTCTGATTCCATCGCCTTGTACAACTGGTTCGATTTGCAGGCTATGCGCAAGTAGTCGAGCATGGTTGGCTCAAAGGTCGGGTCAGCCTGTTTCATGCTGTCGAAATTCTTCTTTATGCGCTCGTTGGCTTCCTCGGCAGTCTTGTAGTTGAGGCGTACGAGGGTGGAGAACATGATGTCGAAGAAGTATTGGTTTACCTCGCCGTAGTGCTCCAGCATCATCTGCTTGATCTGTTTCGGGTCGTTCTTCTTGCTGAAGTCATTGCCTTCGATGGTAGCATCGATGATGCCACGTGCGTAAGCTTCGAAGAAACCTCTAACAAATGCAGCTACCGCCTGATAACTGTTGATTCTTTTGCTCATTTCTTGTCTGTGTTTATTGGGCTGTTCCTGTTTGGTAATAACAGCTTCTTATTCAAAAGTCTTAAATTCATAACCCTGTTCCATGAGCCATTCTATGGCCTGAGGGAGTGCCGTCTTCAGCTTTTCAATGCTCTTCAGCGAGTCGTGGAAGGTGATGATGCTGCCATTGCGGGCATATCGTTTCACATTGTTCACCACATCTTCTGCCGTCATCCATTTGGAATAGTCGCGCGTCACCACGTCCCACATGATGACCTTGTAAGTGCGGTGCAGCCACCAATACTCACTTGGTCGCATCCAGCCGTGAGGTGGACGGAAGAGATGGGCATGGATAATGTCGTTCGCCTTATTGGTGTTGAGCACGTAGGAGATGACACGGTGCTTGAAGGCACCGATATGGTTGAATGTATGGTTGCCTACCTGATGACCCTCTGCCACAATCTGGTTGTAGAGGTCATGATGGCGCAATACATTCTCGCCTACCATAAAGAAAGTTGCCTTGATATTGTACTTTCTCAGGGTCTCTAAGATGAATGGAGTTGACTCAGGAATCGGACCGTCATCAAATGTAAGATAGACTGAATGGTCTTTCTTGTCCATTCTCCAGATGGCTTTTGGGTATAACCATCTGAGCCATTTGGCTGGTTGCTCTATGAACATGGATAAAACAGGTTTATATGAATAATGAAAAGTTTGGTGTCGTGTTTCGCGACACCAAACTTTTTTCTATTTTTTACTGATTGCCTTCCGGCATTCTGCCACCTCTGCCATGATAGAGACGATAGAGGTTGTTGAGCTGCTTCTCATACTTCTGCTCCAACTGTGGACTAACCATTCCGGCAGCCTCGCAGATGCTCTGCATAATCATGATCTGACGGATGCAGTCGTGCTCTGCCTGGAGGAAACGGTCGTTAGGCAGTGAGAGATAGTAGTTGAGGTATTGTGAAGCATTCTTCCATACCGCTTCAATATATTCCTTACCCTTGGCTTTCTGACCGGTCATCAGCCAGCCGCGAGCCATATCCAAACCACCGCTCATATAGTCGAGCGTAACATTATAGGCAGGAATCTCGGTATCAGCCTTCTTCAGGATGTTGATAGCCTTCTGCTTCTTGCCTTCGGCGATGAGCTGGAGGGCTGTCTGGGCGAGCAGGCGACGGTGTGTATAGCACATGCGCATGGTTGTCTCGTCGATGTAGAGTCCCTTCTGCTTCAGGTTGCCGAACTTGAATCGGGTCATGATGTTGTGATAAGCCTTCTCTGTATCGAAGTTCTTGGCACCTGGCTTGTTGGTGGTGAACGGAGTGATACGGTTCACAAGTCCTTCCTGTACGAAGTTGTCACCGAGGTTCATATAGTTCTCTTCTCCTACGGTGAGTGCTACGTAGAGCGGACGGGTCCAGTTACACTGTGCCAACATTTCGAGCATCATGAGGTCGCCCTTGTAGAGTGCGCTCTTGCCGGCAAGTGAGATGACCATCTTGTCTGGAATAGAATCTGATGCCATCATCATGCCGCTCTTCTTTACAGCCTCCTTGTCGATGGTGACATAGAGGGTATCTGTAGGGATGAAGTGCATGTCTGGGTTCTTGCTGCGTACCCAGTTCTTCAGGATGTTCTTGAGCTCGAACGGTTCGTCACCAAACTGCTTCTTGGCGTTCTCAGGATCCTGCTTGTAGAAGTCGAGAATCTGCTTCTTTGCCTCAGGCTCAACAGATACATATTCGTTGGTACCTGAACAGAAGTCGAGACGTGGCCAGGTGATTGGCACGGATGGTGAGTTGTATGCAGGACGCATCATCTGGTCGATATACCAGTCGGTCTGCAGATAGCTCAGGTTACATACGCGGGCATCTGTACCTACGCCTTCTACTTCCTGGTTGTACCAGAGTGGGAAGGTATCGTTATCACCATTGGTGAAGATGATTGGGTTGCCCTTCTCCTGAAGCGACATCAGATAGTTCTGACCGAAGTCGCGGCAGGTGTAACGTCCTGAACGGTCGTGATCATCCCAGGTCTGTGATGCCATCTGGATAGGAACGAGCAGGGTTACCACAGCCACGATAGCTGTTACGGCAGTACCGCTGAGCTTCATCTTCTGCTTCAGAAGGTCGATGATGGCGAGAACGCCAAGACCGCACCAGATAGCGTATGCATAGAATGAACCGGCGTAGGCATAGTCACGCTCACGTGGCTGCATAGGAGTCTGGTTCAGATAGAGCACGATGGCAAGACCTGTCATGAAGAACAGGAAGAATACCACCCAGAACTGCTGGATACCTACAGGGAGAATCTCCTCTGTCTCCACGCCGTTCTTGATGACCTTTCGCTTGCGGGTGTACCAAGCCTGCCAGAAGAGACCGATGAGACCGAGAATCAGCGGCATGCAGTAGAACACGTTGTGTCCCTTGTTCGCCTTCAGGTCGTCTGGCATTTTGCTCTGGTCGCCATAGAGAGCGTCGTCGATGAATGAGAAACCGGTAATCCAGTTACCGTGCTCAGGCTCACCGTTGCCCTGGATATCGTTCTGACGTCCGGCAAAGTTCCACATGAAGTAGCGCCAGTACATGAAGTTGCACTGATAGGAGAGGAAGAAACGGATATTCTCCATCTGTGTAGGAACCTTCACCATCATGTTCTCGCCACAACGGTCGTAAGGCACCTGGTTACCCTCTACGCCACCCATCCAGTCTTCGTATGCCTGGGCATGAGCCGAACTGTGCATACGTGGGAAGAGCATATTCTGTGCATATACATACTTGTTCTTATGGCTTACTACGAAGTAAGAGTCCTTCTCATCGGCAGAAGCCTTCTCCTTGCGCTGATAAACAGGTGCACCTTCCTTCGTCACAGGCTTGCACATGTTGCCGTCAGCCTCGAGAGCCACCTGAGAAGTGTAAGCCTGACCATAGAGCAATGGAGTATCGCCATACTGGTCGCGGCTCAGATAACTGCCCAGGGTGAAGATATCCTCAGGAGAGTTCTGGTCCATAGGAGGGTTGGCGGACGAACGGATCACGATGAGCGCATAGCTTGAGTAACCGATCATCAGCATCAGCATGCAGAGCAATGCCGTGTTCTTGATGCGAGCAGAGATGAGAGGCAGCAGCTGCATCTTCTTTTTCTCGATGCCTGTAGCCTGGTCAACGCCGGTTACTACTTCCTTCTTGCGCTTGTAGCTGAGTACAAACCAGAGGATAGCCAGGATGATGATGCCGGTGATGACAGCGCTCCATCCATATCCGAAGAATGGGATGCCGAGCATGCCGAAACCGAGAACGAAGGCGATGTTCTGCTTCTTCTCGTTCTTCTCTGATGCATTGTAGGTCTCGTAGATACCCCAGATAACAGAGGCTACGAGGCAGATGATATATACGATTTCACCGGTATTGAATGGGCAGCCGAGTGTGTTGACGAAGAACAGCTCAAACCATCCGCCTACGGTGATGATGCCTGGAACCACACCATAAAGTACGGCTACTACCACCAGGAATGAAAGGAAGAGCGCCATGAGCGAACCCTTCAGGTTGGCATGAGGCACCTTCTTGTAGTAATATACCAGTACGATGGCTGGGATGCAGAGCAGGTTGAGCAGGTGCACACCGATACTCAGACCGGTCATATAGGCGATGAGCACGAGCCATCGGTCGCTATGAGGTTCGTCGGCATGGTCTTCCCACTTCAGAATCAGCCAGAATACCACAGCGGTAAAGGCAGAAGAGAACGCATAAACCTCACCCTCGACAGCAGAGAACCAGAAGGTATCGCTGAAGGTGTAGATGAGTGCGCCCACCATACCTGATGCCTCGATGGCAATCAGCTTGCTGGTGGTCATTTCCTTCCAGTCGCCGATGATGAGCTTGCGAGCCAGGTGGGTAATTGTCCAGAAGAGGAACATGATGCAGACGGCACTGAGGAGTGCGCTCATCGTGTTCACCATCTTGGCCACCTGAGTGGTGTCGCTGGCGAAGTGTGTGAAGAAATTGCCCATGAGCATGAAGAAAGGTGCCCCCGGTGGGTGACCTATTTCCTGCTTATAAGCAGTAGTGATAAACTCAGGACAGTCCCAGAAACTGGCTGTCGGCTCAATCGTGGAACAATAAACGAAAGCCGCAATGATGAATGCGACCCATCCGAAGATATTGTCCACCAATTTGTACTGTTTCATTATTGTTTTAACTTTAATGTATTATATTTCTTTATTTCCAGTGTATAAATCGTTGCAAAGATACTAAAAAGATGAGATAATCTAGAAGTTCTTTCTTGTTTTTTAGGCATTATTATATTATCTATCTAAACATTTAGGAAATAAGCTTCTAAACATTCAGGAAATGTTCTTCCAGTTTTTCTCTTGGCATATCTGCCGTATCGTGATAATGCAGGTGATGGTTTACGCAGGCGATGTGCTTCACGTTAG
>ERZ506887.1768-NODE-1768-length-11054-cov-3.874261_pt1 | contig 11054 bp, 7 predicted proteins | sample MGYA00512905_ERZ506887 | MGnify/ENA metagenome assembly ERZ506887 | reverse complement strand
CGGTTCACACTCCTCGGAGCACGACAAGGACGGCGTATATCAGAAGCCCTCACTCTATGAATTTGTGAATGCCATAAGCAATGTCGGTCAGCGCGAAAACGATCTCCGGGATTTTCGCAAATATATCGAGCGCTCACGCCTCAATAAGGAAACAGGACTCGGAAAAACGCTGAGCGGAGTTCAGTACAGCTATGATTTCGATATGCTCGTGTATACCGAAAATGTGGACGGCAAGATAATCCGCTCCGATTCCGAGGCTCTTATGAAAAAGCTGATGGCGAAATTCTTCGGCAGCTCTATGATGAGCGGCAGCTCATCATCGGGGAATACAGGCATCTTTTCATCGCTCACATCGGGCACCTCTTCATTCGGAATGTGGCAGGAGCTGCTCGGCGGCGACAACGGAAGTCAGGTCGGCTCGCTCCTCGAAAAGCAGTATGATGTGATATACGGCTCGTGGCCGGCAAGCTATGACCAGATAGTTCTCGTCGTCGATAAAAACAACGAGATTGACGATATCACGCTCTATTCTCTCGGGCTGAAATCCGAGGAAGATATAAACAAGATTCTCGAAGCGGCGGCAAATAAGACCGAGATTCCCGTGGAAACGAAAAAGTGGACATATGAGGATATCTGCGGTATGACCTTCCGCACGGTTTTATCATCCGATTGCTATGTGAAAAGCCAGAGCACGGGGCTCTATACCGATATGCGCGATACCGATGCCGGAATGCGCTATCTCTATGATAACGGCATCGACCTCAAAGTCGTCGGCATTATCCGTCCCAAGGAGGACGCGCTCTCGCCCATGCTCACGGGAAGCGTAGGCTATACCCGCGCTCTCACCGAATATATCATCGCCCGCATGGCAGAGTCCGACGCGGTGAAGGCTCAGATTTCCTCTCCCGAAAAGAGTATCCTCTCGGGGCTTCCCTTTGAGGAGAGCGCCGCAAGCCTCACAGTAAGCGAAAAGGCGGAGAAATTCAGAACATACATCGCAGGGCTTGATGGTGCCGGCAAGGCTTCTTCCTTTATTAAAATACAGTGCATCCCGCCGGCAGAGGTGCTCGATGCCTCTGTAAAGCAGATACTCTCATCTGTGACATATGAGCAGATTTGCGCGCAGATGACGACGGCAATGGCGCAGGAAACCGGTATGAGCGAGGAGGAGATTGCCTCATATCTTGATGAGATGGGTGAAGAAAAGCTGACGGCACTCTTCACCGAGGCAATAACAGAGCAGGTCAAAGCAAGCTATGCCGAGCAGGCGAAAGCAAAGCTCGCCGCCATGACTACGGAACAGCTCTCCGCGGCAATGACTGCCTCTCTCTCAGGCTACAGCGATGAGCAGTGCGCGGAATACTACGGGCTTGTAACCGAGTTTTCCGATTTATCGTATGACGAGGTAATGCACAGGCTCGGTTATGTCGATATAGATGTTCCGTCGAGGATAAATCTCTATGCCTCCACCTTTGCCGACAAGGAGGCGCTCGAAGACTCCATAGACGATTACAATGCGGGAAAGGATGAGGCGGGCAAGATAACATATACGGATTATGTAGGGCTGATGATGTCCTCCGTCACTACGATAATCAATGCCATCACATACGTGCTGATAGCATTCGTTTCGGTATCGCTCATCGTATCTTCGATAATGATAGGCGTCATAACGCTGATATCTGTTCAGGAGAGAACAAAAGAGATAGGTATTCTCCGTGCCATCGGCGCTTCAAAGAAGAATGTCTCCGGCATGTTCAATGCGGAAACGATGATAATCGGATTTACCTCCGGTATGTTCGGTGTGCTCTTCACGTATCTGCTCTGCATACCGATAAATCTGATACTCCATTCGCTCACGGGAATAGGAAATCTAAATGCATATCTGCCGATAGGCGCGGCGGTGATACTCGTATGCATCAGCATGCTGCTAACGCTCATCTCGGGAATTATCCCATCGCGCAGTGCGGCAAAGAAAGACCCTGTGGTCGCGCTCAGAACGGAATAACAGATAAGACAAAGGGAAGCGCGTGCTTCCCTTTTGCATTATATCCGCGCCTTGCAGCAGCAAAAAGAAACGGCGGCAAACCTATGCGAAAATCTGCCGAAGCATTGACAAAACGCCGTTTCTGTGATACATTAGAGAATGTAAATAAATTCATTCGGAGGATGATTCAAAATGAATGATATCTTGAAAAAAGTAGGGCTTTTCGGCATAGTTCCCGTAGTAAAAATAGAAAATGCCGATGATGCCGAGCCTCTGGCAAAGGCGCTCATCGCAGGCGGACTTCCGCTCGCGGAAATTACCTTCCGTACAGATGCTGCGGCAGAAGCCATCGCACGCATGGCAAAGGCTTATCCCGATATGCTCATCGGCGCGGGCACGGTTCTCACACCCGAGCAGGCAGACAGCGCCGTCAGGGCAGGTGCCAAATTCATCGTCAGCCCCGGATTCAATCCGAGAGTCGTAAAGCACTGCATTACAAAAGGTTATCCCGTAGTTCCCGGCTGTTCTACCTGCGGTGAAATGGAGCAGGCTATGGAGCTGGGACTTGATGTGGTCAAGTTCTTCCCTGCCGAAGCTTCCGGCGGTCTCGCTGTGCTCAAGGCTGTTTCCGCACCGTACAGCAAGCTGAAATTCATGCCCACGGGCGGCATCGACGCCGCAAATATCCTCACATATCTGAAATTCCCGAAGATAGTTGCATGCGGCGGCAGTTTTATGGTCAAGGATGCACTTATCAAGGCAGGAAAATTTGACGAGATAGAGCGTCTCACGCGCGAGGCTGTAGCCCTCATGCACGGCTTCTCGATAAAGCACATCGGAATCAATTCCGAGAATGAAGAGACGGCTCGAAAAACAGCGGAAACGCTCTGCAAGCTCTTCATGGCAACTCCGAATGAGGGCAGAAGCTCAATCTTTGCGGGCACGGAATTTGAGGTCATGAAAACGATGTTCCGCGGCACAAACGGACATATCGCCATAGCCTGCAACTTCCCCGACAGAGCAAAGGCATATCTCGAGAGCATGGGAATCGAATTTGACGAATCCACTGCGAAGTATGACGACAAGGGAAACCTCACTGTGGTATACTTCAGGGACGAGATCGCGGGCTTTGCCTTCCATCTCGTGACCAAATAATACAAACGTATAAATCCGCAAATCGGAATTTATACAAACATACAAATCAATGTATCGGCGGTTAGCAAAAACTAACCGCCTTTTTTTAACTTTTTACCCGAAAAATAGCGAATTTTCTTGAAATTTTATCCGTTTTTTTCGCAAAATCTATGGATTTTTTTGATTATGTAGTGTATAATATATCGAGATATATAGTGTGTAATATATCGGTGCACAAGCGAAGCGGCTGTAAATCCGATGCAAACCCGCTCTGTGCGAAGAGACGGGTATGCACTCTTTCGGAGCGCATCCGCAAATCAATATTTTCAGGAGGACTGTCAAAAACATGAAAAAGAAACTGACTACGGTAGAATTTACCGGAACAGCCGAGCAGGAAGTTGCTCTTCGCGAGCTGATCGCGCAGTACAAAAATGTACAGGGCAATCTCATGCCGGTTCTTCAGGGTGCTCAGGAAATCTACGGTTATCTTCCGATAGAGGTCCAGAAAATCATCGCCGAGGGTCTCGGAGTATCTCTTTCCGAGGTATACGGCGTTGTTTCCTTTTATTCTCAGTTCGCACTCAATCCCAAGGGTAAGGTTGCCATCGGCGTATGCCTCGGCACAGCTTGCTATGTAAAGGGCTCTGGTGCCATCTGCGATAAGGTTGCCGAGCTCACAGGCATAAAGCCCGGCGATATTTCAAAGAGCGGTATTTATTCCTTTGAGGCTACACGCTGCATAGGCGCGTGCGGTCTTGCTCCCGTCATGACCGTAAACGGAGACGTTTACGGCAGAATCACCGCGAAGGATGTAGCGGACATTCTCGCAAAATACGATGCGTAATCAAAAATAAAAACGCAAAAATATCGTTTTTCCGCGATGAAGCTTTATGCGGGCGGAAGTAAAACAAGAAAGGAATTTCGGCAAATGATAACAATAGAACAACTTAACGCCATAAGAAAAGAAATGGCGCCCAAGCTTGCCATGAGACACGGGCACGGTCACTTTGTTGACGCCGGAGACGGCATCCGCAAGACAGTGCTCATATGCGGCGGCACAGGCTGTACCTCCTCCTCTTCCATGAAGGTACGCGACGCACTCATAGCAGAGCTCGAAGCAAACAACATAGCAGACGAAATCAAAGTAGTCACAACAGGCTGCTTCGGTCTCTGTGCTCTCGGTCCGATAATGATAGTTTATCCCGAAGGCACCTTCTACAGCATGGTTACCCCCAATGAAATCCCCGAGATAGTTTCCGAGCATCTTGTAAACGGAAATGTAGTAAAGAAATATCTCTACAAAGAGACTGTAAAGGGCGATGAAATCCTCGCTCTCGACCAGACTCCCTTCTACGGCAAGCAGAAGCGCGTCGCTCTGCGTCACTGCGGTGTCATCGATCCCGAATGCATCAATGAATACATAGGCAGTGAAGGCTATCAGGCTCTCGCAAAGGTGCTGACAGAGATGTCCCCCGATGATGTAATAAAGACAATATCCGATTCCGGACTGCGCGGCAGAGGCGGCGGCGGCTTCCCCACAGGCACAAAGTGGAAATTTGCATGCGCAAACCGCGGCGAAGTAAAGAAGTATGTCGTATGTAATGCCGATGAGGGCGACCCCGGCGCATTCATGGACCGTTCCGTTCTCGAGGGCGACCCTCATGCCGTTCTCGAAGCAATGGCTATCGCAGGCTATGCGATAGGTGCTGACGAGGGCTATATCTATGTGCGTGCAGAGTACCCCATCGCGGTTCACCGCCTCCAGGTTGCGATAAAGCAGGCAAGAGAGCTGGGCGTTCTCGGCAAGAATATTTTCGGTACAGGCTTCAATTTCGATATCACTCTCCGTCTCGGCGCAGGCGCGTTTGTATGCGGTGAGGAAACGGCTCTGCTCACCTCAATCGAGGGCAACCGCGGCGAGCCCCGCCCCCGTCCTCCTTTTCCGGCGGTCAAGGGTCTTTTCGGCAAGCCTACTATAATAAATAATGTTGAAACATATGCAAATATCTGCCAGATAATACTCAACGGCGCGGACTGGTTTGCCTCTATGGGCACGGAAAAGTCCAAGGGCACAAAGGTATTCGCTCTCGGCGGCAAGATTACAAATACAGGTCTTGTTGAAATTCCGATGGGCACAACACTGCGCGAAGTCGTAGAAGAAATCGGCGGCGGTGTTCCTCACGGCAAGAAGTTCAAAGCCGCTCAGACAGGCGGTCCCTCCGGCGGCTGTATCCCCGCTTCCCTTATCGATACTCCCATCGATTACGATAACCTCATCGCCATCGGCTCCATGATGGGCTCCGGCGGTCTTATCGTAATGGACGAAGATACATGTATGGTCGATATCGCGAAATTCTTCCTTGAGTTCACGGTCGACGAATCATGCGGTAAATGCGCTCCCTGCCGTATAGGCACAATGCGCCTGCTCGAAACTCTTGAAAAGATTACCGCCGGCAACGGCACGGTCGAGGATATAGAGCATCTTGAAGAGCTCGCGGCATACATAAAGTCGGCATCTCTCTGCGGTCTCGGTCAGACAGCACCGAACCCTGTCCTTTCCACACTCCGCTACTTCCGCGATGAGTATATGGCTCATGTTGTGGATAAGAAGTGTCCTGCCGGCGTATGCAAGAATCTTCTCCAGTATAAGATTGATGCGGACAAATGCCGCGGCTGTACAGCCTGCGCAAGAAAGTGTCCCGTCAGCGCCATCTCCGGTGCGGTCAAAGAGCCTCATACAATTGATACTGCTAAATGTATCAAGTGCGGTGCTTGTATCGCAACTTGTAAGTTCGGCGCAATCTATAAGGCATAAGAAAGGAGCAGCTTAATACAATGGATATGATAAATGTAAAAATAAACGGCAATGAGTACAGCGTTCCGAAGGGCTCAACCATTCTCGACGCCGCCCGCGCCGCAAATATTGATATCCCCACGCTCTGCTATCTCAAGGGCATCAACGAGATAGGCGCCTGCCGTCTTTGCCTTGTAGAAGTAAAGGGTGCGCGCGGTCTCATGGCAGCATGCGTAACCCCCGCAAACGATGGCATGGAGATATTCACAAACACTCCCAAAATTCAGAAAAACAGAAAGACAAACCTCGAGCTTGTTCTTTCCACTCATAAGAGAAAATGTCTCTCCTGCATCCGCAGTCAGGATTGTGAGCTTCAGAAGCTCTGCCGCGACTACGGTGTAGACGATGAGGAGCATTTTGAGGGCAAGTATCCCGAGCCTACTCACGATGAGAGCACGGCATTTCTCGTTCGCGACAATGAGAAATGTATTCTCTGCCGCCGTTGCGTAGGTGCCTGCCAGAATATGCAGGGTATCGGAGTCATAAGTGCAAATAACCGCGGCTTTGATACGCATATCGCTTCCGCTTTCGAGCTTCCGCTCGCTTCCACCTCGTGCGTTTCCTGCGGTCAGTGTATAGTTGCCTGCCCTGTAGGCGCTCTTCACGAGAAGGATGATACGGAAAAGGTCTGGGATGCGCTCAGCGACCCGACAAAGCATGTCGCTATCTGCACAGCCCCCTCAATCCGAGCCACTATCGGCGAATGCTTCGGCTTTGAGCCCGGCGTTGATACAGAGGGCAAGATGGTTTCCGCTATCAAGGCTCTCGGCTTTGACGGCGTATATGACATGAACCTAACAGCCGACCTCACCATCATGGAAGAAGCTACAGAGTTCCTTGACAGAGTAAAGAACGGCGGTAAGCTCCCTCTTATCACCTCCTGCTCACCCGGCTGGATCAAGTTCTGCGAGCATTACTTCCCTGAGTTCACCGACAATCTCTCTACCTGCAAGTCTCCCCAGCAGATGTTCGGTGCTATGTACAAAACATACTATGCAAAGAAAATGGGCATCGATCCCGCAGATATAGTTTTCGTTTCCGCTATTCCCTGCACGGCAAAGAAATTTGAGGTTCGCCGTCCCGGTCAGAGTGCGGCAGGCGACGGTATCTTTGATGTCGACTATGCTATCACAACCCGCGAGCTTGCCCGCATGATAAAGAAGGCAGGCGTGGACTATAAGAATATGCCCGACGGCACATTCGATAAGCCTTTTGATATCGGTTCGGGTGCCGGTGCCATCTTCGGTGCCACAGGCGGCGTTATGGAGGCTGCTCTCCGCACGGCGGCAGAGGTTATACTCGGCAAGAAGCTTGAGAAGCTCGATTTCGACGATGTCCGCGGCACAGCCCCCATCAAGACAGCTGCCTACAAGCTCGGCGATATGGAAGTACGCGTTGCCGTTGCCAGCGGCACAAAGAATGCGGCTGAGCTGCTGAACAAGGTAAAATCAGGCGAGCTCAAGGTTGACTTCATTGAAATCATGGCTTGTCCCGGCGGCTGTGTAAACGGCGGCGGTCAGCCTGTTCAGAGTGCCGAAACAAAGGCTAAGGTAGACCTGAAGGCAAAACGCGCTTCTATTCTCTACACAGCTGATAAAAACATGGACATTCGCAAGTCTCATGAAAATTCAGCCGTCAAGAAGCTCTATGATGAGTTCCTCGGCACACCCGGAAGCCATACGGCTCATGAGGTTCTCCATACCCACTATATCAAGCGCGGTCTTTGATATATTACACAAAAGTATAAAACAGAAACCCCGTCACTGTGCGATGCGCAGTGACGAGGTTTCGTTATGGTGTTTTTTCTTTGATTTTCATTGCAAAAAAGTGAGAGATAAAGCTATTCTCCTTTCATTTTTTGCCATTCTCACATCAGCAAAATACCGCATGGGACTTACAAAATATATCCATTTGCAACAAATATATGAAAATTGCCGAAAATCCCCATGATGGCATGATTTCCGCGCCATCGGATTTCGCCTTTTTTCTCTCTTTTTTCACCAAAAAAGCAGACAATAATTTTGGCATAAAAGCAATTGATTTTGCCTTCGCTTTCGGGTATAATTTATGTAAGTGTACGCAGTGTAACACAGCGCTGTTTAAACTAATTTAACAAGGAGAATTTTTATGAAAAAAGCACTATCCCTGCTTATCGCGGTATCAATGCTTGCAGCCGCTCTTCTGCTTGCCGCTTGCGGGGACCAAAAAGACCCCGATGTGACAACCGACAGCACAAAGCAGACGACGGAAAGCACATCGGAAAGCAAGACAACGTCTTCCTCTTCAGGCGAAAGTGCCGGCACGACAACCTCGGCAACCGAAACGGAAACCACTGTCCCCGGCGGCTCAACAGAGCTGACAGGCAAAGAGAAGCATCCCGACTTCATGGATGTGAACTTCGGCGGTAAAACATTCAATTTTGTTACGCAAAAAGGCTGGAGCGGCGGCTGGGACACATATGAGATATGCGCGGAAGCCACCGGAAAAGACGATCTTATCACGGAAGCCGTAATAAGCAGAAATTCCGTAGTTGAAGACCTCTACAACTGCAAGATAAGAGAAACCAAAAGCGATGACCCGCAGAGCCTTGTGGACAACGATATCGCTCTCGGAACAAACAATTACGATTTTCTCATGAGACTCTGGTATAATCTCTCTTCCTCATGCATGAATATCGCAAATCTTGATATAGATCTCAGCCACAGCTGGTGGAATCAGGATTATATCGATACCTTCAGCTTCGATTACAACGGCAAAAAGGTCCTTCACTCGATTTCGGGCAAATTCAATCTCATCATGTACGATTCAATAAACACGCTCTTCGTGGATATGGACGTATATGACCGCGCCGTTGCTTCCGGCAAGACAAATATCGACCTTTATCAGACCGTCAAAGACGGAACATGGACAGTTGAAAAGATGCTTGAGCTCATGGATGCGGCTAAAGTCGATGTAAACGGCGACTCTCAGCTGAATTTTGATGACGGCGATATCTTCGGATTCATTGCACATAAAAATTCCATCTCCGAATATGCATTCTTCTATTCAACGGGAATCAAGACCGTTATGAAGGATGACAACAACCAGTATGTCAGCATCAATGCTTCCAATACCGATATGGCTTATGTAAGCAGAGTTATAGATGAAGCAACCAAAGTATATAAAAGCCCTGCTTTCGGCTCTATAGGCGAGCTCAACAGCGTAAAGGCACTGGCAAACGGTCAGTCGCTCTTCAGCGCACAGTGGACGATAAGACTTCATTCCAACCACGAATTTGTAAACTACGGCATAGATTTCAGCGAAAAGCGCATCTCTGTCGTTCCCTATCCGAAATTTGATGAGAATCAGGAGGATTATCATTCCTTCATCTTCAGCCGCGGCTACGGACTTCAGGTTTCCAAGGCTATCACCGACCATACGGCGGCAGCTCAGTTCCTCGAGGTATTCGGTTATCACTCCGAAAAGCTTCTCTACCCCGAATATATCAAGTGCATCAAGACCCAGTGCCTCTGCGATGAAGGCGCGGGCGAAATGCTTGAGATTGTTCTCAAATCCACCTTTGTTGATTACGGTCACTACAATACAAATGTCGGCATAATAGGACGCATAAGCGGCATGATTTCAAGCGGCAAAAACAATATCTCCAAGGCTATCTCCTCCGCAAGTAAGGCGGCTGATGATATTCTTGCCACATATATGAAGGATTCCTACGATAAGCTGAACTGATTTTTTCTACTCACACCCCCACAAATATCCGAAAATATTTTGATTTTTTCAAAGTATTTAAATATATAATAAAGGAAGAAACCACTATGAAAAAAGCGCTGTCTCTCTTCCTTGCGGCATCAATGCTGGTATTCGTACTGCTTCTTGCCGCATGTGGGGGAGGAAAAGAACCCGAAAACACGACAACCGGAACAAATCCGCAAACGACGGAAAGCACCTCCGGAACAAGCGACACCGAGAAAACCGACGGCGAGGCAGTTGATTCAGACAAAACGACCGCTTCGACAAGCGACGCCGCGGGAACCACTGTCCCCGGCGGCTCGACGGAGCTTACAGGCAAAGAAAAGCATCCCGACTTCATGGATGTAAACTTCGGCGGCAAGACCTTCAACTTTGCCGTTTCCAAGGGCTGGAGCGGCGGCTGGGACTGCTATGAAATCTATGCAGAGGCTACAGGCAGTGACGACCTGATAACGGAAGCGATAATCAACCGAAACGCCGTCGTCGAAAATCTCTACAACTGCAAGATAAGAGACACCAAGACAGACAGCCCCGGAAGCCTTATCGACAACGATATTGCTTTGGGTACAAGCAATTACGATTTTCTCTTGCGGCTTTTTTACGGCATTCGTGAATCCTGTATGAACATCGCAAGTCTCGATATCGATTTCAACCACAGTTGGTGGAATCAGGATTATATCGATGCTTTCAGCTTCACATACGAGGGCACGAAAGTCGTTCATTCCATCTCGGGCAAGTTCAATCTCAATATGTATGACTCGATAGTCACAATGTTTGCCGATATGGATGTTTACGAGCGCGCAAAGGCATCGGGCAAAACCGATATCGACCTCTATCAGACAGTAAAGGACGGCAAGTGGACGATAGAAACCATGATAACGCTCATGGAAGCGGCTAAAGTCGATGTGAACGGCGACTCGCAGCTCACATTTGACGGCGGTGATATTTTCGGCTTTGTCACTAACCCCAATGTCCTCTCTCAGCTCGGCTTCATCTACGGTGCGGGAATCAAATCCGTAATCAAAGACGAAAATGACCAATATTCCTCCCTGACCAAAGAAAACACCGATGCTGCATATGTGAGCAGCGTCATAGACAAAGCCGCATCGGTATTCAAGAGTCCTGCCTTCGGTCAGATAGGCGAGCTAAATACGGTCAAAGCCGTCGCAAACGGTCAGGCTCTCTTCAATACTCAGTGGCTGATAAGACTGCACTCCGATGAGGAGCTGATAAACTACGGCATAGATTTCAGCGAAAAGCGCATTTCCGTTATTCCCTTCCCGAAGTACAGCGAGGAGCAGGAAGAATACGGCACATTCATTTGCAACAGAGGCT
>ERZ506887.1763-NODE-1763-length-11069-cov-9.134465_pt1 | contig 11069 bp, 7 predicted proteins | sample MGYA00512905_ERZ506887 | MGnify/ENA metagenome assembly ERZ506887 | reverse complement strand
GCAGCCGTATTCGTGAATAAGTTTTATGTAATCATCTATCATCCATCACGATTTGGGGTTATCACTCACGATATTCTCACTACACATTACCAGTCAGTAGGCGATCCTCCGGATTCCTGTAAGATGCAGACAAAAAGGGTTCGACTGCTTTATCGGTATAGGTAAAGGGAGATAAAGAAAGGTCAAGTAAAGCTTGTTGAAATGCTTTGCTTGACCTCTTTTCGTTTTCGGATATTTGTATATTGTTTTGTTATATTATGAGAGAGAGTTATTTTTCATTCAGCAGCTTCTCTATCATAGCATCCAACTTGGCATCCTCGCCTTCATTGATTTTGCAGACGATATTGCCCTTCTTGTCAATCAAGTACTTGGTAGGCAAGAAATGGATAGCATATTTGTCGGAGATGTCGTTGGCCTTGTCTGCTGTGTTTTTCGCAGGGTCAATAACCTTATAGCCTCTGAGTACATGATGGAAGCCATCGCCAATGAGCTGGTCTTGCTCTACAGCCTTTCTCCATCTTTCTGGCTTGCTATCATCATCGGATACATAGACCATATCCAATCCTTTTTTGTGATACTTGTTGTAGAGTTCACGCATATGAGGATTGCTCTTGCGGCATGGTACACACCAGCTTGCCCAGAAGTCGATGATGACAACTTTACCCTTCAAAGAAGAGAGGGTGAAAGGCTTGCCATTGATGTCTTTGGCTGTGAAATCAGGTGCAGGCTTGCCAGGTCTTACTTTTGTCAGTACTTCCAGTTCTGATTTGATGTCCTGAGCGCAGACTCCATATTTCTGAACATCAGGAGAATAGTTTTCCCATATCGCCTTGACGTCTTCGTATGTCATGTTTCCTTTACTCATGTTTAAAAACTGAGTGGCAAAGTAAGAGTCGGTACGAGTTTTCATAAACTTGTCAGTATAATCCTTATATTGTTTGCGATAAGGCTCCATCAGGGCACTGATGGAATCGCGGCCAGCCTGAGTCTGTTGCGCATAATACTGTTTGTTAAGTTCAGTCAATGGCTTTTGGAATGGTTCCATTTCTTCCTTCATCTTGTTGAGATCGTCTTGTACCTTTCCTCCTTTTATGCTTACGGCGTCCTGCTTGTTCGCATCACCTGTAATCGTGATGGTAGTTGGTTCCAGGGCAATTTGCCAAGACTTGGCATTGAGATAGTCTTTGGGATTGCCCAAGATAAGATTACCGCACTTGAAAGGAGTATCGAGTTCGCCTTTCAGGGTAAATTTGCCATTAGCGATGATGGTGCTGTCAATATCCATGTTCCCCATGTCGCCAGAATACAGATATATTTTTTGACCTTCAGCATTCTGAAGATTACTCTTGATGGTATATTTGCCTTGGGCATTTGCGCCCAAGGCTAAAGTTGATAAAAGTATCAATAAAATAGATTTTTTATTCATATTTTCTTATTCTTTGTAGTTCTTTGTGATATTACCATTATTGTTTATCACGCTCTGAGGGAATGGGAATATCCACATTTTACTGTCTGGAGTGATGGTATAAGTCTTTCCAGCAAGTGTGCGGCTATAGTTCTGCTTCCAGCCATCGCACTGGTTCCAGCGCTTCTTGTCTATGAAGATATTGACAGAGTAAATGTCCTCATTCATGGTCACCTGCTTCACGTGCTTAATGGCTTCTTCCTTGGTGCTGACTGTGCCTTTGAGGGGCTGATACTTGGCAGGATCGATGCGGTTTACGCGTACCTTGTCGAGATATTCCATGGCTGTATCGTAGTTGCCTTTGTGGGTCTCGCATTCGGCGATGGTGAGATACATCTGGGTAGAGCGAAGACCACCATCATTCCATAACGAGTTGAGATCATAAGTAAAATTGAAACCAGTTTCACCCAGCATACTTACTCCGGCATCCATCATGTAATCATACATCATATTCATATTGCTCATCTTGTCCTTATAGGCATGTCCAGCTTCAAAGTTTGCCATGGTAGTTGGGGTGTAAGCATTGAAGGATTCAAGATTTCCATTTAGGAAATAATCCTCATCGGTTCCTTTCTTGCCACGATTGATAACAGGATAAGTCCCGCCTGTTATATAACCTTGGGTACTACCAAGATATGAGGTATTATAGTTGTTAATAGTGCCATTGATGTCGATAGCCTGTTTGGCCACTTCTTCTGCCTCATCATACTTCTGCATGTTGAGCAATGCCAATGCCTTTACGGCATAAGCTGCGGGTTTACTGAAGCGCATTTTGTTAACGGCAGAGTTAGGAAGACCATCTATCTCAATTGCTTCATTGGCATCCTTGAGTATCTGCTGATAAACTTCCTCAATCGTACTCTTAGGTTGAGCAGTCTGGATATCTTTATCCTCTGTCATCAGGATAATTCCTGGATCTGTAGCAGCTGTAGCTGGATTGTAAGCCTTGGCAAACTTGTTGACCAACATATAGAATGACCAGGCTCTCAACGTCAGGGCTTCGCTTTTCAAAAGTTTCTTGTTTGCTTCCGTACCAGATGCGGCATCAATCTTTGAGAGAATTGGGTTGGCAATCGTGCCGATGTAGCCGTAGAAATTAGTGTAGTCTTGATCACTGGAAGTCAATTCTGCCATCTTGTCCATATTGGCTTCATCATAAGTCCAGATGATGACGTTGCGGGTCTTAACTGGCTGACTGATGATTGTTGCTACATTGCTGTAGGCATATATCATATCACCAGCCATTTGTCGCATATCAGAGGAACATCCCTCATACTCTTTGTTGAGAAGCATTTCTAATTGGTCGGTTGTGGTAAGCAAGTTCTTGCCCTTTGGCTCCAATTCCGTGAAGCTCTCACAAGATGAGAACAGCAATGCTGTGATTGCCAGTAAACTGTATATTGTTTTTTTCATTGTGATCTTACTTTTTATGTTATATGATTCTAAAGATTAGAAACTGATGTTCAGACCAAAGATGTATGAACTTGGATTGCGGAGTCCAAGAGTCTCTGGGTCAACATGCACATCGTTGGCTACCCATAGATACTTAGGGTTGTCTATCTGGAAGCGGAGAGAGAGGCGGTTAATGCCTGTTCCTCTGACCCACTCTTGTGGAAAATCATAGCCCAATACGATGTTTCTGATTTTCAGGAAGTCTGCATGATGAATAGCATTATTGCTATAGGTTGTTTCAGAGCCAATCGTTGTAGAGGCGTATCTGCCAATGCCTGGAATATCTGTTGGGTGTTCTGGTGTCCATGCATTCAGGAAATAGCTGGCGATAGCGGTGCTCCAGGTGCTTGAGAATGTTTCATTATGCGCCAAGGCTCTCATCATGTGACCGCCATAGTAAGCCATCAGAATGCTGAAAGAGAATCCGTTCCATCTTACGCTGTTGTCCATACCCATGATAACCTTTGGCTCGCTCTGACCAGAGTATTCCAAGATGCTTATACTTTTGCCTGTTGCACTGTGAGATTTGCCCCCATCCTCAATGTAGAACAGAGATTGACCCTTCTCGCCTTCTTGGTCGCTGATGCCAGCAAAGCGGTATGACCAGAGGGCGCTGGATGGCTTTCCTTTGACGTATGGTCTTTCAATCAACTCGTATGCGCTGTTTGATGGGTTCTCTACATCGGTTACAATATTACTGTTGTGTGACATGGTGAAGTTGGTGGTCCAACTCCAATTCTTACGGCTTGCCCCTCTCAGCCAATCATAAGTAATCTGCAATTCTATACCACGATTGCGCATAGAAGCCATGTTGACGAACATAGAGGTGAAACCTGTTGTTGGGTCGAGGGTGCGATAAGAGAACACATCCTTTGCCACCTTGTTATAATAATCGATGGAACCACGCAAGCGGTTGTCGAGCAATCCGAAGTCGATACCGATGTTGGTGGTGCGGCTCTGCTCCCACTTCAAGTTAGGGTTGGCAGGACTTTCGATGGTGCCGTATGGCAAGTTGGTATATTGATTGAGTTCTCCTGATGTAGCTGTCATATAACTGGTTGCACCTTGATAGATGTTACCAGTTACACCATAGCTGGCACGGAGTTTCAGGAAGTTTACCCACTTGATATCCTTCATGAAGTCTTCATTATGAATCAACCATCCTGCACCTACAGACCAGAGTGGCGTGCCGCGGAACTTGGCGTTCAAGCCATATACATCAGCATAGTCCTTACGGAATGAACCGAACACATTGTATTTCTCATCATAAGTATAGGTGAGGTTGAAATAACCAGAAGCATACTTGTGGTGAGTCTCAGGAACAACTCCCATTCCTTCATTGATATAAGGATCGAATACAAACTGGTTTGCAGGGAAACCACCTGAGGCGCCAAAGAAAAGAGGTGAATAGTTCATGGTACTCAATGTTCCCAAGTCTATCGTGTGGGTAGAGCTTGTCTGCAACTGGTCGTCATAACCCAGCATTAAGGCCTTAGAACCTGTCAGTTTGGTTTCACGGAATTCCAAGCCGGCAATCGCCATGATGTCGTGCTTGCCAAAGGTCTTGGCATAATTCAACTGTCCACGTGCTGTCCAATAACGTCCGTCACTATTTGTAGTACGGAGCAGACCGCCAGTGGTAGGAACGTAGTTCTTGATAGTGCCATCTGCAGATTGATAATAATAAGCATTACGCATGGTACGCATCACATGACTATCTTGTGTTGTATTCCATTCTACGGTGTTATGATTGGTTTCATATACAAACTGGACATTGGCAGTCAATCCGTCAATAATCTTGAAGAGCAAATCTCCATGATAGCGCATATACTGACGGCGGGTAACCTGGGTGTTATTGTAATACTCATCCACTGGATTGGAGCTTAAATCCTCAAAAGGAGAATCGAAGGTCATGTAATCATTGCCATCATACCAATAGTGTTGTCCTTTGACGCTTCCATCAGCATTATAGAATGGCATATAGGCTGGTTGTTTCCAGATATCGCTATAGTAGCTATTGTTGTCGTAACCTACTTCCTTACTCTTGCTATAGATACCATTGATAGTCATGGAGGCTGTGAGCCACTTGGCTACATTGTATGAACCCTTATACTGGGCATTGAACTGATTGGCGAAATGATTGATCAGTCCGCTGTTGTCATACTTATAGTTGATAGTCAGGTTGTTGGTGAACTTATCGCTGCGGCCACGAAGCGAGAGGTTGTACTGCTGCATCACTCTCTGCTTATATACGGCATCTGCATACTCCTTGGCATAGTTGTTCTTCTTGAAAGAAGCCAACTGGTTCTGCAATTCTTCCTCGGAAATTTCTCCCTTAGCTCGCTGGTAATAGGCATATTCGATAGGAGTTACTGCTTGGGTACCCATAGAGATTGACTGAGCAGTAGTACCGATAGGGTCAGCCACTTCACCATCATTATGGAAGAAATAGTAGTCCCAATACTTGGCCTCGGTATCCACCTGCTGTTCTGGAGTCATATAGAAATTGTCGGCATAATCTACGTTCTTCTTCTCATATACCGTGAGGTTGGCTGCGAAGTCGATGTCAATCTTGCCTGCCTTCTTGGCATTCTTGGTGGTTACAACGATGACACCATTGGATGCACGGGCACCATAGATGGCATTGGCTGCGGCATCCTTCAATATGTTTACGCTCTCGATGTCGTAAGGGTTCAAATCGTCGATGTTTCCCTCTACAGGTACGCCATCCACTACCAGCAATGGGGTGGTTTCGGCATAGAGAGAGGAGGTTCCACGGATGGTCATCTTTCCATTATAAGTGGAAAGACCTGCCACGCGACCTTCGAGGTTGTTCATGATGTTGGTGGTGTAACGCTCGTCCAATTTGGCTGAGGTGATGGTAGTGACAGAACCTGTCATCTTAGGTTTGGAAATCTCCTGATAACCTGTTACCACAACATCAGAAAGCTGATTGTCGGTAACCATCTGTATGTTACGGCTTAAAGGTGCTCTACCGCTTCCCAGACGCAATTCTGCATTGCTCATACCGAGGTAGCTGAACTTTAAGGTGCAAGCATTGGCTGGCACCTTAAAGGTATAGAAACCCTTGCTGTCGGTGATGGTGCAAACCTTGCTGTCGTCGATGCATACGGACACACCAATCAGTGGCTCGCCACTTTCATCGGTGACGACACCGGATACATTACGAACTCTCTCACCTGCCATACGACGAGTGATAGTCACGATATTACCCTCAATCTCATAACGGCAGTTCACCTTGTTCATCACCTCGTCAAGTACTTGGCGCAACGGGCGGTTGGTGGCATTCACCGTGATGTGTGGCAACTTGGCTGCCAAATCTGTACTGTAGATGAAGTTCAAGCCAGTCTGTTTCTTGACTTCAGCGAAGAACTGTTTCACGCTCATCGACTTTGCATTGATAGTTACCGTCTGGTGCTTTGGCTGCTGAGCCATAGCAGTACTGGTTCCTCCACATAGGGTTGCTCCTACAAGCAGGGAGGTAGCGAAAAGGATTCGTTTCATTCTTCCAAATTCTTTCATTCTCTCTTGTTATAAAATTAAACCAATATTTTTATAATTCTATCGTGATAGTCTTGCTCTTTGGCATCAGACAAGCATGGCTATCGCAAGCCTGATAGTTGACTATAAAGGTAATCTTACCCGATTTGCCTTCTATCTTCTGACGGAAAATCTGCTCACCTTCAAGGATGATAGATTTAGAGCCTGCCATAGGTCTGCCAACAGGTTTCTGAAGTTCGCCTACCAGTTTGACATCGCCTTCTGCCTTGAGGTCATAAGTCGTTTGGATATAAGGGTCCTGATCGCTTACCTTTGCATAGATGTGATAGCCTGGATATATCTTCATGCGGATGATGAGTTCCTTGTCTTTGCCCACAGTGCTGACAGCGGATGATAGGGCAACAGGCTCTTCTTTGGTTGCTTTCTCTTGGATAGGAGCGATGTTGCTTTCATTGAATTCATAGAATTTGAGAACGCTGTAGTCATTGCCTGGAGTCTTCGGATCGAGATCATTGACCAGCCACAGCCAGCCTCCGCTCTCAGTAAAGAAGAGTTTGCTCTGATATTTATTATACCACTCTCGCCATTGCTTGGCATTGTCGTAACGGAGCAACGTATAGCGATAGAGGATGCGCTTTGCCTTCTCTATGTCTTTGCCTTTTTCCCACATGGAGATAGCTTTGTCAAGGATACGCTTGTCGTTATTGGCGATGCCGATGCTCTTGGCATCTTCGTCAAGAATTTCTCCATATTCATTGAGCTTGCAATAGAAATATGGGCGATTTTCGGTATAATAGCTTGAATATTTGTCAACATCGGTGCCAAACATTTCATACAGTTCTCCTGCCCTTTCCTTTACATAGTCAATATAGGATGAAATGGGTTGAGGATTTTCTGCCATTTTCATATACATCTTGTCTGTTTCGCTCATCTTGCCGCCAGCAGCAACCACCTTTTGAAGTGAATCCGCCAGATGCTTAATCTGATTGTTGAAATCTTCAATCGAGTTTTTGTAAGCTTCGTAGTTTTCTTTGCTTACGGTATATTTGTGCTCATCAATTGTAGTGCGGGTAGAAATTCCCTCATTGAGTTTGCGGGCAATGATATGATGACCTTTAAACTTGTTGATATAAATAACTGCATTGAGGAAAACCGGCTTAGCTTCTTCTGTCATATCTGCAGGAGACGCAGAGAAACCCCAATGCAAGAAGTTGGCATGGCGACCGATGGCGATGGCTCCATAGCTCTTGGCACTTTCGCCACCCGACATGATTTCTGTATCAGGAGAATCCAGATAGCCCCACTGGCGAGTAACCAAACCTGCCTTATAACCCTTGGTGTTGCTATAGTCTTTATTCTGTACTTTCCACATCGGAATCATATCTGGAAGCTTCTCCTGGCATATTTCTGCATATTCCTTTGCGCCTGCAGGAGTTGGGCGTTTTGTGGTGGTTATCTTCACCTTATAAGGACCTTTGAAGATGGCACTCTTGGTATTCATGTTGTAAGCATGACCAAGAAGGCAGAGACAATACCAGTCGTTTTTCACACCGATATAGCGACCTGTTGTCTCGCTTTCGTCTGCGATGGTGATGACAGGGCGGTCAAAGTTCTCTGGGAAATACTTGGCTGGTATCAGCTTGCTGAATCTGTCATTTTCAATGATTGTGCGACGTGGCTCAATAGGAGTTGGGTCGCCATCAATGATGGTTACATCATAGTCGTATGACATCCTGTAGTTGTAGTCTTTTCCTTGTACCGTTTTCACTGTAGTGAAATATGTTTCAAGAAAGACTTTCCAGGCGGCAGTTCTTGTCTCAATACTCTTGGCATGAGCTTCCTTGTCATAGTCTGCTACTCCTAAAGTCTCTATGTCGGAATGACCTCCTACATAGAGTATTTTCAGATTCGTCTTTTTGGCTGTGGCAGCCATTGTTGCGATGCACGCTAACAAGGCTATTGCCATCATTGATAAAAATCTTTTCATGTTGTATATAATATTAATGTTTATATTCTCTGATGTTGATGATGCCTTCCTTGGCAGTTATCTTCAATCTTGTGATATTCTCTATAGCATTGAGAGTCTGTCCCATCGGTTCGTATTTGTCAATGCTTCCTGTGAATCGCAGTTCTTTCATGTCTTCGGATGAGAACTCCACCTTCATGTTGTACCAATGGGAGATAACTTCCATCAGATCTTGCAGCGTGCAGCCGTCGAACAAGAAGTTGCCCGTGTTCCAAGAGGTGTAAAGATTAACATCCACTTGCTGGATGTCTGGTGTTCTGCCTGCTTTCAGGGTTGCCATATCGCCTGGTTTCAACAGGTATTCTTTACCGTACTTGCTGCTCACACCAACTTTACCTTTCACCAGAACAACGCTGGTTACACCTTTTTCCTTCATCGTGTTGACATTAAACTCGGTACCATAGTCGTGTACATCTCCGTTGGCAGTCTCTACTATGAAAGGTCGTTTCTTCGAGTCGTTGGCCACGATGAAATAGGCTTCTCCCTTGAGCTTTACCTTACGCTCGCTGCCTACGAAGTGATTAGGATAGATGAGGGTGGTATTGTAGTTGAGATGCACGTAGGTTCCGTCGTCCAGTACCATCCAGAATTCCTTGTCTTTCTTTGTTATTAGGGAGCTTTCTGTTATTTCGTCGCTTCCAAAGAAACTGCTTCCATCCTTACTGTCAGCTACTTTTTCTGCTTGTGCCAATGCACTCTGTGCATCTTTCACCTTGATGGTTTTGCCGTTGATGGTAAGTGTAGCTCCATTCATGTCATTCAGCTGAACCCGTTCTATGGCTTGATGCAGTTCTGCGGTGATGACGGCTGGTGGGGTGGAACCTTGATGTCCGAAATACATCCATGTACCCATTAATATGAGGGCGATAGCTGCTGCAGCGGCTATGCGTCGCAACCAGATGATGGTAGCAGCTTTGTCATCATTTCTATCTTCCTGTTCCTCTGCATGTTGGAGAGATGCTTTGAATGTAGCTTTTGCTTTCTCGGCATCAATGCTCTTGTAGAGATGGTAGCGTTGGAGAAAATCATCTTCATTCATGAGATGCTCTATTTTGTCTTTTAGCGACGCATCTTGCTCTACTCTTGATAAGAGCTCCTTGCCTTCTTCCTCTGAGATTTCGCCAGTCAGTAATTTACTGACGAGTGTATTGATATCAATATTCTTATTCATATTTTCTAATACTTTTGTGATAGAATTATTCTCTTATTTACTATTATAACACACTTGGGTGCGTTTGTGGTTACAAAAATCAAGAAAAAAGTGAAAAAAAGTTGCATTTTTTAATTTTACTGCATAAAAATGCGTATCTTTGCACTCATGAGTGAGAAAAGTGATATTGAAATTGCAATAATTTGCCAATGGGATAATCAGGCCATCGAGTTGTTGTACGATAAATATTATCGTGCCTTGGTGAGTTATGGTTGTCAGTTTGTGGAAATGACCATTGCAGAAGATATCGTGCAGGATCTTTTCTCTGTTCTATGGGAACGTCGCCCTTTTTTCAACAGTATTTCCAAGTTTTCCGCCTATTTATATAATACGGTGCATAACTCTGCTCTCAATTACCTGCGTCATCAAGCGGTACACAACAACTATCGGCAGAGTATAGTTGATAATCTGCAGGAGTTTATGCTGGTGGATAATACCTTGGATATTTTTAATAAGGAAGAAATCTATCGTCAACTCTTTGCTGCGATAGATGAGTTGCCTCCTCGCCAAAAGGAAGTCTTTCTTCTTTGCATGGAGGGGAAGAAAAACAGGGAGATTGCAGAGCAACTGGACATCTCCGCTGAGACGGTGAAGGTACAGAAGCGTCGTGCGATAGCTCGATTAAGGGATAAACTTTCTCCTATGTTAATTGAAATTATTCTTGTTCTGATAAGAAAAAGTTTTGATGCCTAATTACTTCTCCGTTCAGCGTCTTTATGCGGAACTTTCTTCTGGGAGTATAGTTTATTCATATAGAATTAAAGTGTTTTCTATATGCTTATAACAAATAATAAGCGGCATTCCTTGGATATGAATGCCGCTTATCATATAATTCAATATTTTTCTGAGTCATCTATGAAAGATTTGTCTTCTCGGTTTTCACAATCTTTCGGCCTTCTCTTATTTCAGATATTCTCCGAAATCAGTCAATCTCATATCTCCCTTCTTCAGGAAGGTATCGTGCATGGCGAGGGCAGCACGCATGCTCTGTGGCTCGTGGCCCTTCTCGGCAAACTTCAGATACTCACGAAGCATAGGGCGGTAATCTGGATGGGCACAGTTCTCGATAATCTCCTTGGCACGGCGCAATGGACCCTTGCCACGAAGATCGGCTACTCCCTGCTCGGTAACGATAACATCCACATCGTGCTCGGTACTGTCCACGTGACTGCACATCGGAACAATGGCAGAGATGCAACCATTCTTGGTGGTACTCTGCGTGGTGAAGATAGAGATGAAACCATTGCGCTCGTAATCGCAGGAACCGCCGATACCATTCATCAGCTTGCTGCCGCAGATATGGCTGGAGTTCTCGTTGCCGTAGATATCGCACTCAATGGCGGTGTTCATGGCGATGACACCCAGTCGGCGGATGACCTCAGGAGAGTTTGAAA
>ERZ506887.1759-NODE-1759-length-11076-cov-4.603212_pt1 | contig 11076 bp, 8 predicted proteins | sample MGYA00512905_ERZ506887 | MGnify/ENA metagenome assembly ERZ506887 | reverse complement strand
ATTTCGGCAAGCATATTGACTTCGTTCTGCAGAATGAGGTAGTCACCTGCGGAAAATTCGGCGAGCGTCGCGTCTATCTGCGCGGAGGTTATCTGCTGATTTGCGCCGCCGAAGAGAATGATGCAGTTATTGCCTTTTTCGTTTACCTGAATTATCGCATGACCTGTAGGCACGCCGACTTCTTTTGTCAGATGCGTGTCAACGCCCGCGCTCTCGAGCATATCGCGGAGCATGCCGCCCTCTGCACCTATATTTCCCGCGTGGAAAACATTGCCGCCCGCTTTTGCCAAGGCAACGGACTGATTAAGTCCCTTGCCGCCGCAGAATGTATCGCGGGAAGAAGAAGATATCGTTTCCCCCGCCATGACAAAATGCTCTACGCCGTATACATAATCGAGGTTCAGCGAACCGAAATTGAGTATTTTCATTTAAAAAGCCCCCGTATGAAGATATTATTTGACCTTTATATTGCGGAATTTCGAAACATCCGTCTGACCGTAGGTATTGTCGCCCACAGCCCATACGGTGCCGTTCTTGTCGAGCGCGAGCGTATGATTTCTGCCTGCGGAAACGGCGATGATATCATGCCAGTTTGAAACATCGCACTGACCGTAGCCGCTGTAGCCTGTCGCAAAGCAGGTGCCGTTTGCACGCAGACCGACCGTATGGTGGTTGCCTGCGGAAACGCCTGTCATATTTACCCATGAATCAACATTGCACTGACCGTATGTACCGTAGCCCGAGGCAACGCAGGTGCCGTCGCGACGCACGCATACGCTGTGCAGTCCGCCGGCGGAAATGCTTTGCAGGTGCTTTGACGCAGGCGCGGATCTGGATATATCGATAGCCGTGCTCGTGAAGAACTTCTCGGGTGCGGGCTTTTTCTCATTCTCGGGTGCGGATCTTTTTTCGGATGACATCTTTGCCGCGGTTTCCTGCGCTATATCCTTCTCCGCGGGAATCGGAATTTCACGCGTGAAATCCTTTGCTACGGGGGAGGGAATTTCTCCGCTCTGACGGCTCGGAGGCGGCGTCGGCTGGGGCATATTCATTATGCGTGTTTTTGCCGTTTCCGTAAGGTCTGCCGAGAGAGTACCCGTAGTATTGCGGTTTATTTTCAGCCTGTTTGCGGGAGAATATCTGTCTGTGGGATTCTGCTTTTCGCTTTCCTTCTGAATGCGGAAAAGACGCTCGTTCTGCATACGCGAGCTTTCATCGAGCGCATTTACGTCGTCTACGAGCTTTCCTATGATATATCCCGGGTATATCGCGATGAGAGATACCAGCGAGAGCACTGCAAAGCAGATTCCGCTGACGGCACTGCCGTCAGCAAAACCCGCATAGGCGAGCGCCGCAAACATTATGGCGCAGATTACTCCGAGTGCCAAAGCGATGAATTTGATTTTTCTTCCTGAAAGACCTGACATTAAAAAACACCCCTCTTTTTACTTTTCAAAGTCGGATAATTCCGATGATATACAATTGTATATATTTTCCAGCACGACCGAATATGCCGCCCGCGTCAGATGCATATGACCGTCGTTCTGGTATATTTTCTTAAGATAGCCGTTTGAATCGAGCAGAAGCGGATGCGTATCGATATACGGTACGCCGAGCTCGAGGCAAAGCTCCCGTATCCATATGTTTGCGCGGAGCACGGCATCCTTTGTGAGCAGTCGGTATTCCGCGGCGCTCCTGTCGGAGAGCGGAAGTATGGACTGGACGAATATATGCGTTTCGGGAGAAGCCTCACGGACAGAGACGATAAGCTCGCGGTAGATGCTTTTGAAGCGTTGCTCCCCGAGTCTGCCCGCACCGCCCGAAACGCCGAGCGTTATAACGAGTATCGGCGGCTTTACCTTTGCTGCCGCATCGGCTATTTTATAATTTCTGTTTTCGGCTTCGAGCCATACGCATCGGGTTCTGTTGACTGTTTCAAAAAGCACGGTTCTCGCCTGACCCGACCAGACTCTTTCGCGAGGTATTCCGCCGCGCACGGCAAGATGTGCCGTTGTCGAATCGCCGAAAAAATATATATCGTTTTTTCCGAGGGCGCCGAGCCCTGCGGAGAAGCATACAAGCATGAGCAGAATAAGTGCCGACCATGCAAAAAGCTTTTTCAAAAATCAAAACCTGCCTTTATTTTGCGGCAAGGCGCGAAACCGTTTTTCCGTCGGAGATGAGAATTATCGTTCCCTCAAGGTCGGTACGAAGTACATTGTAACCGAGTTTTTCAAGGCGGTCGAGCACGGTCTTTGTCGGGTGACCGTAGCTGTTTTCCGCACCGCAACATATTACGGCTGTGCCCGCGTCAACAGCACGGAGAAATTCCTCGCAGGAGGAGGTAGTCGAGCCGTGATGACCTACCTTCAGCACATCGCTTTTCAGCTCCGAAGCGGAAAAGCGCTTTACTATCGCCTTTTCCGTCACGGTTTCCGCATCGCCCGTAAAGACGAACGAAGTATCGCCGTATGCGAGGCGACACACAATGCTGTAATTGTTTTTATTATCTTCGCCGAATATTGATTTGTCGACGGGACCGAGAATAGTCAGGGTAGCCTTGCCTATACTGTAAGTATCTCCGACCTCGCATATTTCATACCCTATGCCGACCTTCTGCATGGCTTTTGCCACGCGTTCCCAGCCGGATGATGTATCATCGGAGAGCAAAATATTTTTTATGTTTTTGCCGTATTCCGTTATCACCTCATCGGCAGAAGCAATGTGGTCGGAATGCGGATGAGTGAGAATCATGTAGTCTATTGTCGTAACGCCGCAGGATTTGAGATAATTTATCAGGTAATCCGCACCCTTCTGCGCACGGACATCCCTGTCGTTTGAGGCACCGGCGTCTATGAGCAGAGTTTCGCCTGTCGGCAATATCGCGAGTATGGAATCCGCTTGCCCGACATCTATATAGTGCACCTGAAGCTTGCCCTTTGCTTCGGAAAGATCGATGTTCTGTATCGGGTCCTTTCCTCCGCCGTCGATATATTCCCAAGGGCGGAGAAATACCGTTGCCGCCACCAATACAAGCACGATAAGCAGTGTTATTATCGGATGCTTTTTTATGAAATTGCGCTGTGCTTTGTTTAGCTTTTTCTTCTTTGCCATATTTCCTCCGCGAGTTACTCATTCAAAAATATTTTACCATGATTTTATATATTTTACAATAGGAAATATAACTATATTTTTAAAAAAATTTTTGTCTTTGCCGCAGAGGAGGGCATGACAAAAATTATCGTGAAATATTTTCATTTTACTGTTGACAAAATCTTCTTTTTGTGATATATTAGTTAAGTACCCGATAAGGATACCATGCGCCGTTAGCTCAGCTGGATAGAGTGTTTGGCTACGAACCAAAAGGTCGGGGGTTCGAATCCCTTACGGCGTGCCAAGATGAGAATCCTGTCGATTACGGTGGGATTCTCATTCTTATTTTATAAAAAATAAGGAGACATAGCTCAGTTGGTCAGAGCGCACGCTTCACATGCGTGAGGTCGCGGGTTCGAGCCCCTCTGCCTCCACCAAAAATCCGCACTTTTGCAGGCTTTGCCGTTTTTTACTTAGCTGAAGCTTGTCAAGAATTTTACTTTTTCACTTTTTCACTTTTCACCATTACTTATAACTTATTTTCCGGAGGCATAGCTCAGTTGGTCAGAGCGCATGCTTGACATGCATGAGGTCGGTGGTTCGAGCCCACTTGTCTCCACCAAAGGCGGCGCCGCGCTCTTTTGAGATGTGCGGCACCGACGCAGATTATTTGCGCTGACATGTCGGCTTTGCCGGACAATCGCAAAATAAAGCCGCAACAGCGACTTTTCTTTTTACTTATTTTACTTTTCGGTTTACCCGCTCACTTTTTACCTCTCATCCGCTTCTTCTGTTTCAAACACTTTCATTCACTTTTCCACTTTTCACTATTACTTATAACTTATTTTGGGGCATTAGCGCAGTTGGGAGCGCACAACACTGGCAGTGTTGGGGTCAGGGGTTCAAGTCCCCTATGCTCCACCATCGCAAGCACTTCGAAAGAAGTGCTTTTTTGCTTTGTCTCCGTATTTTATATCGAAAACGTTGAAAAAATCGACAAAGAGTGGAAAAAACCGACAAAAAATGAGGAAAAAATATTGACAAAATAAGGAAGAAAATATAAAATAGTTCACAGAAAAAGGAAATAAAGGAAATAAACGGGGGCGAATGTATTGAATACGGATTTTAATGAAAAAGCAGGCAAAGATGAGGAGCATTTTTCGCCAAAAAGGATAATTGTCAGGTTTTTCGGACTTGTACTTTCTCTTGCGATGATGATTTCATGCTCTTCTGCAGGGCATATTTTTGCATCGGGCGACCTCGCCGCGATAGGTGAAAAAAGCTATGTGAAAATAAGCGAGGCTATAGCCGCCGCGGGAGAAAATGATACCGTGAAGCTCCTGTCGAGAGCTGACGGAAGCCCTGTTTACGGCTGCTATACCGTTTTGGGGAAGAAGAATATCACGATAGATCTGAACGAAGCTACGATTGAGTACAGAGGTGAGAATAATTATTTGCTGAAAATAGAAAATTCCTCTGTCACAATAAAAAACGGGACACTCAATTTGCAGAATGCCGGCTCTGCGGTGGCAGTATTTGGCAACTCAAACGTGACCTTCGAAAATGTAACAATCAAATCCTCGGGAAGAGGAGTGTTTGTGCAGAGTACGGGAGATACATATATAAAGGTAAATTCCGGCACTGTGATAGCTTCGGAAAAGCCGAGCTTTTACTTTGGCTCGGAAGATGCCGCGGAGAATATCACACTTGACTTTTTCGGTAAGATAAATTCAGAAAAAGCCAGTGCCATATACAATATATCAAAAGGCAAAGTGAAAATCAATCTCCACGGAGGAAGCGAGATAAAGGCTGCCAATGTGGGAATATACAACAAAGAATCCGGATTTTCGCTTGAGATGGACGGCGGACTTATCTCCGGCGGGACAGGTATTCACAGCATAGGAGGCAAGCTGACAATCCGAGGCGGACACATATCAGCCACGGGCAGCAAAGGAGAGACACCGAATACGGGTTGTGCCGTTTCATCGGAGGGAGCTTCGCTAAAGATAATCGGCGGAGTGTTTTATGCCTCCGATATCAGCGCCGGTGCTGTCGGCGGAGAATATTCGGATATCAGTGTAGTCGGCGGTTCGTTCTTTCCCGAGGTTCCGACTGCGGGGACAAGAAAGGGAGCAATATTCACCGAAGAGATAATAAACGGAATGCCGTATAAAGTCATATCCTGTGCCACCGACGGAGAGGCATATAAGATAGCGAAGCCTGCCGTTCAGATAGCGATGCTGGAGCCATGGGGAGTGAGAGTCAGTGCCGCTGTGACAAAAGAAGGCGTGGCTGTAGCTCCTGCCGATTATGCGACGGAAAACATCAGATGCGGCGTATGGTTTGCCATAGGTGAAGAAAAATATACCTCTGCGGAAGAGATAAAGAATGCCGCAGGTTCGGAATACATCTCGGGAAAAGCCGATACTGAGGGTTTCTTCTGCGACTATCGCGGGATATATATTTATGATTTTGACAAATACATCAGCATAGCGATAGAACTTGACAGCGGAGACGAAAAGCTTTATTCAAAGACGATATCGTATTCGATGCTCGAGCTTATCAAAATGCGCCTTGGCGCGGATGATTGCCTTGGCGCGGAGAAGGATCTGCTGAAATATATGGTTGATTACAACATGTATGTCGATGCCTACAGTAAAGGTAACTGAAAAGAATAAAGACAGCCGCCCTGCTCGGATGAGCAGGGCGGCTGACTATATGAAGCGATATTATGCCGCCTCATTCCGTTTTTGGCTCAATGCCCCGTTCCGCAAGCTTTGACGGCACTTCGTCTTTATTTGCACGACAGCAAACTATCCGTCATGGCAAATGCGGCAAAAAGAAGAAAATCCAAAGATATTATATGAAATGAGTGCTCGCCGCGCCGCGGTTTTACTACGATGGGGTCTTTCATAATATCCTCCTGCGCATTTCTTTGATATACCGACAGATTTATTCGGTATATATCATAAGAGAGACGCACGCGTAAGCGAATTTCCGCCCGAGCCGTTCTGTCATCTGCTTCTATGGGAAAAAATGAGAAATTTCCGGCTTTTTGCGTAAAAAATATGGATTTTTTCGGAAAATATGGTACAATTATTATAAGAGTCAATTTTCTTTTCTGAAAATTGAGCGAAACCAGCTTATTTCCTCGCGGCTCACGGCGGAAACACCCGCCATCAGGAGCAGATACAGGATAATTGTCGCGATTATGGCGGCGGCGCATTTCGGCGCGGTATCGAGCGCAAAGCCGAAAAGGCGGCATAATATGAGAGAGAACGAAGCGGCGCCGGCTATACAGCAGACGGGGGCTGCGGTTATGGCAGGCAGGGAAATTTCAGCACCCGTGACGGTTATCAACCTGCCGATACTGAGCGAAAAATTCAGTATTTCGCAGACAAAAACACATATCACATATCCGTATATACCGAATTTCGGCAGGAGCGTATATACGAGAGCGACGCTGACTGCGGCATCGACTATATTATAGCGCATGGAGCTGAGCTGTTGCCCCAGACCTTTGAGCATACCGTCTACTGCGGTATCTGTATACATGATGGGAATGGCGGCGGCAAAAATGCCGATGTATTTTGCCGCCTGTGTGCCCGGATATATCAGATTTCCGAGCGGCTCGGCAAAGCAGATGAAAATTCCCGCCGTGCCTATGGCAAAAACCGACGCGAATTTCACGGCGCGCTTCACGATATAGCAGATGTGAGTGTTTCCATAGACGGTTTTGTATTTCGCATCAAGCTCGGAAAGCTCCGGGATTATCAGGCTTGCAAAGGTAATGCAGACGGCGGAGGGGAAGAGAATGAGAGGCAGCACCATGCCGTGTATCGTGCCATAGGAGGCAAGAGCCGCCGCGGTGTCGGCTCCGGATTTTTTCAATCCTATCGGTATGAGAATATGCTCTGCCGTCACAAGCCCCGAGCGCAGATATGAGCTCAGCGCTATCGGAAGGGCGATGCCGGCTATCTGCGGCAGGAAATTTTTCTTTTCATCCGAAGCATTTTTCCCGGAGAGATGTTTTTTCTTATCGAAAATATAAAGCGCGAGCATATAGAAAAATGAGAGTGCTTCGGCTATGCACGAGCCGAGAACGAGCGCAAGGCAGGCATATTCCATGCCGCGCGGCGCTATAATAATAAGAAAGACAACGGTTATTCCTATTTTCACAAACTGTTCGGCGATTCCCGATGCGGCATTTTTACAGACGCGGCGCACGGCGGAAAAATATCCCGAGAATACATTTGAGAGTGCTATGAAAGGCAGACTTACCGAGAGCGCACGCAGTGAAAGCTCGGTTCGTGCATCGCAGAGGATATTATTTGCTATCGCGCCCGAAAAGGAGAAGAGCAAAAGCCCTGCGCCGATGCCGAAAAAGAGGCAATAGCCCACGCATTTTTTCATTATTATGACGGCATTGCCGTCATTGCCCAGACCTATTTCCTGCGAGACGAGCCGCATGACGGCAAGATTTATTCCCGAGCAGGCGAATGTGACGGCGAAGGCATATACGCTCATGATGAGCGAAAAGAGCCCCGAGCACTCCGCGCCTATTCTGTTTGCCACATATGCGCTCCAACAGACGGAAACCGTGCGCATGAAGACGGCGGAGGCGCCCATTATCAGTGCGTTCATGAAAAATTTTTTTACCCGATTCAAAAAATCACCCCGAATCTTTTTTGGGCTCGTACTTATAAATTTATATTCCGCTCGGGCGGAAAATATGAAGGAGGTTGCCATGACAAAAATCAAATGGAAGGAAGTCCTCACGGATACCGCATATCTGCTCCTCGGAGGAATACTATACGGTGCGGCATACAATATGTTTCTCATACCCGGAAACGTATATGTCGGCGGTGCCTCCGGCATCGCCACGGCTCTCTACAATGCGGGACTTGTACATCTGCCGATAGGAACGATGATAATCATCATCAATATCCCGCTTATGCTGATTTTCACATACTTCTACGGAATCCGCGCGAGCATCAAGAGCATAATCGGAATGCTTATCTCTTCTCTTGCCATAGATATCACGGATATTATCGGCATATTCCCGCCGGGCGTCAATGCGCCCGAGGAAAACGGATTTCTCTGCGCGGTGCTCGGCGCGGTCATACTCGGTGCTTCGCTGGGAATATTATTTTCGCGCGGATATACTACGGGCGGCACGGATATCGTCGGATTTATCCTGAAGGTTAAATTTCCGCATTTCTCTCCCTCAAAGCTGATATTTGCCTGTGACTGCGCGATAATAGCCTTTGCCGCCGTGCTCACGGGCAATTATATGACGGTGCTTTATTCCGCTGTTGCGGTTTTCCTTTTTACCACAGTGCTCGATATGACGGTGAGCGGATTTGAAAAGGCACGCCTTGCACTTATTTTTTCGGCTGAATACGATGAGATAGCCGAGGCTATTTCGGCAGAGCTGGAGCGCGGAATAACCCTGCTTGAAAGCGAGGGCTGGTATACGAAGAAGGAAGGACGTGCCATAGTCTGCGTTGTCAAGAAAAATGAGATATACAGGCTGAAAACCATAGTGCGCAGCATAGATAAAAACGCATTTGTCGTTCTTACGGAAGTGACGCAGGCGATAGGCGAGGGCTTCAATGAAAACGGCGGCGAAAATGTTCCGCTCTATCCGAAGCGCGGAGCAAAGAAGCAAATGTGACTTTACTGTAAAAATCACATATACCGTTGACAAAAGCCGCTCTTCGTTATATAATAAATCGGAAAGAAAATTCGCTGTATATTCACTATATAATAGAAAGGAAATAAAAATGAGTCTTATTCTTAATAAAATGAAAAATCCCGTCGGAGTTGCGGGTCCTGTCGTAACTGTTGTTATGGACGGCGTGGGTATCGGAAACGGTAAGGAAGGCGATGCCGTTTCCAAAGCTTATACCCCCACGCTCGATATGCTCATGACAAAATATCCGTGCCTCAAGCTCAAGGCACACGGAACGGCTGTCGGGCTTCCCTCCGATGATGATATGGGAAATTCCGAGGTCGGGCATAATGCGCTCGGCAGCGGTCAGGTTTTTGCGCAGGGCGCAAAGCTTGTTTCACAGTCTATCGAGAGCGGCGCTCTCTTTGCCGGTAAGGCATGGGGCGAGATAACGGAAAATGTGAAGGCAAATGCTTCCACGCTCCATTTCATCGGTCTTTTCTCCGACGGAAATGTACATTCCCATATCGACCATCTCAAGGCGATGATTGCTCATGCCAAGGAGGACGGCATAAAGCGCGTTCGCATACATATCCTGCTTGACGGCAGAGATGTGGGAGAAACATCGGCGCTCGAATATGTCCGCCCCTTCGAGGAGTTTCTCTCTTCACTCCGCTCGGCTGACTTCGATGTGAAGATAGCTTCCGGCGGCGGCAGAATGAAGATTACCATGGACCGCTACGGCGCAAACTGGAAAATGGTAGAGGAGGGCTGGCATACCCATGTGCTCGGCGAGGGCAGACAGTTTGCTTCCGCCGAAGAGGCAATCACGACTTACAGAGCCGAAACCGGCGCGATAGACCAGGACCTTCCCGCATTTGTCATTGCCGAAAACGGCACGCCTGTCGGCACTATAAACGACGGCGACAGCGTTGTTTTCTACAATTTCCGCGGTGACCGCGCGATAGAGATTTCCGAAGCGTTCGAGGGCGGTGCCGATTTCGACAAATTCGACCGCGTGCGTGTGCCGAAAATTGTTTATGCCGGCATGCTTGAATATGACGGCGACCTGCATATTCCTTCGAGATACCTTGTTTCTCCTCCTCATATCACAAATACAATGGGCGAATACCTTGCCGGAACAGGCATCTCGCAGTTTGCTATCTCCGAAACGCAGAAATACGGACATGTGACATACTTCTGGAACGGAAACAGAAGCGGAAAGTTCGACGACAAGACGGAAACATATGAGGAGATTCCCTCCGATATCGTTCCTTTCGAACAGCGCCCGTGGATGCAATGCGCTATCATCACTGACAAGCTTATCGAAGCCATCAAATCCGGAAAATATCAGTATATCCGCGCCAACTTCCCGAACGGCGATATGGTGGGTCACACAGGCAATTACGAGGCGACTATCTGCTCCATGGAGGCACTCGATCTCCAGCTCGCAAGAATAATCGCCGCCGTTGACGAAGCAAAGGGCGTTGCGATAATTACCGCCGACCACGGAAATGCCGATGAGATGTACGAGCTCGATAAGAAGACAGGCACCTTCAAGAAGAATGCCGACGGTTCGCCAAAGGCAAAGACGAGCCATACGCTCAATCCCGTACCCTGCATTATCTATGACAACTTCACGGAAAATAAATACACGGTAAAGCCGCAGGCTGATTTCGGTCTTGCAAATGTTGCCGCCACGACGGTAAATCTGCTCGGCTACGAGGCTCCCTCCATGTGGAAGGAAAGCCTTATAGATGTAAAATGAAGCAGATAAGGCTGAAAATAAAATCGATACAGCGCGATCCGGAGGGCGATGAGCTTGATATAAACATAGCTTGCGATGGCACGATGGAAATGCGCGGCGGACGCATATATATAAAATATGAAGAAGATATCTCCGGCGAGGGCGATATCGTGGAAAATACGATGTCATTCGATACCGGAGAGCGTGATGTGATTTCGCTTTCCCGCATCGGTGACGCAAAAATGTCGTGCGTGTTTGAACGCGGCAAGAGGTATCCCTGCAATTATGAATTGCCGTTCGGCGCTTTTGAGCTGGTGGTTTCCGCAAAATGTGTCGACAACAGCGTTGATTATGAAAAAGGCGGCGAAGTATATCTCAAATATGCGATGGAGTCCCGCGGAATAGTCATTCAGAATGTAAAATACAGACTGACAGTCGAAAAAGCGTGAGTTTTTTCGACTGTTTTCCCTTCTTCTGACGTTTATAGAAAAAACCTCGAAAAAAGTAAAAAAACTTTCACAAAAAGTATTGACAAGATTGGAGAAGTGTGATATACTGGTCA
>ERZ506887.1756-NODE-1756-length-11080-cov-3.841270_pt1 | contig 11080 bp, 9 predicted proteins | sample MGYA00512905_ERZ506887 | MGnify/ENA metagenome assembly ERZ506887 | reverse complement strand
TCAACATGGGCTGTCTTTGAAATAATTGGACCTCTCCGCCCATTACCTAACTTGATGCAGGATATATGGGGAAGAATTTATTCAGAATGGCTTCCAAATTCCGGTTATCAACATGCTGAAATTCCGGAAATAGAATTTTATAGCGACGGGGATTGTATGTCGGAAACTTACAGAAGCGAAATCTGGATTCCAGTTGTGAAAGCTTAGTAGGTTTTTGTTACCTCTTTTGTACGCCTTGCATGAAGACTGCAAAAATGCCGGATATATTTAAGCTTAATTGCCGCAAATGGCACAGACGATTCAGAATTTTCGCACGGTTGCAGAAGAAGGGGAACGTCAGCTTGCCAAGATGGAAAAGGGAAAGAAAATGGAATTTTAATATTACAGCGTACGGATTTGAATCTGTACGCTGTAATATATTTACATAAAAAAGAATATTTTAATTCTATAACCCCTTTGTTTTCAGCAAAGGAATTCAGGAGGATTAAAATAAGAATGAGAAGAAGAATATCATTGGAGCCGGAAGCGGTTAAGGTTTGTGAAGCAAATTCAGTGCCGCCCTTTATTTTTCAACTGCCGCCTGCAAAAGGACGTGAAGTGTTAGAAAAGGCTCAGAACACTCCGGTTTATATGTATCCGGCACAGATACAGCAAACGGTAGTAGATACCGGAAGCTGGGGAAAAGTCAGAGTATTTGCGGTTATGCCGGAGGAAAGTCAGTGTTTGGAAAATGCTATTTTTTATATTCATGGGGCAGGCTGGGTATTTGGAAGTTTTCATACCCATGAAAAACTGGTGAGAGAGTTGGCAGCCCGGACAAAATCAGTGGTGATCTTTCCTGAATACAGCCGGGCTCCGGAGGCTAAATATCCTGTTGCCATAGAACAGTGTTATTATCTGCTTTGTATGCTGCCTGAATTAGCGAAACAGTTTGGATTTGAAATGAATCAGAACACGTTAACTGTAGCTGGAGACAGTGTGGGTGGAAATATGACTATTGCCATGACCCTAATGGCAAAATACCGAAAAGGACCATATATTCAAAAACAGCTTTTGTATTATCCCGTAACCAATGCATGTTTTCATACAAATTCTTATTGTCAGTTTGCAGTGGACTACTATCTTTACCGTGCAGGTATGATGTGGTTTTGGAATGAGTATACTATGTCAGAGAGGGAACGAAATCAAATTACTGCTTCGCCGTTAAGGGCATCAGCAGAACAACTGCAGGGACTTCCGGATGCCATGATTCTCAATGGGGAAGCTGATGTTTTAAGAGATGAGGGAGAAGCATATGGAAGAAAATTGCGGGAAGCAGGAGTTCCCGTAACAGCAATGAGATTTCAGGGAATAATACATGATTTTGTAATGCTGAATGCATTAGATCAGACAAAGGCATGCAGGGCAGCCATGGATGTTTCGGTTTCCTGGATTAACAGAAAAAATGAGGAGGCACATTAAGTGGAACATGAAAATACAAAAACATATGAGTTTGATGCAGTATTACAAAAAGTACCTGATATAGATGGAGCATATGTGGAATTTCCTTATGATGTGAAAGAAGAATTTGGCAGAGGAAGGGTAAAAGTTTATGCAGAATTTGACGGAGAGCCTTATGAAGGAAGTCTGGTACGGATGGGGACACCCGGACACATTATAGGAGTTCGAAAGGATATACGAAAGAAAATCGGCAAAGCTCCCGGTGATCTGGTACATGTTATGATAAAAGAACGTTTTTGAGTGTAAAGGACAAATAGAAAATACTGATGTGATATCTCAGAGAAAATTTCAAAAATATCTCTTGACTCTCACATTATGGTATACTTTAAAGTATACTTGAGCTCAGAAATACACATATATGTGAGGTAAAAGCAATGTTAAAAATAGGAGATTTTTCAAAACTGTCAAGAATTAGTATCCGTATGCTGCGTCATTATGATGAGATTGGACTTCTTATACCTGATGCTGTAGATGATTTTACAGGATATCGGTATTATAGTGAATCACAGCTTCCTTTAGCTGAAAGAATTCAGGCATTAAAGAATCTGGGATTTGGTCTTTCTGTCATTGGCGAAATTTTAGAAAAATTTGAAGATCCAAAGGAAATGGAACAGTTTCTTCTGGTAAAGAAAAAGGAACTGGAGGATAAAGCCCAGGAAACACAGCAGAGATTACAGCTTCTTGACAGCACAATGAAATGGCTGAGAAAGGATGGAAATCTTATGAATTACAATGTTACATTAAAGACAATGCCTGAGCGTTATGTGGCAAGCCTTCGTCAGGTAATACCTGCTTATAACTGTGAGGGAATGTTATGGGAGTTAATGTGTAAGGAACTGGAATCTCAAAATGTACAACAGGACAGTCCTTGTTACGGTTTGGCAATATTCCATGACGAAGGGTACAAAGAGAGTGATGTGGATGTGGAAATACAAATGTCTGTTATTGGAAAATATGAAGATACAGAGCATGTGAGATTTAAGACTGTATCACCAATACAAATAGCTTCTGCCACTTATAAAGGAAGTTACGATCAGATTACAAGAGTAAATGCCGCTGTTGCAAATTGGATTCATGAAAACGGGTATGATTTTAATGGAAATTCCTTTTGTATTTATCATGTAAGTCCTTGTGATACTTCTGATCCAGAGGAACTGATAACCGAGGTATGTTATCCGGTGAAGAAAAAATAATAATTTTTCATGCCTTCGCCGCACTTTCTTAAAAGTACAATATATAGTTTAAAACAATAGGTACAAATTGTAGAATGCACCTCAAATGTTAGAAAAATAAATCTAACATTTGGAGGTGCATTTTTAATGGCTGATTTAATAGGATAATCTGGATAATATTTTGTGTAGATATTTTGTAGAGAATTATATATCATAATTAAGTGAGTAATATTGAGGAAGTAGAAAGGAAGAAAAAGATGAAGTACAAATTACTTGTAATAGATGATGACAAAGATATTCGCATGATGTTAAAAGATTATTTTCAATTAATGGGATATCTGGTTTATCTGGCAGAAAGCGGACAGGAGGCTTTGGAAAAAATTTCCGAGCATCCTGATTTGATCTTACTGGATATTAATATGCCACAACTGGACGGTCTGGAAGTATGTAAAAGGATACGGAATCAGATCAATGTACCTATTTTGTTTCTAACCGCTAAAATTGAGGAGCAGGATAAAATCAATGGTTTTATGGCAGGAGGGGATGACTATATTTTAAAACCTTTTAGTCTGGAGGAATTAAGTGCAAGGATTATGGCACATCTGAGAAGAGAGGAACGGGGAAAAGATAAAAAAGCCTTATGCAGTGCAGGAGAGTTTATCATTAATTATAATGATAGAACAGTTTTCATTGGCGAGAAACAGATTGTATTTACAAAAACAGAATTTGACATTATAGAATTCTTGAGCAGCAACAAAGGCAGAATTTTTGACAAGGAAAGTATTTATGAGAAATTATGGGGATTTGACAAGGAAGGGGATAATGCCATTATTACAGAGCATATCAGAAGAATCCGAAAGAAATTTGAAAAAGAATCTGAAAAAGAGATGATTGAAACAGTTTGGGGCGTAGGATATCGATGGATAGGATAGAAAAAATAGCACAAAAATTGCATTGGAATCAAATGACATTAAAAAAAACTCTGGCAGTATACATATTGATAGCACTGGCAGTGGCAGTTTTTTTCGGAGGTGTTTTTATTGTATTTTTTGAAAACTGGAAAGAGATTGTGCTTCAGGTAAATCACCAGCCAGATGCCTGGACAATATTATATGAAGCCAATGGACATAAAGTAAGTGAGAGATACTCTTCAGAAAAAGTGGCAAGACAAATAGAAATTCTAAGTTTTCTGGAAATTGCCGCCGTATTTTTGTGCGGTGGTGTGGCTGTTATATGTGTCAGTCATCAGTATTACAAAAGAAAACTGGAAGAACCGCTAAAAATATTAAAAAGAGAGATGGAATTTATTGGGCGGGATGATTTAAGCTTTGATTGTAGTTATATCAGCAATGATGAAATGGGAGAAGTTTGTAATACATTAAACCGTATGCGGAAACAACTGGTAAAGAATCAGGAAAATCTATGGCATCTGATGGAGGCACAGAGAAACTTAAATGCAGCATTTGCCCATGATATTAGAACGCCCCTTACTGTAATGCGGGGATATACACAGATGATGCTAAAATTTTACCCAGAGGGAAAAATATCAGAGGAAAAGATGATAGAAACATTGCAAATGCTGGAACGGCAGACGGGCAGGATAGAACAGTTTTCCCTTACTATGAAAGAAATACATAATATGGAAGAATGGAAGGTGGACAGACAGCCTTGCTCTGTGAAGGAACTGGCACAACAGATCAGGGACAACTTAAAAGGAATGCCCTTGGAAGGGATACAAGTGGAGTTTTCATGTGAAATAGATGAAATGCAGATCATATGTGATAAAAACCTGATTCAGGAAGTAGCAGATAATATACTGGCAAATGCTCTGCGTTATGCAAAAGAAAAAATAACAATATCTATGGTAAAAGATGAGGAAGGTCTGTTTCTTTATGTAAAAGACGATGGGAAGGGCTTTTCCAAGGAGGAAATTATGAAGGCTGCAAGGCCATATTTTTCTACGGCAGAAGATCATTTTGGACTGGGACTTACTATTTGTCAGACCCTTTGTAAAAAGCATGGGGGAGATTTGGAATTGATGAATTCTCTTGAGGGGGGTGCCATTGTTAGTGCATATTTTATGGTAGATTAATAAAAAAGTTAATTTGTAGAGAAAAAATAGAGAATTATTTTGTAGAATAAGAACAGCAAATAGAAAGGGAGGCTGTTATAGATGAGTACAGAAATCGTACTGGAACAGGTAAATAAGTATTATGGAAAAAAACAGGCATTAAAAAACGTAACCATGACAATTCCCCAGGGAATGTTTGGATTACTGGGCAGAAATGGAGCAGGAAAAACGACTCTCATGAAAATACTGGCAACACTGCATAAGGCGACAGATGGAAAAGTAACGGTCTGCGGTGTAGATATAGATCATTGCTCTAGTATACGCAGCATGACAGGATATCTTCCTCAGGACTTTTCCATGTATGGAAATATGGGAGTATATGAGGCAATGGACTATTTAGGAACACTTTCGGGGCTTACCAAGGAGCAGCGGAAAAAGAGAATACCAGAGTTACTGCAAAAAGTAAATTTACAGAACAATTATAAAACAAAGGTGAGAGCAATGTCTGGTGGTATGCGTCGAAGGCTGGGAATTGCTCAGGCATTGTTAAATAATCCCAAGGTATTGATTGTAGATGAACCTACCGCAGGGCTGGACCCGGAGGAACGTGTCCGTTTCCGGAATCTGTTATGCGAGATTGCAGAAGACAGAATTGTGCTGTTATCCACGCATATTGTGGGGGATATTGAAGCAACTTGTGAAAATATAGCCATATTGGATGAAGGCTGTTTAAAGTTTCATGGCACAGTGGAGCAGCTTTTAAAGACCGCCCAAGGAAAAATATTTACGGCAGAAGTGTCCAAGATGGAACTGGAAAAAATTAAAAAAGAATACATTGTAACGGGGATGCTTACCAAGGGAAGCAAGGCTGAGGTGAGGCTGGTGGCAGAGAAGCAGCCCTTTGAAGGAGCGGTGGGCTGTGAACCCAATGTAGAGGATGCTTACTTGTATTTAATGCATGGAAAGGCTGGTGAATAATATGTTTGGCAGTTTGTTCCTGAAAGAATGTAAAATGTGGACAAAAAGCATTGTTTTTTATGCATATGTGATCATCTTATTTCTTTTTTATATTACCCAGATGGGGGAAGAAAATGTTTTGGAGAAGCCCCAGCCAAATCAGGAAAGTTATGGCACTACATATTCAGAAGATGAGAATGAGATCATGAATGGTACATTAAAAGATCTGATTGCGGATTATGATATTGGAAGTTTTGCGACATACCCAGTGGGCTTTTATAAACAGGTTACTTTATCGGAAGAAGAAATGGCTGTGATAGAAGATGCAGTCTCCGACCTTACCGGAATGACAAAAGAGCAATGGCAGGCGGAATATGATGCATATATAGAGGGATATACAGCAGACTTTGATGAAAATGGAGTGTATGTAGAAGAAGAGACGGTTCCATGGAGTATAACCATTAGTGAAAACTTAACCTATGATAAGTTTAAAGAAATTATGAAGAAGGTTTCCGAGACCATTGGGCCTGGCAGTAATTATAGTGAAAACAATTTAAAAAAACATAGTATAGTATCCAAAACATATGAGCAGGCATTAAAAGAATATGAAGCCATATTAGAAAAAGATAAGGTAACTGGGGCATATGCAAGACTGTTTTGTGACTATATTGGCATTATTCTGGGAATTCTTCCAGCATTCTTTGCAGTGACCAGGGGAATCCGGGATAAAAGAAGTCAGGTGAGCAGCGTGATATATTCCAAGAAAGCAGGTTCCGTTTCTGTGGTGTTTAGCCGATATCTGGGTATGGTAGTTATGATGTTGCTTCCGGTACTGGTTATTTCCTGCTTTTCCATGGCACAGTCTTTGTATATTGCAGACGCAGCAGGAGTTTCACCGGATTATCTGGCTTATGTAAAATATGTAATGGGATGGCTTTTGCCTATTATTTTATTTGTAGCCGCATTGGCCTGCTTTGTTACAGAGCTGACAGAAAGTATGCTTGGGATTTTAGTAAGTGCTGTGGTGTGGTTTACTTCTGTTTTTATGGGAATGAGTGATTTTTTACGACATGCAGGCTGGAATCTGATTCCAAGATTTAATACAGTTGGAGAGTATGAGGTGTTTCAGGATATGCGCAATCAATTAATATATAATAGAATTTTTTATGTAATTATTAGTATAGTTATTATTGCAGTTAGCGTATTCGTTTATAACAAGAAACGGAAAGGAGTTTATCAGATTCATGGAAAGGTATTTAAAAATAGGCGCAGTAAATGTGAAGCATAATTTAGGGCTGCATATTTTAGTTTGTGTTTTACTTGCATTATTGGCACCCGCTTTTATGGGAACCAGAAATCTGCAGGAGGCAGATGTGGCAAAGATTATGGAAGTCTATTTATCTTTGATGGGAATCATTCTGCTTGTTCCAGTCTTTCTTCCTGATATAAATCGGGATATCCGGGATTTGATATATAGTAAAAAGGAGCCAGTGCCGGTACTACACTTTATCAGAGTACTGGAGGCATTAGCAGTTATGGCAGTCATAGGAATTCTTTTTCTGACACTATTGAAATCAGAAGACTGCCAGTTTGATTTTGGAAATATGTTTTATACTTTGATGGCAAATGGAATGTTTCTTGGCGGAATGGGAATGTTTATGTTTGCTGTCTTTGACCAGCGGGTATTTGCTTATATGATTCCGTTGGTGTATTATGTAATAAATTATGGTGCTGGGAAAGATAAGCTGGGAAAGTTCTGGTTGTTTTCTATGCAGAGAGGAAGTATAGAAGAAAAACACTATCTGATAAGTTTTGGCATTTTATTTCTGGTGGGTGCTATTGTTACCATAAAGTTAAAGACATTGCGGCGTAAATAGAAACACATGATTTAGAGATATTTGATATGCGTCCTTCTGGGCAGGCAAGTGAAATAATAGAACTTGCTGCTTAGGAGGACGCATTTTATATAACCGTCATTTATTTATGAATTAGATACAAGTTTGTCACAAGCTGGCTTTTTTTTTAATATTATAAAGTATGTCAAAAAGAAAGGAGACAACCAAAATGCCAATTGTACCTGAGATTAAGGATTTCAGAGAAGAAGACAAATGGGAAGAAGCAAGAGAATGGGGAAGAGAACGAGATGTTCAATGGAAACAGGTTCTTACCTATGCTGAGCAAGTCACTGTAGCAAAACTGGAGAATGAGGTAGAGAAGGAGGCCATTTATGACTACTCTAAAAATATGACCTTTTTCTCGGATGTGGTTTCTGAATTGGAAGAAACTGCACAAAAAGAAGAACTGTTTGATACCCAGAGGGTGAGAGACGCTATTTACTACCGAAATCTTGACAGTGATGTGATGGGATATGCAAGGGTGACTCAGGCAGAGCTTGGAATAACCTCTGAACTAAGAGAAGGCTATGCAACTATTTCAAATGAAACTCTGTTGAAGCTGCGGGAAGATATTCTTGGAAAAAACTACAAAAAGTTTGACTTTTTGGAGCTTGATATGACAGGGCAAAACATTGATTCTAACAATCCTGTTGTGGTGGAGGTTCGTGCTCAGATGGGCTTTAATTACGGAGTACTCAATAGCGGAACCAATCCCCTGCTGCTGTTAGACAAGGGCTTTTCTTTAGTCCCCAGAAAGGCGGTAATTTCACCTCATAACGGAAGAGACCACATTTTTGTTGAAGCAGATTTAATCAAGCAGCAAGATTTTGAAAATGCAAAGGGCGTGGTTTGGGGAGAGGAGAATTACTCTAACTTCCGTGAACTGTTAACAGAAGAACAGGCCAATGCCATTTCTCTTTATATTAAAAGAGATTATCAGGCGATCAATCAGTATTTAAGAAACGGAATGGCACCAGATAATGCAGAATTAAATGAGAAGATTGATTTATTAAGCAGTGCACTGGCAAAAAAACCAATTCCTGAGGATATAATTGTATATCGGCGTGTGGGGCTGGATACTTTTGGTCTTCCGACTACCCACACCTTTGATAATGCCAGTTCACAAACCGATACGGAAAAGGTAAATGCGTTTATTAAAGAATGGACTGGAAAGAGCATTGAAAACCTTGCTTACTCCAGTACTTCTCTTTCCAGTGCGGACGTAAGCTCCTTCCAGCCAAGGAAAGCTATCTTCCGTCTTCATTTACTGGAAGGCACCAATGCTGCCTATATCACAGGTTTTGACGAATACGCAAGTGAAAAGGAAATTATTTTGGACAAAAACTCCACATTTGAAATTTTCAGAATCACACCGATCCGGGAGACCCATCCCGGCAATAAAGTAGTCACTAAGGTGGTTATTGATGCTATTGTAAGACAGAACAAAAATTAAAGGAGTATTATCATGAGTTTTAAAATTGAAGGTTTAATGGGTTATTATTTTAAGGATAAATATTTCAGCCAGCTGGAATTTATTGCACCTACGTTAGAAGGAAAACTGGATTTGGATAAAACTGGCCTGCCGGAGGTTTGTTTAAACAAAGAAATTTCAGCAGTACGGTGGGTAGGTTATGTGACTCCTGCGGAAACGGATGAGTATACCATTTTTACAGATACCTCAGACTGTATTATACAGGTAGACGATACTCTGCTGGTGAATTCCTCTCTTGAGCCAGCCCGTATCACATTGGAAGCAGGCAAAGAATACAAACTGAGGATTGAACAGCAGCTTGCAAACAGCATAGCAGTAAAGGATTATCAGGGAGTTGTATTATCTTGGAAAACTAATACAGCACAGCCGGAGGTAGTGTCAGATGCCTACCTGAAAAACCCGGATTATTCTGACGTTAGTGAAGAGAATGACATTGTTCCAGATAACAACCTTTTCGCTGCTAAAAAGCCTATGACCAGAAGTGCAGTTCCAGAAGCTGATACGGTGGATGACACAAGGGATACTGACCGAGATGGTATTCCAGATAGTTTTGAAATAAATGGTTATACAGTGATCAATATGGTGGTTACAAAATGGAGCGATGATCTGGCAGAACAGGGCTATCAAAAATATGTTTCCAATCCTAATAAGGCACGTACTGCCAATGACCCTTATACGGATTTTGAAAAGGTATCGGGAAGAATTGACCCTTCTGTAAGCTTGATTGCAAGAAATCCAATGATAGCCGCATATCCGATTGTCGGAGTACAGATGGAGAAGTTAATCGTTTCCAAAAGTGCTACTATTACTGGCCAGACAGGAAACAGCATGTCAAAAAGCACCAGCCACAGCTGCACCAGCACCAACACACTAGGTGCAAGTATATCCGCAGGTGTAAGTATAAGTGTCATTCCTACTTTTTCTATGTCGGCATCTGTTAATTACTCTCATACATGGCAGACTACGAATTCGGTTAGTGATACCACCAGTCAGTCTTTTACTCAGGGATTAAGTATTAATACTGGAGAAAGTGCTTATATTAATCCAAATATAAGGTATTATAACTCGGGGACTGCTCCGGTATATAATGTTTCACCTAACACTACAATTGTGGTTGGAGATGAATCTATTGCTACCATTCAGCCAAACCAGAATCAAATCGGTTCTTATCTGAATCCGGAAAATTACTATCCTCATCAGGGGCTGGCTCCGCTGGCATTAAACACTATGGATCAGTTCAGCAGCCGGCTGATTCCTATTAATTATAATCAGTTGCAGACCATTGATAAAGGCGGCAGTATACAGTTATCCACGGCACAATTTACTGGACAATTTGCCAAAATGGATATTAATGGTAATCTGGTAACCACTGGTAACGACTGGGGACCATATCTTGGAACCATAGAAAGCACCACAGCTTCCTTTACTCTAGATATGCAGGGGCATGCAAAACAAGTACGTGTAGCAGCCAGAAATCCAAAAGATCCTACGGATACTACACCGTTATTGACCGTAAGGGAAGCCGTAAAGCTTGCATTTGATATTGAGGAAAAGGATGGAGCCTTTTGTTACGAAGGTATGGAAATTCCTGATACTTCCATTATAAATATATATTTAGATCAAGATACAGAAGCACAATTCTTAAAATTGCTTAATGGTACGGGCAGCAACAATTATTTAGACTGTGTTATAAGCCCAGGTATGAATATCCTGGTTGTTGTAAAGCAGAAAGAAAATAAATTAGTTAGTTTGATTTATGCCCGTGAATGGGATAGGCGTGCTGTAAACGCTTATGATATTAATGGATTGTATCGTTATCCTGTTGAGCCTAAATCACAAACTCCATCATTTAGTTTCAAAGTAGCAGACTTACAAGCGGGAAGATATAGATTACAATTAGAAGTACAATCTTCTAACGGATTTACTGCTAAAAGTCGTCTTCATACCAATGATATCCAAAGCAAAACTTATGGTCCGAGATCGGAAGAGCGTC
>ERZ506887.1743-NODE-1743-length-11150-cov-3.757368_pt1 | contig 11150 bp, 9 predicted proteins | sample MGYA00512905_ERZ506887 | MGnify/ENA metagenome assembly ERZ506887 | reverse complement strand
GTTGAAATCAATTTTGAAAGAGATCATGAATTTCAAGAACTTTTCAAACAGACAAAAACTGCTCATGATTTACTGCAATACTTTGAATTAACATATATGGATATTCAATTTGATAATGATACTTTGCTGTTCTTAGATGAAATTCAAGCATGTGGAGATGCTTTCACAGCTTTGAAATTCCTGTCTGAAGATTTTCCTTGTGATATTATTTGCTCTGGAAGTATGCTTGGTGTTGCAGTAGCATCAAGTTCGTCTTTCCCAGTTGGTTACGTTGAAACATGGGATATGTATCCCCTGACTTTTTTAGAATTCGTAGATGCTATGGGAGTTAATCCATCTATTATAGATACAATTTATCAATCTATTGAAAACAACAAGCCTATTCCTACTAGCATTCATGAAAAATTTAATCAGTTCTTTAAGGACTATATCATTATCGGTGGTATGCCTGAAGTTGTTAAATATTATGCTCAAACCAAGGAAATATTTCATGTTCGCGAAATACAAAATAGAATTCTTTTAAACTATCGACAAGATTTTTCAAAACATATACCAGGAAGCTTATTGACCAAAGTAAATTTAGTGTGGGATTCTGTTCCTGCACAATTGGCAAAGGAAAACAAAAAATTCATTTATGGAATGCTAAAAAAGGGTGGGCGTGCAAAAGAGTTCGAAGATGCGATTCAATGGCTTGTGGATGCAGGCTTGGTGTTTAGGGTAAATCGCATAAATAAAGTATGTATGCCACTTAAGTTTTATGAGGAGTTCAATGCATTTAAACTGTATCTGCTCGATCTAGGACTTCTTGGCGCAATGGTGGATGCTCCCGCAAAAAACATTTTAATAGGAGATAACGTTTTTAAAGAATATAAGGGTGCTTTTACGGAGCAATATGTTGCTCAACAAATAGTGGCTTGTAATGTAACTCCAAAATACTATAATAATGAAAATTCAACAAATGAAATTGACTTTGTAGTTCAATTAGGAAATGTATATCCAATTGAGGTTAAGGCAGAAGAGAATTTAAAATCAAAAAGTATGAATACATTATTAAATGAGAACGAGGATATGGAAGGGTGGAAATTTTCAATGTCTTCATATCGTACCTTTAAACAAATCATAAATATTCCTTTGTATGATGTGGATGAATGGATATTAATGTATAAAGAAAAGATGTTGGAAATTTAAACCAACATCTTTTGTGTTTTATCTGTTTTCGTTGATATATTCATTTACGCTTTGTTTGACAATATTAAAGTTGACTTCACCATATTGTAGTAGGGCATTATGAAAGTCTACATTGTCAAATTTAGATCTTAATCTAGATTTGGCGGTACTCTTTAAATCTACGATTTGAAGATATCCATAATAGTAAGATAAGAATACAGTTGGATTGTCTGCCAATTGATTATAAATACTTTCTAATCCGTCTGAACCAAACATATCACCATATTCATTTTTAAAATCATTGAGTGACATACCATCATAATGAATGCTGATATCCATTAAGACGATGTATAGGTTGGTAAGAATGTTATTCAAATTATAGGCTTCTAATAAATCTTCATTATTATCTAAATAATGTAAAGACATGCTTTCCATATAAGTAGCCCATCCTTCAGACATACCTAGATTGTTGTAGAAGAATTGGATTGGATATTTTAAGTGTTCCTTGTTGTATTGCGCTTGATACATATGTCCGGCAATACCTTCATGAGCTAATGTTTGATAAAGTGTTAAGCTTGATGGATCATCGCCATAATCACGTTTGTTGTAGCGCATTTGATAGTTTTGTGAATAATCCAAGGCGGGTGTAATAAAGTAGGCAACAATTCCGCTGACAGATTGATCTTCTGGTAGTGCCTTTAAATCATATTTCATGGTTTTTACTTTTGGAAAATCCTTTTTATAGTTCTTTTGAAGGCTTTCTAGAATTTGATTTACATCCGTAAAATCCGTTGAAGCAGAGTCTAGTTCATACACAATCATGGGATTGGCTTTATATAGTTTTTGGAATTTAGTGATGGCCGAATTGATTGCAGATTGTGCATTCTTTTTGATGGTTGAAATAGAATCAGTAGAACTTGTCGCATTTTCAACTAATACTTCATAGTATTTCTTACCATTTTTATAGTTGGATAATCCTTGTAATGGCTGTACTTTGGATTGAAGAGGAGTTAACGTATCTAACATAGCCTGATAACTTGGAAAGAAATTTGTATCCATAGCTTCTTTGACTTGTGCTTTATAAGATGTTGTTTTTTCTTCATCCAGATTTAAAGTTTCAATCGCATTATATAATGCACTTGTGACTGAACTATTCTCTTTATTATTGATTACGTCTTGAATGTCTTGTGTAACAGAATCATAGTCAAATTGTAACGTATTCTTATCTGCTTGTTCTTTTGTGTATTCCAACACATCATTTGTATAGCGAGGCACATCGTTGATGAGTGTAATCAAATCTTGGATGTCTTTTTCACTGCGTAAAATGTATTCTGAAAAAACAGAAATCAAGTTTTGGTGAAGTCCACTCATTGTGCTCCAACAATTATTCAAATACTGAAATTTCTTGTTTTCTGTTTTTAAACTCAATTCATTCTCATACTTTAATTCATCGTAGATAGTTTGTTGTGTCTTGTCTAAAGTACTGCGATTAAACTTGTTTAATTTCTTTTGATCTTCTTTGATTTCTTCTGTATTGTCCGTATAAAATTCGCCAAGACTTACCTCTACTTTATTGATATCAATACCATAGTCTTCTGGATGTTCAAAGAATTGGTGCATCGTTGTATAGTCGTTTTCGGCATATTCAACTACCAATTGGTTTGTGTATTTTGTGAAGTCCTTGTTTTCTTTAGCTGCAAACGTATTGTCTTGCATAGTCGTTGAACCACATGCAGTTAAAGATAGTACGGTAAAACCGACAAATAGTTTCTTAAATAAATTTTTCATAATTTCCTCTTATTCAAAAAAAGGACTGATTATTCATCAGCCCATGTAATTTTCTTATTTTTAACACCTGCAATAGATGCCAATGCTAAAAGGTCATATCCTTTTTCAGCAATATATGCATGTCCTTTTTGGAAAGCTTTTTCAATCACCATGCCAACACCAACAATTTCAGCTTGTGCCTGCGCAATTAAGTTTTCTGTTCCCTTGAATGCTTCACCATTTGCCAAGAAGTCATCAATGAATAATACTTTATCGCCTTTTTTTAAGTATTCTTTTTCAATACAAATTGGATATGTTTTATTCTTTGTGAAAGAGAAAACTTCCGCAAAAGCAGGATCGATCATTGTGCTCGGCTGTGTTTTCTTGATGAAAATTAATGGCACATTCAAACGGATGGCAGTCGCATAGGCTGGAGCAATACCACTAGATTCAATGGTTACTACTTTTGTGATGCCTTTGTCTTTAAAGTGTTCATAAAATTCATTTCCCATTTCATCTACTAAAGAACAGTCGATTTGATGATTTAAAAAAGCATCAACCTTTAATACCTCATTATTAATAAAATGTCCTCTAGTCTCGATTGCGTTTTTCAGTGCTTTCATTTTGCTTTCCTTCCTCTTTTCGTTTTATTTGTACAATAGTTTGTCCGATACGATGATTCTTTACTTCCTTAACATATACATCCATTAAGTCTAGACTGACTTTAAAATGTGAACCCTCATCAGGAATTTGTCCATAATGATTTAGGATGTATCCACCAAACGTGTCACAATCCTCGTCTTCTAATGAAATGCCTAAAGCTTTTTCGACATCTTCAATATCGGCTTGGCCATAGATTCTAAATTGATCTGCATCAATTTGTTGGATTGGATCTGGCTCATCAATATCATCATCTTCTTGAATTTCACCAAGAAGGGTTTCAATAATATCGTGTAAAGTCACGATACCGGTCATTCCTCCATATTCATCAAGTAAAACCGCAAAGTATACTTTTTTGATTTTCATTTCTTTCAATAAAACATCGGCCTTCATATTTTGTGAAATAAAGAAAGGCTGATCCATCGCTTTATTGATGACGTTATCTTGCTCAATCGAATCTAAACGGAAATAATCACGTGTATCTAGAATACCTACGACATCATCATTATCCTCATCACATACAGGATATAATGTGTGACGATTTTCTAAAATGGTCTTTTTCCATGTTTCTTTATCGTCATTTAGATATAGACAAACAACTTCGCTTCGATGCGTACAAATTTCTTCAACGGGTGTATCATCGAATTCAAATAGGTTTTCAATAAATTCTTTTTGACTTGGTTCTACACCACCACTGTTGATAACTTCATAAATATCTTCTTCAGAATAATCTTCCTGTTCTTTTTCCACTTCAAAACGCAAGAAAAAAGTAAATGGTGTGAATAAGGCTTGAACACCTTTCGCAATGGACATAAATGGTTTTTCAAACTGATTCTTATGTACATTCGCAAATTTTCTTGGTAATAAATCACTCAATAAAATATATACATACACCAATAGAAGTACGACTACATAAAGTAATGGAGTATGGATCATGGGTTGTAAATAGATTACACTCATCACAATGCCAAATACTTCCATGCATAGGGATAACCATTTTAATGTAGCTTGGTATTTATAAGAATCATCTTCGATTTCTTTATTTGTAGAAACGATGCTGCTTGTCATTGAAAACAAGATGTTTAGAATAAATGTAAATAAAATTAAGATGGGAAGGCTCATATTAACCCTCCTAAACTATACTGTAACGGGACTGAATCATCCGGATTCATGAAACTATCACTCCTTCATTAATACCCATTATCATACACAATTTAAAGGCTTTTTTCAATGTGATAAAGAAAACAACCAGAATAAGTCCGGCTGTTTTATTGTTGCATGTATTTATCGGCATTATTCATTAAATATTGAATGATGGATTGTCGTGTCACAATACCAATAAAAATCTGGCGATCATCGACTACGGGTACGAAGTTTTGTTTCAAAGATTGAGCGAACAATTGATCGACTGGAACATCGATTTGAACTGGTGGCGTAAAGTCTCCACGAATTAGTTCACGAATCTCCATTTGTTCAAGATCTTCTTTATGAATTGAAGGATGGTCTAATAAGTACCAAAGAAAATCCCCCTCTGTAATGGTTCCTACATAAACCCCTTCCTTATTAATAATGGGCATGGCTGTATATTTGTGCTTGCGCATGAGGGCAAGCCCATCTTCAACACTGATATTATCGTATAAATATTTAACACTATTTTTAGCCTTCAGAAAAAAGAAAACATTTTCCTGCATTGTCTATCACCTGTTATGAAGTGACCTTTGTCAAGACAAAATTACACTCATATTCTAAAAATATTCAGTTTTAGATTGATGACATACAGGAACTCCTAAACAAATCTATCGACAGTTAACCACTCTGTTATTCGTGGATTGGGTACCTAAGGTTAATGGTCCGTCGAGCAGGTTTTGTAAATCTCATATCGTGGATCAATAGCTTTTTTGTACAGTCCTCCTCGCGATTTGATTCGTGTACCACTATTGCCTTAAGAGGTGAACCGTAAATAACCAGACCTGTTTCATTATTTACGAAGTTCCTCTATATCATCAATCCTTTGTCTTTCTAAAAGTCTTTCTTCATATCTCCTTTCACTTATTTTTTATTTTAATGGATGTTTCCTGTTTCCATTCCCCAAATAAAACATGCTAACTCTCTAGCTATAGCGACTATTGCCTTATTTCTAGGCACATTTCGTTCAATCAATTTTTGGTATTTCTTCTTCAAACGTTCTGTTGCCTTATCCGCATATACAATAATATTTACATCCATTCCTTTTTGACGACTTTTTAACCTTTGTGATTTTTTCGCATATACGTTTCCTTTCGCCAAAGCTTGTGCACATTCTACCAGTGTTTTTCTAATCACTGTATTTCCTTGCTTTGTAATACCAATTCGGTTGTTTTTATCGCCACTAGAATGTTCTCCTGTTGTAAGTCCAGTATAGGATGCATACGCTTTTGCGTTTGGAAAACGTTCAAAATCAGCTGTTTCTACCTGTATAGTCATGGCTGCAAATGTTTCTATACCCTTAAAACATCTTAATTTAGATACCTTTTCATGGTATCTTTCACTTTGATATATCTCATTAATACGATTCATGAATCGATCGATTTTATCATTTAGATTTTCCATTTCTGCGATATATTCATTTAAGGTTTCTCTTTGAATTTCTGACATTTCCAATTCTCTGATCCAATTCATATAGCGAATTGTCCATTTTGATTTACCATCATATTGATAGCCATGACGCAATACAAATGCGCAGATTTCCTGCTTAACTCTTTGTAATTCCTTCTTGAAATCATGAATCATACGGATGTATTCTTTTATTTCAACATCTTCTTCATCTGGAATATATACAGTTTTATATGATCCACTAGCCAAGTTCTTTGCGATATTCAAAGCATCCATTCTATCATTCTTTACCATCTTATTTTTTGCAGAAACCTGCATGGTTGTAGGAGCCAAAATTACACAATCCACTCCTCTTGCAGTTAACAACTTATAAAGAGAATATCCAAGACAACCTGCTTCATAACCACATTTGATTTCTACATCGTTTTCATAACGACTTTTAAGGGCTTCAATAAACTTAATTACTAGTTTTACGTCAGAAGCAAATGTGGATTCTGAAACGATTTCTCCTGTATAACCATCATAAGCGCATAAACTAAACGAATTTTTGTGGACATCCATCCCAACAGATAATATACTTTTCATAGTGGCCTCCTATTGTGTTATGGCATCGACACCATAAGTGTTTTTAATCAATTCAATTATGAGTCGTAATCCACGTATTGACAATAGGAGGTCACTTCATATTATCTCAACGTAATAATATCATAATAATTATCATTTAAAAATCATACAATTATGGGAAATTGTGCAGAAGTATGATAGAATTTCTGTAAAAGTGGAGGCAAGAAAATGGAACAATATAAAAAAGAGTTTATTGATTTCATGTTGGAATCTAAAGTATTAAAATTTGGTGATTTTACACTAAAATCAGGACGTAAATCCCCATTCTTTATGAATGCTGGTGGATATGTTACAGGTAATCAGTTAAAAAGATTAGGTGAATATTACGCAAAGGCGATCGTTGATCAATATGGTAAAGACTTCGATGTATTATTCGGACCTGCATATAAGGGAATTCCATTGGCTGTTGCGACGACAATCGCATTAGATAATTTATATGGAATGGAAGTTCGTTATTGTTCAGATCGTAAAGAAGAAAAAGATCATGGAGCTGACAAGGGAAGTTTCTTAGGAACAAAACTACAAGATGGAGATCGTGTCGTTATGATTGAAGATGTTACGACATCTGGAAAATCAATGGAAGAAACAGTACCAAAGGTTCGTGGTGCAGCAAATGTTGAAATTGTTGGATTGATGGTTTCTTTAAATCGTAATGAAAAGGGAAAAGGTGATAAAACTGCATTAACTGAAGTTAGTGAATTATATGGTTTCCCAACAGCTGCAATCGTGTCAATGCCAGAAGTGATTGAATATTTAGGTGATAAATTAGATCCTGAATTAAAATCAAGAATTGATGCATACTATGAAGAATATGGAGCTAAGGAATAGAGTCGAAAGATTCTATTCTTTTTTGTTTACTTTGCGCACTGCGGTATGTATATCTATAAGTGCTTTATATAAAACAAATTTAAACGTTCTGCTTTTCTTGTGTTAAAATGCAACATTTCACGTTACTTTTCACTTGTTCTGAACTAAAATAGAAGTAGATAGTGCAGTATATAAAAAGTGAGGTGATGGTGTATATAATATGCTGTACCATTACTTTGAATAATAATTCTTACAAAAAGTTTATAATTTTGGTAAAATGTCTACAACAACGAGTCTTCTTACAGGATATAATTCCAGTTGTAGAAGGCTCGATTTTTGTATATTAGGAGGTATCTTATGATAATTACAATTACACGTGAATTTGGAAGTGGCGGAAGAACCATTGCCAAGAAATTAGCTGAAAAACTAGGCTATGCTTATTATGATTATGAAATTGTGCAACAAATTGCTCAAGAAAGTGGCTTTGCGAAAGAGTACATTGAAGAAAATGGGGAAGATGCATCTAGTACAAGTACATTTGGCTTTATTTGGAATAATTATGGATATAACTTATCGGACGAACTCTATATTGCGCAAAGAAATGTAATTTGTGAATTAGCCGATAAAGGAAATTGTGTCATTGTAGGAAGATGTTCAGATTATATTCTTCGTGATCGTAAAGACGTATTGAATGTATTTATTCATGCGGACTTTGAATATCGCAAGAATCGTGTTGTATCGGTTTATGGACAAAATGAATTTGCACCAGACAAACGAATCAAGGATAAAGATAAACGTCGAATCGCCTACTATAAATATTACACAGATCGTAAATGGGGTGATGCCAAAAACTATCAATTGTGTTTAGACAGTGGTGTTTTGGGCATTGATAAATGTGTAGAATTAATTGAAAAAGCCATGTAATTTTACTTTGACAAATTAAAAAAATAAAAATATAATCACTTCGTAACGAGCGGCAGAAACAGCGTAAATCCAGTTTTCTGCTACTTTTTTATATTTTTGTAAAGTGTGTTGCTTAAAAGCGTAAGTCCAACTTGTGTAAGCAATGCACTTTTTTTGTGCTTTAAGGAGGAAAAGAATGGAAGAAAACAACAAAATGAAAAATGAGCCAGTCAATAAGTTGATGCTTCAAATGGGTGTGCCTATGATTTTATCTATGGCTTTGCAAGCTGTCTATAATATTGTGGACAGTGCCTTTGTAGGAAATATGAAAGAAGGAAGTGAAGCCGCATTAAATGCACTTACCTTAGTTTTCCCTATCCAGATGTTGATGGTGGCCTTAGCTATTGGTACAGGCGTTGGAGTTAATGCCTTACTCGCAAGAACTTTAGGGCAAAGAAATCGTGAAAAAGCTTCTAAAGTAGCCGGAAATGGTTTGTTTCTAGCTGCAGTTATTTATATTATTTGTGTGTTGTTTGGATTGTTTGGCATTAAAGCCTATATATCCTCAAACAAGGAATGCGCTTGTATTATCGATGAGTGTAGACTATCTAAGAATTTGTTGCCTATTATCCTTTGGCGTTGTGTTCTTTTCTATATTTGAAAAACTGCTCCAAGCTACAGGACGCTCCTTATATTCTACAATTGGACAAGTTACAGGAGCCGTAATCAATATGATTCTAGACCCTATCTTGATTTATGGCTTTAATTTAGGTGTGCAAGGAGCGGCTTATGCGACAGTCATTGGACAAATATTGTCGGCTTTATTATTATTTGTGTTTCATATGCGTTTTAATAAGGAATTTGATCATGGTCTTACTTATACAAAACCAAATAAGCGTATTATCAAAGAAATATATTCGATCGGACTTCCAGCCATTATTGCGCAGGCATTGATGTCATTCATGGTATATGCGATGAACTTAATTCTAAAATTTGATGCATCTGCACAAACGGCCTATGGCCTTTTCTATAAAGTGCAACAATTTGTATTATTTATGGCATTCGGTTTAAGAGATGCGATTACACCAATCATTGCCTTTTCGTATGGTATGCAAAATAAGAAGCGTGTTAAAGATGGAATTAAATATGGCTTAATATATACTATAGTATTAATGGTCTTGGGCACTCTAATTACAGAACTATTCCCAAATTTCTTTGCCACACTATTTAATGCGGGACAATCTAGAATGTATTTTATCAGTGCTGTTCGAATCATTTCCATCAGTTTTGTGTTTGCGGGTGTGAATATCGCATTTCAAGGTGTGTATCAAGCTTTAAATGGAGGTATGGAATCCTTAGTTGTATCCTTGCTTAGACAAGCCATTTTGATTTTACCTTTAGCTTGGGGATTTTCAAAACTTGTTATTCAATATGATAGGGATGTATCTTTGATTTGGTATGCATTTGTGATTACGGAAGTTTTATCTTGTGTTGTGGGATGGGTATTTTTAAGACGAATTGAGAAAAAGAAGATGGTGTTTGATTAAGGTCAAACACTTTTTCTTTTGTGTGGTGTATAATAAAATACATATGGAGGAAACATATGGAACAAGATTCTCTATTTTCAATACAAGAAGATACAAGGCCTTTAGCCGATCGCATGCGTCCGGAAACATTGGATGAATATGTAGGACAAAAACAGCTTGTTGCCAAGGGAAATCTTTTGTGGCAAATGATTGAACATGATCAAGTGACATCGATGATTTTCTGGGGGCCACCTGGAGTTGGAAAAACGACATTGGCACGTATTATTGCACATCAGACAAAGAGTTATTTTGTAGATTTTTCTGCGGTTACAAGTGGTATAAAAGAAATCAAGGAAGTTATGAAGCAGGCAGATACGCGTAGGGCCTTGGGACAAAGAACAATTCTATTCGTAGATGAAATCCATCGTTTTAATAAGGCTCAACAAGATGCGTTTTTACCCTATGTTGAAAAGGGAAGTATCATTCTAATTGGTGCTACAACAGAAAATCCTAGTTTTGAGATCAATTCCGCCCTTTTATCTAGGTGTAGAGTGTTTGTACTAAACAGTTTGAATACGGAGGATTTAAAGGATTTGATTATTCGTGCTATTTCCAGCTCAAAAGGATTAGGCAATTTAAAAATACATATTAAGGATGAAGATATTGAAGCAATTGCCGCATTTTCAGGTGGAGATGCCCGCTTTTGTTTAAATACACTAGAGATGGTTGTTTATAATAGTCCAAGTGAATTGGATGGGATTCATGTTTCGCAGGATATATTGAAGCAATGCCTTCAAAAAAGGTCGTTATTGTATGACAAAAAAGGGGAGGAACACTATAATATTATTTCGGCTCTACATAAAAGTGTACGAAACTCCGATGTACAGGCCGCTGTATATTGGTTAGCACGTATGTTAGAGGCTGGAGAAGACCCTTTATATATCGCAAGAAGATTCGTTCGTATGGCTAGTGAAGATATTGGTATGGCAGATTCTAGAGCCTTAGAAATCTGTGTGGCAGCCTATCAGGCATGTCACTATTTAGGTGTTCCAGAATGCAATGTACACTTAACGCATGCAGCTGTATATTTGGCTTTGGCTCCAA
>ERZ506887.1727-NODE-1727-length-11204-cov-8.953269_pt1 | contig 11204 bp, 10 predicted proteins | sample MGYA00512905_ERZ506887 | MGnify/ENA metagenome assembly ERZ506887 | reverse complement strand
ACCCAGGGCGTTGCCCTGGGCTAAGAGCTTCTGCCCTTTCAGGGCGTGCTGCTTAATGAATACACCCACAAAGACTGTTGTCTTAACTCCTTAAACTCCTTAACTCCTTAACTCCTTTAACTCTTTAACTCCTTTAACTCCTTTAACTCCTTTAACTCCTTAACTTCTGAGTATTCTCCCCGAAAAATCCCTCCACGGCCTCGTTGTCGGCATCGATATCGGTGAACACCTCCATGAGCATGGGGCGGTCGGACTCGGTATGGATGAGCCAGTCGATGCCCTGTCGTAGGGAGGCCATGTCGTCGGCATTCTGATAAGCCACTCCGTGAGCCTGACAGAGGTGACAGGCCGAGGTGACGTGCTCTGCCATCACCAAGCGCTCGCGGGCGGCACTCTCCTTCAGTCCCTCGAACTTGCCGAAGATGGCACCTCCGCCATTGTTGAGCAGGAGAATGCGCAGACTGCCGTTGATATTGCGGTTCCAGAGGGCGTTCTGGTCGTAGAAGAAGCTCAGGTCGCCCAGCACGCAGAACACCTTCTGCTGGCTCTTGGCGTCGGGATGATGCTGTTCGGAGAGCACCACCGACAGGCCTGCTGCCGCAGAGAGCGTGCCCTCGATGCCGTTGACGCCACGACAGCAATGCACATACTGGCAGGCGTAGATGCCCGCCAGGCGGATGGGCATGCTGTTGCCATAGAAGAGACGGCACTCGCTCGTGTCGCCCAGCACGGAGTGGGCAAGATACTCCTGCTGGAAGTATTTCACTGCCGCCATGCTGCTGTAGGGCGGCTCATAATCGTAGGCGTGCCGTTTGGCCGCACGCAGAGCCCAGAACCACCGGTCCTTGAAGTCGTCGACATCGGCACTGTAGGCCTGGTCGTAATCGGTCATGGCAGAGGCCAGCTGGTCGGGGTCGCACTGGAAGATGCGGTCTATGTGCATGAAGGTGTCCACCATCTCGCCGTCCTTGCTCACCCGCCACACCTTGGCTCCGCCTCCGCCCTGCTCCCTGCTGCGGGCTGCCCGTCGCAGGAACTGCTTGAGGCGCTTGCTCACCAGCGTGCCGCCCACATAGAGGATGAAGTCGGGCATGAGGTCCTCGACATTGTAGGTCGCCATGCGTCGCCGCATCACGGGCACCTCTATCTCTCCTTTCTCCAACCGGGCGAGCACCTCCTCGAAACTGCTTGCCAAGAGGTTGCTGGAGTAGTCGTGCGAGGCGGGGTCCTTGCTCGACGTGCCGAGAGCGGTGGGCTCGATGAGCGTCACTGCCCACGAGCTGATGTTCTTGATGCCATGGAGCATGGTCGAGGGATAGTCCTGTCCCACGACGATCATCGGCCTGCGGGCGTTCAGGAAGTCGAGCAGGTCGCCATAGTGGAATCCGCCTCCGTAGAGACCGGTCCTCACATAGTCTACCCAGTGGGTATGGGGGAGCTCCTTCTGGGTGAACTCGTAGAGGGGCTCGGCGATGTGTATGTTGATGTGCACGGGGCCCGACTTGCGGTGCACGCAGTCGATGACGGCCTCGTGGGCCTGTCGCTCGCAATACCATGCCTGCTCGTCGTGCATCTGGGCAGAGGCAGGGTGGTCTAATAAATAAGGTGTAATCATCGGCAGGTCGACACTCCTGTTCACCATCTGTCCGAAGACGTGGGCTTGCGGAAGGGTCTGCCCGTCCTGCTGACCTATCCACGCCTCGGGGCGGTCGGCAGAGATGACGATGATGGGCAACTTCTGATAGTAGGCCTCGGCGACGGCGGGATAGACATTGAGCAGGGCTGAGCCCGAGGTGACGCACACCGCCACAGGGTCGGGACTATAGCCCAGCGAGCCTGCCATCGACATGCCCAAGGCCATGAAACCGGCACTGCGCTCGTCGGTGACGGGATAGCACGTGATGCCCTCCGCCTCGTTGAAATTGTGAACCAAGGGGGCGTTCCTGCTTCCGGGACACACCACCACTCGCCTTACACCATGGCTCTTGAGCACACTGGTCAGGATATTGACATTCTCGATATTGCTATACATTTTTTTTATGAATGTTGAATGTTTAATTTCAGGAGTTAAAGGAGTTAAGGAGTTATCGCTCCCTGCGGTCGCTGAGGAGTTAAGACAAATGCCTTGAAGGAATGGGGAAAGGTCAAGTCCACTCCACACGTCCATAAGCAGCACGCCCTGAAAAACCCAGAAGCTCCTATAAGTAGCACGCCCTGAAGGGGCAGAAGCTCTTAGCCCAGGGCAACGCCCTGGGGGTTATCATGTTCGCAAACTTGTCGCCCTGTAAGGGCAAAAGCTTTGAAACTCCAGGGGCAATTTGTAAAGCTTTTGCCCTTACAGGGCGCATTGCTGATTGCCTTTATACCCAGGGCGTTGCCCTGGGCTAAGAGCTTCTGCCCCTTCAGGGCGTGCTGCTTGTGTCCATTGCCCTGGGCTATGAGCTTTTGGGCCTTCAGCCCGTACTTGAACCACATGCGAAACTTCAGTCTTTTAAATCGACTCAAAGCCGAATTTAATGATGTTTCTTGTGAATTATGATACTTCTATGATACTTCTTGTAAGATAATCCAAAAAGTATCATTCTTGTATTGTGCAGTATATCAGATGTTTATAATGATATTGTACTAAATAATGATACTATGATACTTTTTTCCGCAAAAAAACATTTATGCGCAGGCAATTATTTTCAATACCTCTTTCATATTATCCATCTCAAGTTTCCCAAGTTTTATCCCACACGCCCTGAAGGCTCAAAAGTTCTGTAAGGTAAAGCCTATCCATAGAAATCACGTATTTGGGATGACTATCTTTTATCAATTTCAAATCACGGGAAACGACAAGGGTCTTATATGCCACGATGAAAAGGTGGCGTATAGACCCTTTTTGCAATATTATACTTCCTTCCAATCAACCAATCCCTTTCCCATATCATCCAGTTCTATGGCAAGAGCAATCACTTTGCGCTTATCAGCCTTGAAAGGTTCGGCATACTGCTTGGCTTTCATCTGCTCCGTGGCAGCATCCACGCCACCGTTGTTGCTCAGTTTCAGCTCCAGCACATAGATGAAGTTGGTGGTTTCTACCACCATATCAATTCTGCCCGTAGCAATCATCTTTTCTACTTCCACACGGCAGCCGATGGCATTAAAGATGGTGCTCAGAATCAGGCGGTAGCGCTCCTCCATATTCATGCTGGCAAGCTTCTTGTTGCTGTAGGGCACATCCGCAATGAGCGCCTTCAGGCATTTCATAGCTTCAGGAAGATTGCCAAGCTGAAGAGCAAGAAACAGACCAGACTGGGTAGATTGGATATCACCATTGCTTCGCAGCGTAAGTGCCGGTAACACCGTTTCATAAAGTGCTTGCCTTACCTCATAATTAGGAAATCCTAAAATATAAACTCCCATCTGGTAATCCTTAATGGTAAGATAACCAGACTGATAGAGAAACAGTTCAGCTCCTCCGCCTGTGACGTCAGAAGTCTCGATGATGGTGCTTAACAAGGTACAATGATCAAAATCCTTTAACCGAATCTCCAAATCATTCACAAACTTAGGCAGCAATGAAGTTGCGCCCGACGAAGCCCAGTAGTTCCTCAGCTTGGAATCAGCAAGGGCGTTGATAAGACTGAAGGGATTGAATATATCCACCATATTCTCATAACAGAAATGATAGCCATCGTAATAAGCTGTCAACTGTGCTATGGTCTCATCGAAAGTCCAACTGTTCTTTGATGCCAATTTATTGATTTCCGGCTTAAAATCGCACAGCACCTCTTCTTTCGTAATACCACAGATGGCAGCATATTCCGGCTCAAAGCTGATGTTGCTCAGATTGTTGAGCACTGAGAAGAGAGAGATTTGCGTAAACTTGGTGATGCCGGTGATGAAGACAAACTTCTCGTATTTATCCTGAGATTTTAATACGGCAAATACTTCTCTATAAATAGCGGTACATGCTTCGTGCTGGGGAGTCTTCCAGGAATGCTGCAATGGAGAGTCGTATTCGTCGATGAGAATGGCAACCTGCTGTCCCGTTTTGTTATAAGCAGTCTTTATAATTTCTATCAGACGAGTTGCTAAGAGAGAGTTACCCCTCGATTCTATCTCATATAAAGATTCATATTCTTTAAAGGTATAGTCCAGATAACCTTTCAGACTTTCCGGTTCAGCGCCAGCCTGGCTCATATCCAGTCTGATGACAGGTCGCTTCACCCATTCCGTCTCCATCTGCATAATCTTCAAACCCTCGAAGAGTTCCTTCTTACCCATGAAGTAGGCTTCGAGCGTATCAACCAGCACTGATTTACCAAAGCGGCGTGGGCGGCTCAGGTAATTATACGTTTTATTTCTGTTGGCAAGTTGCCAGATGATATCTGTTTTGTCAACATATAGGTATCCACCCTTTCTGATTTTTTCAAAAGACTGGATACCTACTGGCAATCTTCTATCGTTCATTTCTGTCATAATCTAATCTCCTATGTTTTCAGGATGGCTTTTTGTGCGCTATCCATCTTTCTGCAAATTCTTTCTGCAAAGATACGATGAATATTTTGATTTCGCAAGAAAAAATGGGGGATAATATAAAAAAAGGTGGCGAATCTTTTTGCTATCTCTGATTTTTGCAGTATCTTTGCAAATGCAAAGCTGCACTCGGCAATTTGAAAGCAAGCTTTCATTGCGCCCGTTTGCATTTACTTTGCATTTGGATGGATTCGCCTTAGGGCGATGATATCTGTTTTTGTGGATGAAATAGATTTCGTATCTAGTTCGATGAAGTTCTAAGTCCAAATAGTCCGACCAGACAATGATACAACAGAACTTTGGAGGATGTGGATGCGCCTAGCTATAGGCGTACCCCTTCCTTTCGTTTCTGTTGTTGGGTAATCTTTGGTCGGACAGCCCGGACTTAGGAATGAAAAGGAATGTGGGTGCGCCTTTTTCATTTCACGATATTTAGACAAGACTTTTATTCGGTAAGTCTTTGAAAAACAAGTCTTTCATGTATTATTGATTTTTAAATGTCCGACCAAAACATGATAAATAATCAAGATTCTGATAATGAGAGACAGGTAGTTTCGCGTGAGCGAGTGGCGGAGCATGGAGAAGTTTATACCGCCAAGCGTGAGGTGAATGCTATGCTCGACCTGGTGAAGGAAGAGACGGAGCGTATCGACTCCCGATTCCTGGAACCGGCTTGCGGCAACGGCAATTTCCTCATCGAAATTCAGCGCCGTAAACTAGAGGTGGTGGAGTGTCAGTATGGTAAGAGCCGATACGACTACGAACTGTATGCCGCCCTCGCCATCAGTTCGATGTACGGCGTGGAGCTGCTGCCCGACAATGTGGCTGCCTGTCAGAAGAGGCTCTATGATGATTTCATGGAGCGCTATCAACGTGTGTTTCATCAGGAATGCAGTGCCCCTTATGAGCGTTGCATTCAGTTTCTTTATGCCAAAAACATTCTTTGTGGTGATGCCCTCACCATGGAAACGTCTTCCGGGGAACCTATCGTCTTCTCGGAATGGGGCTTCGTGGGCGGTGGCAAAGTGAAGCGTCGTGACTTCCGTCTTGATGATTTGCTCAAGAACGTGGAGTATGACAAGCCGAAACCGGAGGAGGAGGGTTTGCTTTTTGCCGATACTGGCGAGCCAACCTTCGTGCATGAGCCTATCAAGGAATATCCGTTGACTCATTATCTTAATCTTCCTGACCATGATCAATTATAATCCCGATGTGCTCAGTTGCCTGGCCAATCTGAGCAATGATGAGGTATTCACGCCTCCTGAGATAGCCAACCGTATGCTCGATCTTTTGCCAAAGGAGATTTGGAGCGATAGTAAGGTAAAGTTTCTCGACCCTTTTTGTAAGAGCGGTGTGTTTCTTCGTGAGATAACCAAGCGTCTGCTGGATGGTCTCTCTGAAGAGATTCCCGATATGCAGGAGCGCCTTGACCATATCCTTCATCATCAGGTTTATGGCATGGCGATAACAGAGCTTACTTCTCTGGTGAGCCGCCGTTCGCTCTATTGCAGCAAGGATGCCAGCAGCGAGTATAGCATCAGCCGCTTTGATGAGGCTGCCGGCAACATTGCCTTCCACGAGATTCCGCATACCTGGAATGAATCTACAGGCAAGTGTATCTATTGCGGCGCAAGCCGAGAAGTGTACGAGCGTGGCGAGGATAAGGAAAGCCATGCTTATCAGTTTATTCATACAGATAATCCAAAAGAACTATTCAACAATATGAAATTCGATGTAATTATCGGCAATCCGCCGTATCAGCTTAGCGATGGTGGAGGTAAAGGAAGTAGTGCTACACCTTTATATCAACTTTTTGTTAATCAATCAAAGAAACTTGCTCCTCATTATTTAATTATGATTATTCCTTCTAGATGGTTTAGTGGTGGAAAGGGACTGGATGTTTTTAGAGAGGATATGTTGACGGACAATAGAATCGAAGTTCTGGTGGATTATTTTAATTCTTCAGATTGTTTCCCAGGAGTTGATTTGTCTGGAGGTGTATGTTATTTTAAATGGAATCGTGATTATAGAGGAGATTGTAAGATTACTAATATCCGAAATAAGCAGACTGTTGAAATGAAACGACCATTGCTAGAGAAGAATTCTTTTTCATTTGTGCGTTTTAATCAGGCTATACCTATCTTGCGTAAAGTCCGAAAATTTAAAGAAAAGAGTTTTGAGCAATTAGTAAGTCCTAGAAAACCATTCGGTGATATAAAGCCGTATAAAACTAATGCAAATAATTCTTTGCTAAAAGTCTATGCTTATCCGGAAAATGGTTTTATTAATCAAGAACAAGTCAAGCAAAACGTTAAAGCTATAGAATCTTATAAGGTATTTATAGCTAAAGCTTATGGAGAAAGAGGAGATTTTCCGTATTTGGTAATAGGTAAGCCTTTTATTGGTGAAAAGTTTTCTCTTTGTACAGAAACCTATCTTATGATAGGTCCATGTGCTTCGGGGGCAGAAACAGAGAATATAATCTCTTATATGCGTACCAAGTTTTTCCGCTTCTTTGTGTTGTTCAAGAAAAATACCCAAAATGCTGCTAGAGGAGTATATTCTTTCGTCCCCCTCCAAGACTTCTCTCATCCTTGGACCGACGAGATGCTCTATCGCAAGTACAAACTCTCATCTGATGAAATTGCCTTCATCGAGTCGATGATTCGTCCGATGGAATAATCTTGAAACAAGATCAGAATAGGGTAAGGGAGCAGGAGAGCATTCTCCTGCTCCCACCTTATTATATATAACAACATAACATCATAGATTATGACGCAGAATTTATTTCCCGAGAAATCGGAGTCGCAGCCTAAAATCTATGCTTACAGAGATAAGCATAACCCCGACTTGAAGGGATTGCTCAAGGTAGGCTATACCACCCAGGATACGATTACCCGAATTCATCAACAATATCAGATAGTGAAGCCAAGCGGCGACCCTGTGAACATCGTCTTCGAAGAATCGGCGATGCGGCAGGACGGAACTGTCTTCACCGATCATGAGGTGCACCGCATGCTGCTCAGGATGGGTTACCGGAAAGTGGCTGGTGAATGGTTCCGCTGCACCCCGGAGGATGTGAAGAAGGCATGGCTTGCCGTGAAAGACAGAAGTGAGACCATCTACGACCGCACCGAAAATTTCCCGATGCGACCTGAACAGCAGGAAGCCGTGAACAAGACTGCCGAATATTTCAATCGGTTCCAGCATGACCATGAGCATACACCTCATTTTCTCTGGAATTGCAAGATGCGATTCGGCAAGACTTTTACTACCTATCAGTTGGCGCTTCGCATGAAGTGGCGCCGACTGCTGGTGCTTACCTTCAAGCCTGCCGTGGCACAAGCTTGGGAGGAAGACCTGATGCGCCATCAGGATTTCGAGGGTTGGCAATTCATCAATGCCAAGACTCAAACCGATGAGGACATCGACATCAACAAGCCATTCGTCTGCTTCGGTTCCTTCCAGGATTTCCTGGGCAAGAGCAAGAGCGGAGGCATGAAGGCGAAACACGAATGGACGCGAGCCTTCAACTGGGATTGCGTGGTGCTGGATGAATATCATTTTGGTGCATGGCGAGAGGAAGCGCAGGAACTGATTGGCTCCAGGGAAGACATCAAGGTGCAGAAGAAAGCCATGGTTGAATCGGAGAAGGAACTGAGTCAGGAGATAGAAAATCCTGATTATTTCGATGAGGACATGATGCCAATCACGGCTCATCATTATCTCTATCTTTCGGGCACGCCATTCCGTGCACTTGCTTCGGGCGACTTCATCGAGGATGAAATCTACAACTGGACTTATTCTGACGAGCAGCGTGCCAAGGAGGAGTGGGAGAATGCGCATCCTAAGATTTCGCATCCGCAATCTTCTCATCAACCATCTTCTCGTCCGCAGGCATTATCCTTGCAAGGTTATGCTGCGGAGGATACATCAAAACCTGAGAGGATGAATCCCTATGCCTCGCTCCCGAGAATGGTGCTGATGACCTATCAGTTGCCGCCCTCCATTGCCGCTGTGGCGAATGATGGAGAGTTTGACGAGTTCGACCTCAACACGTTCTTCCTGGCTGATGGTGAAGGCGAGGAGGCATGCTTCCGCTTTCATGATGATGTGCAGAAATGGCTCGACTTGTTGCGTGGCAACTATCTGCCTGCATCTATCGATAACTTGAAGCAAAACAACAGAAAACCACCTCTTCCTTTTTATGATTCAAGACTTTACGGTGTGCTGGCACATACGCTATGGTTTCTTCCCAATGTGGCATCCTGCTATGCTATGAGGAATCTGCTGGCAGAATCGCAGAACACTTTCTATCATGAATATCAGGTGATTGTTTGTGCTGGAACCAAGGCTGGAATCGGACTTGATGCCCTTGCGCCTGTAGAGCGGGCGATGGAGAATCCGGATCCTCTGCATTGCAAATCCATCACTTTGAGTTGTGGCAAACTGACCACGGGGGTAACCGTGAAACCATGGACTGGCATCTTTATGCTTCGTGATACGTCGAGTCCGGAAACCTACTTCCAGGCCGCTTTCCGGGTTCAGTCGCCATGGACCATTACCAATCGTGATGGATTGCATCCCAACCAGACGGAGATTTTGAAGCAGGAGTGTTATGTTTTCGATTTCTCGCCAAACAGGGCTTTGAGAAAGTTGGCGGAATATAGCAGTCAGCTGAATGTGGATGCCGACAAGACTCCGGAGCAGAAGGTGGATGATCTGATTCATTTCTTGCCCGTAATCTGCTATCAGGATGGAGCGATGAAGGCTTTGAACGCAGGTGAAGTGCTTGATATGGCAACGAGCAATACTTCTGCCACCTTGCTGGCCAGGAGATGGGAGAGTGCCACGCTGGTGAATGTAACCAATGGTGTGTTGGAAAAGCTGCTGAATAACGAGCAGGCGATGCAAGCCCTGATGAACATCGAGGGATTCAGAAGCTTGAACGAGGATATCCAGACCATCATTACCAAGACCGACCACATCAAAAAGACTAAGAAAGTGGCTTCGGAATCGGAGGATGGTCTCTCTAAAAAAGAGAAGAAGGAATTAAGCGAGGAGGAGAAGGAAATAAAGAGCAAGCGCAAGATGATACAGGAGAAACTCATCAAGTTTGCCACTCGCATACCTATCTTCATGTATCTTACGGATTATCGTGAGCGCAGTCTTCGGGATGTCATCATGCAGTTGGAGCCTGGTCTTTTTGCCAAGGTTACGGGTTTGACCAAGAAGGATTTTGAGTTGCTGGTGAACCTGGGTGTATTTAATGAGGCGTTGATGAACGATGCCGTCTTCAAGTTCAAGCGCTATGAGGACAGCAGTCTTACCTATACGGGCATCAACCGTCATAAGGAGGATGAGAAAGTGGGCTTGTGGAGCACCACGATTTCCAGAGAAGAACTTTATAGTGAGTGAATCTAGATGATAAAGAAAGCCAGCCTTTTCGCATGAGAAGGCTGGCTTTGAATCTGTTTGATGGTTCTTCTATATTTTATAGCCACCCCCAGTCGCTCCAATCGGCTTTGGAGGCTATGCTGGTGGTTTTCCACCACGAACCGAGAAGGAAGGCTGCGAATGATACCCCAAAGATGGCTGCACAGATATAGCTGGCTTCTCCGTTGCCAATAAAGGCTAGGATGAGTCCGATGACAAGACTGAGAATGCTGACCACCAGGCAGAAAAGCACGCTGAAGGCATAGAAACTACTTATCTCATTATCCTTCTCGTTCTCTTTTTCTTTCTCCTTCTTCTTCTGTCTTTCGGGGATTCCTGCTTTTGGCAGAGCACCATATATTCCGCAAAGTAAGATGCCAAACAGGCAGAGGAATATCCCCACCAATGGGTGGCCGAGACTGTCCATAAAGCACAGTATCAGCAAGAGTGAGATCGTAAACCCCACCAAACCTATTATAGCAGTCTTATCCCAATATACTTTCATAACGATCGGTTTTAATCAGAACGACATTTTCTTCTATGTGTGCAAAGATATAAAATATTCCTGAGAAATGCTTCTTTTTTGATGCAGAAAAAGCTATTTTCTTGTAGATTTTCTTGCGAGTTCCAATCTTTCTTCGTATTTTTGCACCAATAAGTAACGTGGAACTTTAAAAGCGAAAGAAATATGGAGGAAAAGAAATATCATATCGAGGAATCGAAGATAGCAGGGGATAAGGTCTGCGAGCCATCGCCTGCCTGTCGTTCTATGGCATCATCAGTATCATCCGAATTATGGGATGAGGCTTACGACACTGATTCCTATCCTATGGGGCGCTCGCTGGAGCAGGTGATGGAGCATTGCGCAGAAATAGACAAGCACTTGGATGACCCGAACTATGGAATGTCGTGGGAGGAATTTAATGCTCATTTACGTAAAACGATTCCAGGATGGTTGTAAGACAGGATGAGGTCTTCATGCAGGAATTTCAGAAATGTCTTGTTTTTGCATTAGAAGAGTTTGGAAAGAAGACGGTTGGGAGATGGCAAGAGCAGATATCTCGTATCATGCATCGGTTGAAAATGATGCCTGAGAGTTATCCGTTTGTGCCTGAACTGCAGAAATGGAGAAAGTATCGTGGTGCCATCATCATGAAGAACTTCAAGATTATCTATTTCTACAATGAAGAGAAAGATATCCTCTGGCTGGTGGATCTCTGGGATTTGCGCCAAGATCCTCGTAA
>ERZ506887.1718-NODE-1718-length-11241-cov-3.997676_pt1 | contig 11241 bp, 8 predicted proteins | sample MGYA00512905_ERZ506887 | MGnify/ENA metagenome assembly ERZ506887 | reverse complement strand
AGACGTGTGCTCTTCCGATCTCGGCGCGGACGACTATGTCACCAAGCCCTTCTCCCCCGCCGAGCTGCTCGCGCGCGTGGACGCGCTCTACCGCCGCATCGGCGGCAGCGAGAACACCGAGGACGTGCTCTCGAGCGGGCCGTTCGTGCTGCACCTGCGCTCGCGCACGCTCGACAAAAACAGCGACCACATCCGCCTGACGCAGACGGAGTTTGCCATCATGAAGCTGTTCATGGAAAACCCCGGCCGCGCACTCTCGCGCGAGGACATTCTGCACGCCGTCTGGGGCGCGGACTACAACGGCGAGGTCAAGATCGTCGATGTGAACATCCGCCGCCTGCGCATCAAGATCGAGGACGATACCGCCAATCCCACCTATATCACCACGGTCTGGGGTCTGGGCTACAAGTGGGGCGCCTAACCCGGAATGAACATGAAGTCCATGAAAAAGACGGGCGGCCTGCGAAGACGCTGGCTGCTGAACACCGTCGGCGTTGTCTTCGCCCTGGGGCTGGTGTGCGTGATGGCGGTAACGGCGTCCTACGCCACCTACTACTACTCCAACATGCAGTCTGACATGGAAAACCGGGCGAAAACCACTACGGATTTTTTTGCCGACTATATCAATCAGGACTACGGCGACTACTACCAGTCCTGTATCACCTATGCCAAGACCTTTGAGGACAAGGGCAAAATTGAGCTGCAATTTATCAACAATCAGGGCAGTCTCGTGGCGTCCTCCTATGGCCCCTGGGCGGGGCCGTCTCCCAGCACGTCGGATATCTGGGACGCCATCAGCATCCGGGACAAAAGCTCCTACATCGGCCGCGACCCGGACACCGGGGAACGCATCATGGCGGTTTCCTGCCCCATGATCTATTCCAACGGCGAGGTCATCGGTGTGCTGCGCTACGTGACCTCCACCCGGCTGGTGAACAGGCAGATCGTTCTGGTGTGCTTGGTTTGCTGCTTTGTGCTGACGGTGGTGCTGGCGGTAGTGCTGCTCAGCAGCGGCTACTGCATCCGCTCCATCTTAAATCCTGTGGCGGAGATCACGGAAAAAGCCCAGAGAATCGCCTCCGGCAGCTACGGCGTCCAGATTCAGACGCCCTTCAAGGATGAGATCGGCGATCTGGCGGACACCATCAATGAAATGTCCACAAAAATTGCCCAGAACGAAAAAATGCAGGCGGAGTTCGTCTCCCAGCTGTCCCATGAGCTGCGCACCCCACTGACCGTTATCAACGGATGGAGCGAGACGCTGCTGGCCGGAGACGACCTGAACGACGACACCCGGCAGGGCATGAAGATCATTTCCAGCGAGGCCAAGCGCCTGACGGAAATGGTCATGGATCTGCTGGACTTCACCCGGATGCAGGACGGCCGCATGACGCTGGCTGTGGAAATGACGGATATCCGGGGCGAATTCGAGGACACGGTGTATATGTACGGCGGCCGTCTGGCACAGGACGGCATTCAGCTGGTCTATCTGGACAACGACGAGGACATTCCGGAAATTCCCTGCGACCCCCAGCGGATGCGGCAGGTGTTCCTGAATCTTCTGGACAACGCCGCCAAGCATGGCGGCTCGGGCAAGCGTATTGAGGCCTCCATGTCCTATGACGGCAAAGATGTGATCGTCTATATCCGGGACTTTGGCCCCGGTATTCCGGAGGACGAGCTGCCGCTGGTGAAGAAAAAATTCTACAAAGGCAGCTCCAGCGTCCGGGGCACGGGCATTGGCCTTGCGGTGTGCGACGAGATCGTGGAAATGCACGGCGGCACGCTGACGCTGGAAAACGCCGAGGGCGGCGGCACGCTGGTGACCATCCGTCTTCCGGCGGAACATTAAGGAGAAACCATGGCAAACAAAGAAACCGAGAACTGTGAAAAATTCAAGACCATGATCGGCGGTCAGGCACTGATCGAGGGCATCATGATGCGTGGGCCGGAGAAGGACGCTATCGTCATCCGGGGCAAGGACGGCTTGACCGTGGAGGTTTCGCCGCGGAAGCTGAATCCGCCCGGCTCATGGAAAAACTGGCCGTTTATCCGGGGCATTTTCAACTTCTTCGACGCGCAGATCGTGGGCGTGAAGGCGCTGCTAAGGTCTGCTGATCTGGCTCCCGACGAAATGCAGGAGGAGCCGTCCAAATTTGACAAGTGGCTGGAAAAGAAGCTGGGAAGCGAAGCCTTTCAGAAGGCCATCGTCGGCATTGCCGTGGCCATGGGACTGCTGCTTTCCATCGGCCTGTTTTTCCTGCTGCCCATGGTCATCGGCGGATTTTTTGACAAAATCATTACCAGTACGCTGCTTCTGAATCTGGTGGAGGGCGTCATCCGCATGGTGATCTTCATGGCCTATATGATTCTGGTGTCCCGGATGCCGGATATGAAGCGGGTGTTTTCCTACCACGGCGCGGAGCATAAGACCATCCGCTGCTACGAGGCGAGACTGCCCCTGACGGTGGAAAATGTGCGTAAGATGACCCGGCTGCACCCCCGGTGCGGCACCAGCTTCCTTCTGGTGGTCATGGTGATCTCCATTCTTGTGTTCTCCATCGCGTCGTCGGCGCTGCTGGCGATTTTCCCAGGGCTGGAAACCATCCGCGGCACCTTCGGTTATCGGATGCTGATGATCGTCTTCAAGCTGCTGCTCCTGCCGGTGGTGGTGGGCATCACCTACGAGATCAACCGCTGGTGCGGAAGAAACGACAACGCTTTTACGCGGGCGCTTTCTGCGCCGGGCATGTGGATGCAGCATTTTACCACCAACGAGCCGGACGACTCCATGATTGAGGTGGGCATTGCGGCGGTACAGGCCGTGCTGCCGGAGAAGGAGGGTTCTGATCGTTGGTGAAGCAATACGGCCAGCTGTATCTGGACACCCGCCATGCGCTGCTGGAAACCGAGGACGCCCAGACGGCGGGGATGATGGCGCGGCAGCTGCTGTGCCATTTTTCCGGGAAAAGTCCGGAAGCCATTCTGGCAGACCGTGACCTGTATGCGTCCGAGCAGGTTTGCCGGGACATGAGCCGCGCCGTCCGGCGGCTGCTGGACGGGGAGCCGCTGGCCTATGTGCTGGGGGAGTGGGAGTTTTACGGCCTGCCCCTTCGGGTGACGCCGGATGTGCTGATTCCCCGGGACGATACCTGCGCCGTGGCAGAGCTTGCCATCCGCAAGGCGCTGTTTTTGGAGCAGGACCCCCGGATTCTGGATTTGTGCTGCGGTTCCGGCTGCATCGGCCTTGCCATTGCCAGCCGGGTCAAGGACGCGAAGGTGACGCTGGCAGATCTGAGCATGGAGGCGCTGGCCATCGCCAAGGAAAACACCGGCCTGAACCGTCTCGGCGGGCGGGTGCGGTGCGTTCAGGCGGACGCCACGAAGAAAGCCCCGGCATTTCTCGGGAAATACGATATGATCGTCTCCAACCCGCCCTACGTTACCGGGGCGGAAATGCAGGCGCTTCCCCACAGCGTCAGGGACTTTGAGCCGGCAATGGCGCTTTACGGCGGGGAGGACGGTCTGGACTTCTACCGCGCCATCGTGGAAAACTACACGCCCGCGCTGAAGAAGGGCGGATTTGTCTGCTTCGAGTTCGGCATGGGACAGGGAGACGATGTGTGCCGGATTCTGGAAGAAAATGGGTATACCATTCTGGAACGAACCAGAGATTATAATGACAGAGAACGTGCCGTGCTTGCCCAGTACGGCAGGAAGGAAGATTGATTATGGCTACAAAGAAAACGGTTTATGAAGCCCCCGCCCCCGCGTCGGACAAGAAAAAGGCATTGCAGACGGCCCTTGCCCAGATCGACAAGAACTTCGGCAAGGGTACGGTCATGCGTCTGGGCGACCGCCCGGAAATGAACGTGGAGGCCATCCCCACCGGCTCTCTGGCGCTGGATGCGGCGCTGGGTATCGGCGGCGTGCCCAAGGGCAGAATCATTGAGATTTACGGCCCCGAATCCTCCGGTAAGACCACCCTGGCGCTGCACATTCTGGCGGAAGCCCAGAAGCGGGGCGGCGAAGTGGCCTTCGTGGACGCGGAACACGCCCTTGACCCTGTGTATGCCGCCGCGCTGGGCGTGGATACGGACAATCTGCTGGTGTCCCAGCCCGATACCGGCGAGCAGGCGCTGGAGATCACCGACGCGCTGGTTCGCTCCGGCGCCGTGGATGCGGTGGTTGTAGACTCCGTTGCCGCGCTGGTTCCCAAGCAGGAAATCGAGGGCGAAATGGGCGACACCTTCGTCGGCCTGCAGGCCCGGCTCATGTCGCAGGCGCTGCGGAAGCTCGCCGGCAACATTTCCAAGACCAACTGCGTCGTCATCTTCATCAACCAGCTGCGTATGAAGATCGGCGTGATGTACGGCAACCCGGAGACCACCACCGGCGGCAATGCGCTGAAATTCTATTCCTCCGTCCGTCTGGACGTGCGCCGCATTGAGTCCATCAAAGAGGGCAATAACGTCATCGGCAACAAGACCCGCGTCAAGGTGGTCAAGAACAAGGTCGCGCCCCCCTTCCGGGAAGCCGTGTTTGAAATTCTCTACGGCAAGGGCATTTCCAAGTGGGGCGAGCTGGTGGATCTGGCGGTTCAGCTGGACATTATCCAGAAGAGCGGCAGCTGGTTCTCCATGGGCGACGAGCGCATCGGTCAGGGCGCGAACTCCGTGAAGGATTACCTCATCGCCAACCCCGACATCGCCGAGAAGGTGGAAGCCGAGGTGCGGGAGAACCTGTGGAAGCTGAACAACGGCGCACCCAAAGCCCCCGCCAAGGCTGCCGATAAGGCGGTAGCCGTCAGCGCCGACGATTTCGACGATGAAGGTTGAGTCCCTGAAAACGGCTCCAGACCGGGCAGGGCGCTATTGGGTGACCTTTGACGACGGCAGCAAAATGGGACTGTACCGCCAGACGGTGGAGGATTTCGCCCTCTATTCCGGCAAAGAGCTGGACGAGCAGGAGGCGGAAGCCCTCCGCACCGCCGCCGGACAGATGTCCGCCAAAATGCGGGCAGTCCGCATTGTCTCCGCGGCCAGCGTTTCCCGCCGGGACTTGGAAGCCCGGTTGGTGCGAAAGGGGGAAGACCCCCAGCAGGCCAAAGAAGCGGTTGCATGGATGGAAGATCTGCATCTGGTAGACGACCGGGCGACGGCGGAGCAGGTGGTCAGTTCCTGTATCTCCAAGGGCTACGGCCTTGCCCGCGCCAAGCAGGCGCTCTACGAGAAACGTATCCCCAAGGAATACTGGGACGAGGCACTTGCGGACTACCCAGACCAGACGGAGAAAATCACGGCGTTTCTGAAAAGCCGTCTGGACGCGGACTCCGATGAAAAGCAGGTCAGGCGTGCCGTGGACGCGCTGATCCGCCGGGGTCACAGTTACGGGACCATCCGGCGTGCGCTGGATGCGCTTTCCTTTGACACAGAAGATTTTCAGGAGGAATTCTGAATTATGGCAAATATTGGTTTTATCTCCCTCGGCTGCGCCAAGAATCAGGTGGACTGCGAGCGGATGATGTATCGGGTGCAGGAGGCGGGACATACCGTCAAGTCGGATGTGGTCGGCAGCGACGTGGTGGTCATCAACACCTGTGGCTTTATCGACTCGGCGAAATCCGAAGCCATCGACTACATTTTGCAGACCGCCGCCCTGAAGGCGGAGGGCCTGGTGGGCAAAATTCTGGTCACCGGCTGCCTGTCCCAGCGGTATCAGGGGGACATTCTGAAGGAAATGCCGGAAGTGGACGGCATTCTGGGTACCGGCAGCTACACGGAAATCGTTCCCGCCATTGAAAAGCTCCTGAATGGGGAACAGGTGGTGGACTTCGGCTCCATCGACGCCCCGGAAGTAGAAACGGGACGCATCATGACCACGGCGGGACACTACGCCTTTATCAAAATCGCCGAGGGCTGCGACAACCACTGCTCCTACTGCGTCATTCCCTCCCTTCGGGGCAAATACCGCAGCCGCCAGATGGACGACGTGCTTTACGAAGCCCGGATGCTGGCGGACAGCGGCGTGAAGGAGCTGATCGTGGTCGCGCAGGACACCAGCCGTTACGGCACAGACTTGCCCGGGCACAAGCGGCTCCTGCCGGAGCTTCTGCGGAAGCTCTGCGAGATCGACGGACTGCACTGGATTCGCGTCCACTACGTCTATCCCGACGAAATCGACGACGAATTCATTCAGGTCATGGCATCCGAGCCGAAGATCGTCAAATATCTGGACATCCCCATCCAGCACTGCAACAGCAAAATCCTGAAGCTGATGAACCGCCGGGGAGACGGGGAATTCCTGAAGGCCCTGTTTGCAAGGCTGAGGGCCGGAATTCCCGGACTGGTCATCCGCACCAGCCTGATCACCGGCCTGCCCGGTGAGGGGGAGGAAGAATTCGCCGAGCTGTGCGATTTCCTACGGGAGGAGCGCTTGGAGCGCGTAGGCGCGTTCGCGTTCTCGCCGGAGGAAGGCACCCCTGCCGCGCAGATGGAGCACGTGGACACGGACACCGCCGTCAAACGGGCGGAGATCGTGGAAATGCTGCAATCGGAGATTATGGACGCCTACAACGCCGAAAAGCTGGGCAAGACCATGGAGGTGCTTGTGGACGGCTACGACGAGGAAAGCGGGCAGTTCTATGGCCGCACCTTCGCCGACTCCCCGGACATTGACGGGCGGGTCTGGATCGCGTCCGACGAGCCTGTTCACGAGGGCGATTTTGTCATGGTAAAAATTGACGGCTGCACCGACGGCGATCTGTGCGGCTATGTAGTGGAGGAAGAAGCATGACGCTGGCAAGTAAAATCACGCTGGTGAGGGTGGCAATGATCCCGGCGTTTATGGTGACCATGTACTTATCCGGCGGCGCGCCGGGGCTGTGGATGTACGTTTCCCTCGCAATTTTTATCGTTGCCAGCCTGACGGATTCCCTGGACGGCTATATCGCCCGACATTATAACCAAGTCACGGATTTTGGAAAATTCCTTGACCCATTGGCTGACAAGCTGCTGGTGATCGCCGCCATGTGTATGTTCTGCCAGTGGGGCGTGTTTCCCGCGTGGGCGCTGATGATTGTGCTGACACGGGAATTTGCCGTAACGGGACTGCGGCTGATCGCCGTCCAGAAGGGGCACGTGATCGCCGCCGGATGGAGCGGCAAAGTCAAGACCGCCAGCACCATGGTGGGGCTTTGCGTCATGATGGCGCTGCCCGGTGTGGCTGTGCTCAACTGGGTCGTGATCGGCGTCATTGTCCTCACCACGGTTTACTCCGGCGTAGAATATTTTATCCAGAACTGGAAATGCCTGTGGAGCTGAAAAACGAAGCGCTGTCATCCCGCTGCGGCGGGATGACAGTATTTTTGTGAAAAATAATCTGCCCATGCAACATTTTGACCCATTGAATCGTTTCTTATCTGAGAGGAGGGGAAGGCAAATGCCTACTTTGCTGCGCACCAACAAAGAAATCATGGAAATCTATGACCGCCAGGTAGACACCGTTTACCGTGTCTGCTATGCATACATGAAAAACGCCCCGGAAGCAGAGGATATGACCCAGGAGACCTTCCTGCGGTTGATGTCCAACGGAAAGCCTTTTGCAGACCAACGCCACGAAAAGGCGTGGCTCATCATCACGGCGTCGAACCTTTGCAAGGATACCCTGAAAAAGTGGTGGCGAAAAAATGAGAACATAGACGATTACACATCTCTGCCACAGGATCGAACGGAGACGGGAAACGACGTGCTGGACGCCATTCTGGCGCTGCCCCAGGACTACAAGGATGTCGTCTATCTGTACTACTACGAGGGATACACCACTGCGGAAATTGCTGCCCATCAGAACTGTCCGGAAAGCACCGTCCGCAGCCGCCTGTCCCGGGCAAGAAAGCAGCTTATGACCATGTTAGGAGGTGCTGACAGATGAAAAGTCAAGTGATTTGTGGCGCTTTGAACACGGTCAACCCCACGCCTGCCCAGAGAGCCAGAATGCGCGCGGCTCTGGAAGCCCAGCTTCCCGCCGAAAAGCCCCATCGTCGGGGCGCGCATCAGCAGAAGGCATCGTCTCAGCGCTGGTGGACGATCATTCCCGCCGCCGCGGCGCTGTTTGCGGTGGTGCTGCTGGGCATTTTTGTCCTCGGACGGACGGATAAGACTCCGCCGTTCATGTCCAATGTCCCTACCGCGCCGCTGACGCTGGAAAGCCTGCAATCCTCGGCGAATTACAAGGCCAGCATGGAGATCAAGGACTATGTCCAGAGCTACAACGCCACGGGCGACGTAGACGAGACCCTTTCCGAGTCGTACCGCGCCTATGGCTGCCGGAATACGGAAATGGCGCAGAAGGTGGACGAAATCTGCACGAAATACGGTCTGAACAAGGTCGGAGACGGAATTTCCCCGGATACCACCGAAGAAATGTTCACCGCGCTGGATGTCAGAAGCATGGTCAGAGACTCCGGGAACGGGGACGTGACCACCAGCAATCCCAGCTATTCCGCCGACGGCAACTTTGAATTCTGGGGCGCGACCACGGTCAGCGGCGTAGACTACCCCATAGAATACCGGGTGTACCGCGCCATGAAGCAGACCCTCTCCACGGCCTATTGGGAAATCGAGAATACGAGCGACTACCAGTGGTCGAACTATGTCACCACCGCCGGGACGGATGTCCTCATTGCCGTGGGGCAGAACAATTCCCTCGTGCTGACGGACACCGGCGACTCCGTTGTCGTGATCGTTGTGATGAACGCCACGACGGGGGACACCCAGACGGGAAAGGCGGCGCTGGAAGCCTTTGCCAACACCTTTGACCTGTCCCTCGCCCCGAGAACCCGGAACGCCCCCGTTGAAACCACCGCGCCAACCGAAAGCGGCACCGCGATTCCGGAAGCCTACCAGCCGGTCATCGCCAAATATGTCACCGCCCTTACGGAACACTGGGGCGGGGAGGCGTGCAGCAACGCGGATATCAGCATTCTGGTGAGCTACGCAACCTCCCCCAGCGAGCTGGGCTATGCGCTCCTTGATCTGGACAATGACGGCACGGACGAGCTTATCATCGCCAACGACGCCGACCGGCAGGTCATTTACGACCTGTATTCTCTGGTAGACGGCAAGCTGGTGCATGTGTTCACCGGCTGGGATCGGAATTCCTATGAGCTGCGGGAAGGTTTCCGCATTCTGAACATCGGGTCGAACGGCGCGGCGTCCGCGGACTATGTGTACTGCCACCTGAGCAATGGGCAGCTGGTCACGGACAGCCTTATCCGGTTTGACGCGGCGACAGACCCGGATCACCCCTGGTTCCGGGGAACGGGCGAGAATGATCTTGCGCCGATCACCGACGAAAACTGGTCGGAGGACGAAATTTACAGTGCCGCCGCCAGCCTTCCCATTACAATTACACCATTCGCAGACGCCAGTGCCGGGAGTTATGACCCGGCACTGGCTGATTATGAAGGATATCTTTCCATCATCGACACGAGTTCCATAAAATACTATGCGCTACGTGATCTGGACGGCGACGGACAGGACGAATTGCTGCTGTATAATTCAGGAGAAACTTTGATGAAGGTGGCCGCAATTCAAAATGGCACTGCGCAGGAGATTTTGTCCGGCAATGTGCTTGATCTTTGCGAAGGCAATGTTCTGGAAGCATGGGAAGGCGGTTCCGGCGCGGAACAGCGGACGTATTACCGGGTGGAAAACCACACAGCAGTTCCGTTTGAGTGCATTATTTATAATATCGATGAAAACCAATGCTACCGGGATAGTAATTACGACTTTTATGAAGAAAATCTGACGCCCATCACCGAGGAAGAGTATAATCGGGTCGTTAACACTTACCCCGGTATGTCCTTCTGGGATTGTAACCCAAAGCCGCTTGAGAAAATGAATTCCGCAGACAGCAGTGCGGGAGATGACGCCCAGCTGCTGGCCAATTACGGGGGATATCTTTCTTCAATCGACACGTATTGGATAAAATACTACGCGCTTCGTGATCTGGACGGCGACGGGCAGGATGAACTGCTGCTGTTTAACAGGGACAAGACGCTTAGCAATGTGGCCGGCGTTCTAAACGGCACCGCGCGGGAAATTCTGAGCGGAAGTTCGCTTTATTTGTGTGCTGGAAATGTTCTGGAGTACTGGGGCGAGGGTTCCGGCGGAAGCGGCTGTACCTATTATCAGGTGGAAAACAAAACGGCTGTTCCGATAGAGAGTATTACTTACCGCGGCAATAATGACCAATGGTATCGGGACAGAGATTTTGACTTTATGAAAGAAGACCTGACACCCATCACGAATGAGGAATATCAGCGCATCGTGGACACCTATCCCCGCATGACCATGAGCGATTGCAACGCGAGGGCACTCCCAGAAATATAACCTGACGAAGGCGGGCGAAAGCGCCCGCCTTCGATTTTGACTGGATTTTTCCGTTTTGATGTGATATAATGTCCGCGCATTTCAACATACAAGCGAGGGAAAATCATGAACGATAAGGAAATTGGCGAGATCCGGCGGCATCTGCGGCGGGATCGCAGCAATATCACGGCCATTTACGGCTGCTATGTGAACGACAACAAGGAGGTCATCTCCGAGTTTCGCCAGAGTACCGGCATCATGCCGGAGAATGAGTCCGACAAATATTTTGCCCTTCTGCGCCGCTCCCTTTCCGGCGCCATCGGCAAGAATCTCATTGACATTACCTTCAAGACAAGTCAGGTGGCAGGTTCCCCGGAGCATAAAATGCTCATGGATTTGCGGGAGACCAAGCTGGCGGACGACAATCTTCGCCGGGAATTCTGCCAGAAGATCATCGACACCGTTACCATCGAGGGCAATTACCTGATTCTGCTGTGCTGCGACAGCTACGACGTCCCCTTCAAGAGCAAGGACGGCGATTCTCAGGCGGACAATTCCGACGAGACCTACACCTTCATTCTCTGCGCCATCTGCCCCGTCAAGCAGACCAAGGCGAATCTTCACTACGTCCCGGAGGAAAAGCTGTTCCACGACGGCGCGATGAACCAGATGGTCTCCGCCCCCGCGCTGGGATTCCTGTTCCCGGCCTTTGACGACCGGGCGACCAATATTTATAACGCCCTGTACTACACCCACGACATCACGGCGTCTCAGGACGCGCTGATTGAGGCGGTGTTCAACACCCCGGTGCCCCAGCCCGCCGCCGAGCAGAAGAAGTCCTTCGAGGCGCTGCTCACCACGTCACTGGGGG
>ERZ506887.1703-NODE-1703-length-11298-cov-10.973761_pt1 | contig 11298 bp, 8 predicted proteins | sample MGYA00512905_ERZ506887 | MGnify/ENA metagenome assembly ERZ506887 | reverse complement strand
TATCGCTGGCCTGCACGACTTGTATCGCACAAGCCCTTTGCAGCCGAGAGATATTCTATCACATCTTCGTGCATTTGGCAAGTGTTTTTTCGAAAAAACGCAGATTTTCTTTTTTTTATTTGCTCCGTTTCATCTCCCGGGAGATTTTCTGTGCAGAATGCACAATCGGGTGGCAGTTTTTTCTGTGGAAAACCCCGCTCAGGGGATAGAATGCCCGTTCTCAGGTCGTTTTATACTAAAAATCTCTCCGTCCGGCGGCGACAAAAGACGAGCGGGAAGTGCAACGTGTTTTAGCCTTTTTGAAGAAAGCCGCCATGCAGATGCACAGCGGCTCAAATCGGGTTATTTTTTCGCGTTTGCTTTCAGCTCATCCAGAAGTTTCTCTCTCGGGGTGACGTACACAGTGGTATACACCTCGTAGAGCACCATGCCGGGCTTTGCCCCGTTGGCTTTCCAGATGTTCTTCACCTCGGTGGTGTCCACGGCCACCTTGGCGGCGGCACCGGCCTTGAAGGTGCTGGAATACACGACAGCCAGCTCTGCAGCCTCCTGCTTCGTGGTGTCGGGGATGTCCTCGCCCCGGCTCATGACCACAACGTGGCTGCCGGGGGCCTTCTGCACATGGAACCACAGGTCTTTGCCCCGGGCGGTGTGGAGGGTGAGCTTGTCGTTCTGGGCGTTGTTGCGGCCCACCAGTATCTCAAAGCCATCGGTGGAAGTGAACCGCAGGAAATCTGCAGGCTTCTGGCGCTTATCCCGCTGCTTGTAGTATTTCAGGTAGCCCTGACTCTTCAGCTCTGCCCGGATCTCGTTGAGGGCCGCTTCGCCGGAAGCGGACTCCACCTCGTAGAGCACCGTTTCCAGATAGGCGATCTCCTTTTCGCCCTCTGCCAGCAGATCTACCAGCATCCGGGCGGCGGTCTGCTTCTTTTTATAGTTCTTGAAGAAGTTCTGGGCGTTCTGGCTGGGGGTAAAGCGCAGGTCCAGCGGGATGGTCACCTCTTTGCCCTCGTCGTACCAGTTGGGCACCGTGATGCTCTTCATGCCCTTCTGGGCCAGATAGAGGTTGGCAGAGAGCAGCTCGCCGTACAGGCGCAGCTTTTCGCTCTTGCCGCTGGCGGCCAGCTCTTCCTGACGCGCCGCCTGCTTGCGGACGGCACGCTCGTACATATTGTGCACCGCCTTGTGCAGCTCCTTGCTTTTGGTGCGCAGGCGCTCGGTACGGTCCTTCTCGGCGTAGTAGCCTTCCAGCATGGCATTGAAGGACGGCCACTCCTTTATCCTGTACGTCTCACCGTACTGCTGCGGGCGGAAGAAGGTATACTCGATGGGCTTTCCGCTGGGGTCGGTGATACTGCACGGACAGCCGCCGTTCTCGTGGATCTCCTTCAGTTCATCGATGGAGGCCATCAGGCGGCGCTTCTGCTCCCCGGTCAGCTCGTTGGCGATCAGGTGCTCCCCGTCGAAGGCGCGCCATGCGGCTTCCCGGCAGACCACCGGGCCCACGCCAGCCACGGTCTTGTTCAGGGCATCTGCTACCGGCAGATCCCGTTCACAGGCAGCCGATACGATGGACGCCGCGCTCACCAGCAGAAAATCCGGACGGGCGGGCTTGGGGGGCGTGGTGTAGGGCAGGCCCGGCAGCAGCTGGCGCACATCGCTGTCCTCAAAATCCACCCGCTTGAGTGCATCGATGATTTTACCGTTCTGCACCAGCACCAGATTGGAGTAGCGGCCCATCAGCTCGGCACACAGGGTGTTGCGCACAAGGTCGCCCATCTCGTTGGTGCACTGAAAATCAAAGTAGACGATGCGGTCTCCCGGCTCCATGTGCACATCCAGCAGCCTGCCGCCGGTCAGGTGCTTGCGCATCAGCATGCAGAAGGAGGGCGGCGTCTCCGGGTTTTCAAAGCTTTCTTCGGTCAGGCACACCCGGGCGGAACCGCTGCGGGCCGAAAGCAACAGCGCATAGGTATCGGTGCGGGTGCGCAGGGTGAGCACCAGCTCATCGCGGGTAGGTTCAAATAGTTTTGCGATCTTGGCGTCGGTCAGCGTCGCTTTGAGCTCTGCTGCCGTAAGGGCCAGTGTCGCGGCATCCAATGCCATAGTGTTTACCTCGTTTAACGATTTTAAATGGCCGCCGCGTTCGCTTGGGCCATAATCAGCGGAATTTTTATTTGTATTTGTAATTCGGCAAAGCCTGCGGGCTTTGCCGAATTACTCTTTCACAGAAGGGGCCGCAGCGGCAATCTTCATCTCAGCCGGAAAATCGCTGCAAGAAAAAGCAGCGGCTTTCCCTCACAAATACGTATACGGATCCCGGTTTTCGGTGCTCACCAGCACGTCCAGCTCCGGCAGGGCGGCACGCAGCTTTTCCGCCACAGCGGCGGTCACCGGGAATTCGGTGGCGTAGTGGCCCGCAGCAATGAGCGAAAGCCCCAGCCGCTTTGCGTCGATGGCATGGTGATGGTTGGCTTCGCCGGTCAGCAGGCAGTCGGCCCCCATGGCGAGGGCATCGGCAAACAGGCTCCCGCCTGCGCCGCTGATGACCGCCAGCCGCTTCACCGGCCGGCCGGCATCCGCAAACTTCACCTGCACCGCCGGGCCAACGGCGGGTGCGTTGCAGCGCACGGTAAGCTCCTGCTGCGCCTTGCGGGCAAGCTCCGGGACTGTGATCTCCTCAATGGCACCCACACGGCCGCAGCCCTCGGCAAAGGTTTCCATGTCCTTCATGCCGAAAATTCCCGCAAGCACCTCGTTCACGCCGCCCTCTGCAGCGTCCAGATTGGTGTGCATACAGACGGCAGAAATGCCCGCCCGCACCAGCTGGAACGGCACATCCTGCGGGCCGAGCCTTTTGAGCGGGTCAAAAATGACCGGGTGGTGGGACACGATCATCTCACACTGCTTTGCGGCGGCTTCCTCCACCACCTCAGGGGTGATGTCCAGCGCCGTCAGCACCCGGTGCACCGCGCCGCCGCAGTCCACCAGCAGGCCGGGATTGTCCCAGCTTTCGGCCAGTTCCAGCGGCGCGATGGCCTGCATTGCTTCGTATACCTGCCGTACTGTTATCATCGCTCTGTCCCCTCTTTTAAAATTGCATCGATCTCGGCGGCAAGTGCGCTGCCATCCGGTACGCCAAGGCGCATCCGGGGCAGCTTTGCCTTCTGCCAGTCGGCGTAGCCTTTTCCCTCGGGCCAGACACCTGTGCCGCCGAACAGACATTCCGCAAAGGTGGGCGCATACACTTCGCCGGTGTACTCTGCCGCCATCACTGCATACCAGCGGCCCGCCGCCTGCACCGGGCGGTCTGCCACAAAGCGGAAGCCGTGCTCCCACAGCCAGCGGCGCAGCGCGTCGTGGCGGGTGGCCGGGATCATGATGATCCGCGGCCCGCGTGCAGTGAACACCCACGGTGCCTTCTCCAAAATCTCCCATGTGGTCTGAGCGGAAACGCCCGCCAGCACGATGCTGCCCACCTCATTCTCCGTAAGCACAGAAAGACCGTCGCCAAGCCGAAGCTCAGCGCGGTCTTTACAGCCTGCATGTTCCAGCGTCTGCTCTGCCTTTGCCAGCGGGCCGGGCCGCAGGTCGGCACCGATCACCTTCGGGTACCGGCCCGAAGCTGCCAGCACCGCTGTCAGCTTGCCGTGGTCGCAGCCAATGTCCGCCACCGGCTCTCCCGGCCGCACAAGCTCTGCGGCGGCAGCCAGACGCGCATCCAGTGTGGGCAGCAATTTATGCCTTCTTTGCTGCCAGATGCTCGTTCAGCTTCTCGATCAGCTCATCGCAGTCCACGCCGTGGACAGCACAGGCCTCCTCGATGCTCTCGCCGCGGGATGCGGGGCAGCCCAGACAGTGCATGCCGATCTCCATGAAGTAGGGAGCGGTCGTCTGGTCCATATCCAGGATATCGCCGATGATGGTATCGCGGGTCACCTGCTTTGCGTCCTTGTGTTCTTCCTTTTTGAGCATATTGAAAATATCAAACATGATGTTTTTCCTTTCTGTTTGGGGGCATTGACAGCAAACCCTGCTGTTCCTCTATAATATACCCCAACTGGGCTCTATTTTGCAAGAGCCTTGCGGAAAATCCGCCCGCCTCCGAAGGCTTTTGCAGTCAACCCTCTCAGGATCACTCCGTTCGCCAGCTCCCCCAAGGGGGGAGCTTTTATGCATCTTCCGGTCAGTACCCATAAAGCTCCCCCTTCGGGGGAGCTGGCACGCCGTCAGGCGTGACTGAGAGGGTTCGCTTACTCTTCCGTCTGATAGTCCTTTTCCAGCGAGAAGCCGCGCCCGCTCACCTCCGTGACATGGCTCACGATCATAAAGCAGGTGGGGTCGATGGCATGGGCCAGCTTTTCCAGCTTCGGCAGCTGGCGGTTGCTCACGATGCTCAGCAGCACCTGCTCCGGCTCGTGGCTGTAGCCGCCCTCGCCATGCAGCACGGTCACACCGCGGTCCAGCTGGGTGAAGATTGCTTCCCGGATGTCATCGGCGTGCTGGCTGATGATCTTTACCTCGGTGCGGGTGGTGCCGAAGAGGAGCACCTTGTCCAGCACCACCGTATACACGATCACCATCACGATGCCGTACAGACACTGCTGCAGCGGGCTGAATGCCGCCTGCAGGAAGAGGATGAGCATATCGAATACCAGCATGCTGGCCGACACCGGGATGTGGAAGAACTTGTTGAGCACCAGCGGGGGGATGTCCATGCCGCCGGTGGAAGCACCGGAGCGGATGGTGATGCCCAGCGAAATGCCTACGCCAAGGCCTGCAAAGATGGTGTTGAGCACCAGATCATCGGTGAGCACAAAGTCCGCGAACACCCGCTCCCACAGGGCCAGAAACAGGGGGCTCAGAATGGTGCTGGCAACGGTGGTGACCGCAAAGCGTCTGCCCAGCACGGCCCAGCCCAGCGCCAGCATGGTCATGTTGATGACGAACAACACACCGGACACCGGCAGTCCCAATGCACGGTTGACGCCCAGTGCGATGCCGGTGGCACCGCCGGTGATCAGGCCTGACGGCACAAGAAACAGCACCACCGTGAGCGCATACAGTGCATTGCCCACGATGATGGACAGCGAATTGAATGCGATCTGCTGCTCATATGAAAGCTTTATCATCTTTTGTCCCTCATTCTTGAATTTCTTTCTTCTATGATAACGAAAAAATCCGCATTTATCAAGCGTTTCGCCCATAAATGCGGAATAATCCCGGAATAAATTACATTTTGTTGTTTACTGCGCAGAGGTCTCCTGCACCGGCTCCTCGTCCTCCAGCAGACGCAGACCGGCAGTATCCGTTACCGGCAGCGAGAATACGATCGCGCCCGCCTTGGGCCCGGCACCGTCCATGATGGCCTTCATGATGCGGTTCTTTTCCGGTGTGCGGGCCACGATGAGCACCAGCTCTTTTTCGTTCACCAGCTCCACGCCAAGGAACTGGGCTGCGCCCTCCATGCCGGTGCCCTTGGCATGGATCACCGTGCCGCCGCCGGCACCCGCTGCGCGGGCGGCGTCCATAATGGCGCCGGTGTGGCCCTGATTGGCGATCACCAGCAGCAGTTCGTAACGGGTATCCTTCAAGGTGCTCTCCTCCTTCAATGTCAGCGGCTGGTGCTGGGTGAGGAACATCAGCGCCTTTCTGCCGCCGATGCTGCTCAGCGGCACCGTGAATGCAATGCCGGTGCCCGGCACGTCGATGCGCATTTTGCGGCGCAGGTCTGTCCGGACGGCCTTCCATGTATCCTCTGTCACCACCGCCAGCAGCACCGCCTTCTCGGTCTTTTCCAGACCCAGCGTGGCCAGAGTCTCCCGCACCGCTGTGCCGCTGCCCACCGTGCGCAGGTTCACATCCACGCCGCGCTGCTCATACAGCTGCAAAAAGGCATCGGTGGAGCGGCGGTCGGTGATGGTCACCATCAAAAACAACGAACTCATGCCGCGCCCTCCTTACAGTTCAATGATATCATCGTCCGCCAGACCGGCAAAGGCAAAGGCCTGTGCGGCGGCATGCTGCGCCTGCCGTGCCTTGCGGGTCTTGAGCTGTGCCACAAGGCCCATCAGCTGCACCGTGATGAGTGGCGTCATGGCGACCATCGCCACCACGCCAAAGGCATCGGTGACGATATTGCCGCCCACGGCCACGCAGGCACCCTGTGCCAGCGGCAGCAGGAAGGTGGCCGTCATGGGGCCAGATGCCACGCCGCCCGCGTCAAATGCAATGGCGGTGAACAGCTTTGGCACCACAAAGGAGATGCCGATGGCAAACACATAGCCCGGCACGAGAAACCACAGGATGGAAATGCCGGTGAGCACCCGCACCATGGCAAGGCCCACCGAAATGGACACGCCTGCCGAGAGGGCTGTGCCCATGGCCTGCGCCGAGATGGCACCGTCGGTCACCTCTTCCACCTGCTTGTTCAGCACATAGACGGCCGGCTCGGCCTTGACGATGAAGTAACCGATGAGCATTCCGATGGGAATGATGATCCAGCGGAAGCTCTGCCCGGCCAGCACCTGACCCAGATAATTACCGGCAGGCATAAAGCCGACGTTTGCGCCGGTGAGGAACAGCACCAGACCCACATAGGTGTAGGCAAGGCCCACCGCAATGCGGCCCAGAGAGCGGCCATCCATGTGCAGGGCCACAAATTGAAAAATGCCGAACATCACGATGATGGGCAGCAGAGAACCGGCGATCTCCTTTAAATAAGTAGGCAGACTGACATGGAACAACTGCCACAGCTCCACCGAGTCGCTCACCTCCGGCAGCACCGGCGGGATATAGGTGCTGTCCGAGGCGCGGAATACGATGCCCAGAATGAGCACAGCCAGAATGGGGCCAATGGAGCACATGGCCACCAGACCAAAGCTGTCGTCCGCCGCGTGGCGGTCGCCGCGGATGGACGAAACACCCACACCCAGTGCCATGATGAAGGGCACCGTCATGGGGCCGGTGGTCACGCCGCCGGAATCAAAGGCCACCGCAAGGAACTCCTTGGGCACAAAGACCGCCAGAAGAAAGATGATGCTGTAAAACAGCACCAGCAGCCGGGGCAGCGAGATGCCGATGAGCATTCGCAGGAAGGCAAACACCAGAAACAGGCCCACGCCCGCCGCCACCGACAGGATAAGGGTCGTGTTGGGGATCGCGGGTACCTGATTTGCCAGCACCTGCAGGTCCGGCTCCGAGATGGTGATGAGAAAGCCCAGCAGGAAGCCGGTGCCCAAAATCACCGGCAGCTTCCGGCTTTTGGTGATCACCGCGCCCACACGCTCGCCCATGGGGGTCATGCTCATCTCCGCGCCCAGGGTGAAGAACATGATGCCCAGCACGATCATGGCTGCGCCCAGCAGAAAGCACAGCAGGATGCTGGGTGACACCGGTGCAATGGTAAAGCAGAGCGCCAGCACGATGGCTGCAATGGGCAGCACTGCCTGCAGCGCTTCCAATAGTTTTTCCCGCAGTTTCGGGAGGGATGCTTTCAGGATAGCGTCCACCGCCTTTCGCTGTTCTTTGTTTCCAGTTTGTACAAATTGAAAACAAGTATATGAATAGTATACAAGGCAAAAGCCGCCCCGTCAACAAACGGAGCGGCAAAGATCGGCAAAGACGCAGAAGCTTTACAGTTTCTTCCAACTTTGTCTTTATTTCGTCAGATCTCCTGCTTTGCCAGCACGTCCGAGGTGGGGGTCTGGAACACCGGGATATCGGCATAGGGATCAGCTGCTTCTTCTGCGGGCAGGCTCTTCATGTAGGCGTCCATGGATTCGGCCACCTTCTTGGCCACAGCCACCGCCTCCACCACGGTGCGTGCGCCCATGACGGCATCGCCGCCGGCAAACACGCCCTCGCGGGTGGTGCGGCCGTCCTCGCTGACACTCAGCAGGCCCTTCTGGTTGGTCTCGATGCCGGTCGTGGTCTTGACGAGGTTGCTCTCAGAGCCCTGACTGACCGACACGATGACGCCGGTGTGGGGGTACAAAGTCTCGCTGCCCTCTACCTGCGTAAACTTGCCATCCTCGCCCTTGACGGTGTCGCGGCAGATCAGACCGTCCTCGCGGATCTCCACCGGTGCCTTGCAGAAGCGGAAGCCCACGCCCTCCAGCTTGGCGTAGCTCACCTCGTACTCAGAGGCACTGATGCAGCTTTCGTCCCGGCGGGCGTAGCAGGTAACGTGGCGGGCACCGTTGCGGATGGCGGTGCGGGCGCAGTCCATGGCGGAGTTGCCCACACCGATAACAGCCACGTCATCGCCCAGACGGAAGGCCTTGGAGTTGGCCAGATAGTCGATGCCGAAAGCCACGTTGCCAAGGCTCTCGCCCTTGATGTGCATGGCGTTGGCCTTCCACAGACCGGCACCGATGAACACGCTCTTGTAGCCGTCGCGGAACAAATCGTCGATGGTAATAGTCTTGCCGATGGTAGTGTTGGGGCGCACCTTGATGCCCTTCAGCTCCAGATGACGGTACTGGAAATCGTCCAGCACACTGTCCGGCAGGCGGTAGTTGGGGATGCCGTAGCGCATCACGCCGCCGATCTTATCCCGGGCGTCAAAGATGGTCACATCGTAGCCCCAGCGTGCCAGCAGCACGGCGATGGTCAGGCCCGCCGGTCCGGAGCCCACCACAGCGGCCTTCATGCCGTTTTTCGGGGCGGGGCCTGCGGTCATCTTGTTGGCGTAGGTGGTGGAGATATAGTCCTCGATGATGGAAAAGTGCACCGGGTCGTGGCTGGGCATCCGGTTGCGGATGCAGTGACCCTCGCACTGCTTTTCGTGGTTGCACACCAGACTGCATACAGTGGTCAGGGGGTTGTTTTCAAACAGCATCCGGCCCGCAGCGTCCATCTGGTTTGCCTTGAGCAGACGGATGACCTCCGGGATATTGGTGTGGATGGGGCAGCCCTCCTGACACATCGGCTTTTTGCAGCCGAGGCAGCGGTTGGCTTCGTCCAGAACATGAAGTGCCATGGGTTCCTCCTTGTGTTTCCCCTGCGGGGACAGTCGTTTTTTACAGGCTTGTTGTATCCAACATTGCATTGCTTTAATCATACACCCGAACCGCGCCGGATACAAGAGGGCACGATATAAAATTTTTCGTGTTATTTTTTGTCAATTCGTCAAAAAGATAATTTTTTGACGATATATCCCGCCCATCGGCTCCGGTTTTGTCCGGCACAGCGCACCAAGGTCGCTGGCTCTGCTCTGGGCGGCAGCCATTTGGGCGCAGGTCTCGTTTTCCCGCGCAAGCCGCGCCAGCGAGTGGGACAGCGGCAGCGCCGTTTCCCCGGGCAGGGGCAGAGCCTCCTTGCGTGCGCCCAGCAGGTGCAGATAGGGCGGCAGCGCCGGGGTCTGGGCGGTGTAGCCCAGCGCCGCATCCATCGCCAGCCGCCGCATCCGTGCCCGGGGGTAGCGCACGGTGGTCAGGGCATCCAGCAAAGCGGGCAGGCTTGCGGTCTCCCGCACGGCGTTTTCCAGCCGGTGCTCCAACCCCTCGGATACCCCGCGCACTGCTGCAAAGGGAGCTTGCCCTGCACAGGCTGCCCGCAGCAGCGCCAGCTCACAGTGACCCATGACTGCAAAATCTGTATACTTTCCGTCATATTCCGCTTGCATATACAATTTTAGTGCCTTTTCCGGCACATAGGGCGCCAGCGCCGCCGCGCCGTCCTCCGTCCAGAGCGCCCGCAGGGCGCTGGCGCTGGCAAAGGCTGTATGGCCGCTTTCGGTCAGCGCCTGCCCGTGGTCTGCTCCCTGCCGGGGCAGGGCGATGGGCTGCATTTCTACATTTTGTTCTATAATAGCCTTACAATACTCTACGGCAAGATTATTGTTGGGCTTGTCCAGCAGGGCGGCAACGTCTGACCCCGGGCACAGCGCCTGCACCGCCGCCTGCCGGGCGGCGGCAAAGCTGCGCGCCCCGGCGGCAAGCTGCTGCCTGAGCGCGGCACGGTAGTCCTCGCTGCACAGCACCCGGGCGGCTTTTTGCAGCAGGGCGGTGTCCGGGGTCTCTGCCCCAAAGACCAGCGTATCGCACCCGGCAGCGGCCAGAATGCGCACCCCCGCCCGGGCAAAGGCCTCGGCACCGGCGCAGGCGCAGGGCGCGGGCAGGGCAAACACAAGGTCTGCCCCGCAGGCCAGCGCCGCCTGCACCCGCACGGCCTCCGGCAGCAGCGGCAGCGCCCCCCGCTGGGTAAGCCCGCAGCTCATGGCTACGGCCACTCGCTGCGCCCCCAGCGCCCGCGCCTGTGCAAGCTGCCAAGCGTGGCCGTTGTGGAAGGGGTCGTACTCCGCAATGATGCCTGCAAACTTCATGGAACTGCTCCTTTTCGCCAAAAGATTGTTAAATTTATATCGCATATACAGAAAAACCCTGCCGTTTCCGGGATTTGTGGGCAGGATGTACAAAAACCTTGTACACAAGTTTTACCGCTTTGCCCGGGTTGCGCCTTGAAAAGCCGCCATCCCTATTATATAATAAACATAGGAATCTGTAAAATTCTGTCCGCAGGTTTTTTCAGGCTGCGGATGGTACAAAAATTTTCAGGAGGCAACACAGATGAAGATTCTGGTTATTAACTGCGGTTCTTCTTCCCTGAAGTATCAGCTGATCGATATGGACGGCGAAAAGGTGCTGTGCAAAGGCCTGTGCGAGCGCATTGGCATGGAGAGCAGCATGATCACTCACGAGGCCAACGGCACCAAGGCTACCACCCCGGCGATCTTCCCCACCCACACCGAGGCTTTTGCCGAGGTCGTGAAGAAGATGACCACCGGTGCAGGCAAGTGCATCAATGACGTGAGCGAGATCGACGCCATCGGTCACCGCGTCGTGCACGGCGGCGAGAAGTTCAAGAGCAGCTGCCTGATCACCGATGAGGTCATCAACACTCTGCGTGAGCTGAGCCCGCTGGCTCCTCTGCACAACCCCGCCGGTATTCTGGGTATCGAGGCCGCCCGCAAGGTGTTCGGCAACATTCCCATGGTGGCTGTGTTCGACACCGCTTTCCACAGCACCATGCCGCCGAAGGCTTATATGTACGCCATCCCCTACGAGTACTACGAGAAGTACGGCGTGCGCCGCTACGGCTTCCACGGCACCAGCCACAAGTACGTTGCGCACAAGGCTGCCGAGTATCTGGAAGAGCCCATTGAGCGCCTGAAGCTGATCACCTGCCATCTGGGCAACGGTTCCTCCATTGCCGCTGTGGACCAGGGCAAGGTCGTGGACACCTCCATGGGCATGACCCCGCTGGCCGGCCTGATGATGGGCACCCGCTGCGGCG
>ERZ506887.1695-NODE-1695-length-11362-cov-3.479084_pt1 | contig 11362 bp, 9 predicted proteins | sample MGYA00512905_ERZ506887 | MGnify/ENA metagenome assembly ERZ506887 | reverse complement strand
TTGCAGCCGGGCGAACGCCTGCCCGCCGAGCGGCGGCTTGCCGAAATGCTGGGAGTGGGGCGCGCCCACGTGCGGACGGCGTTTCAGAAGCTGGAGTTTTACGGCATCGTCCAGACCTTTCCCCAGAGCGGCACGGTCGTGGCGCAGGAGAAGATGCAGGTGCTGGAGCGTCTGATCACCGATGCGTTGCAGATCGAGCAGTATGACTTCGCGTCGCTGGTCTACGTGCGTGTGCTGCTCGAAATCGAGGCCATCAAGCTCTGCGCCCGCAACCGTACGGCGGAGGATCTGGAGAACATCGAACGGGCGCTGGAGGAGTGCGAGGCGAAATTCTATACCGAGGAGCGTGTCTCGAAGGACTTCGCCTACCACCAGGCGCTGGCCCGCGGGGCGCACAATCCGGTGATCGCGTCGATGCTGCTGGTCATCACGCCCGACGTGCTGCGTTATTACCAGCGTTACCGTGTCTGCACGGTTCCGCAGGAGGAGGTCTATTTCGAGCATCGCGAATTGCTGCGCTGCGTCCGCGAGAAGGACGAGGAGGGGGCCGTCGCGATGCAGCGCCGCCACCTCAAGTCGTTGAGCGAATTCGCTGCGGCCTTCAACGACGAGAACCATTTTCTCGAATAGCGCTCCTGCCGTCCCGAAACGACAAACGGCTGTCCCTTCGGGGACAGCCGTTGCTGTGTTTGGTTGCGTCACGTGCTACCCGCAGAGCCAGTCGCGCAGGATTTCGGGTGTTTCCACCTCCCGGCAGCTGACCGAAGCGAGCAGTTCGCGTCCTTGTTGCGTGAGTGAGTAGTACATCTGGCGCCGGTCTTCGTTGCAGAGTTCGCGGGTCACCAGTCCTTTCTGTTCCACCGAGCGGAGCACTTTCGAGGTGTTCGACGGCGTGAGTCCCAGCAGTTCCCCCAGCTCTCCCGGGCAGAGACGCCCGGTTTTCGAGAGGCTGCACAGCGTCATGCCCTCGTTCAGGCAGATGCCGTAGCGTTTTTCGAACGCGCTTTCGAACTGGTGCACGGCGCGCTGAAGGTCGCGGATCTTACAAAGTTTGTCCATGTTCCTTCGCTTTATATACCGCCTGCATGCCGCAGCGTTTCACGCATTTGCCGCATTCGATGCATTTTCCGGGGTCGATCCGCGGAAGGGAGTTCCCCTCCTGCGAGATCGCGCCCGCGGGGCAGATCGGGATCAGCGGGCAACGGTGGTTCTGCGGGCATAGCAGGGCGTCGACCGTCAGCGCCATTATTTACCCAGCATCACTTTGTCGATGGCCTCCTTGAGCGAAGCCTTGGGCAGGGCGCCCTGGGCCATCTGGGGTTTGCCTTCCATCGGGATGAACAGCAGCGTGGGGATCGAGCGGATGCCGAACGCCGCGGCAAGCTCCTGCTCCTCCTCGGTGTTGATCTTGTAGATGTAGATCCGGTCCCCGTATTCGGCGGCCAGTTCTTCGAGCACCGGTGCGAGGGCCTTGCAGGGACCGCACCACGAGGCGTAGAAGTCGATCAGGGCGGGTTTGTCACCGAGGTATTTCCACTCCTCGGGATTTTTTTCATAGTCGGCGACCTTCTTCAGAAAGTCGGCTTTGGTCAATGCGATCGTTTTCATATTCTTTGCGTTTTTGTTGTTTGTCTGTGCCTGGCTTCCGGCGGCGAAGGCCAGCAGCGCGAAAGCGGTTATGAGCAGTTTTTTCATCTTGTTTTTTATTGTTCTCTATCAATAACGATGCAAAGATAGATTTTATTTTCCGATAAAACAAATTTCCAATGGAAAATATTGTGATCTGATGATTCACTGATTTGAAAACGGCGGGTTTCGCCCGCGGGAATTTTATGTACTTTTGATGTCAACCGACGCACGCAGCACGAGCAGAGACCGCTTGCGGGCTATGCCGTGCCAGAAGGAGGAAAACGAGCGTAGCGAAGTTAAAAGCGCCAAAACCATCCGCATGTCGCTTTTCGCGGCAAAAGCGGCAGAATGCCCCGCGGAAGCTATGCATTTTATTCGATACTTCTAATATTATACTTCGTAATCTCGGATAAAAACGCCTGCTGGCGTTCATCCTCCGGGTCGTAGTCGAGTCCGTCGGCCTTGCGGGCCTCCCAGACCTTCATGTAGATGGGTTTCGAGCGGGTCGGCGGGCGGTTGACGATTTGCAGCGACGTCGTGTCCAGCCCCAGCACCGAGGCGATGACGGCGCGGATCGGCTCTGTCAGCTCGTCCTGCTCGGCGAGGATCACCGTGTTGAGCGCCACCTCGTATTCGTGCAGAATGCGTTCGGCGCTGAATCCCGCAGCGTAGTCCAGTCCGCTCAGCGTCCGGAACCACGAATGGGCCACGACGATGTCGCCGACGGCCTGTTCGTGCAGCGCCTGCCAGTCGCCCTCGTTCTGCGCGGCAATGGGGATGAAGCGCGAATTGTCATCCTCGCCGCCGTCGCGGATGACGAACATCACCTGCCCGGGGTTCCCGGCGAACTTCTGTTCGGCGAGCCGCACGATGCGTTCGGCCTCGGCCTCGTTGTCCACCGACGAGTCGAGCATCATCACGCCCGACAGCTGGAACGAGTTGTCCAGCCGCGAGATGTTCCAGCGGTCGGTCTTCCAGGCGATGGCCGAGACGCTGAAACCCGCGATGTAGGGCGGCACGCCGTAGTGTTCGAACATCGGTTCGTAATCCTTGTAATGGACGATCGAGCGCAGCGTGCCGTCCTCCTGCGCTTCGAAGTCGGGGTAGAGCGGCAGCGAGCGCGCCTCGGCGGGCTTGAACGCCGCCCAGTCGTGGTGCAGCAGGATGTGCTTCGAGTCGCGGGCCACGCGGCAGCGCGAGGCGTCCTGGTGGTAGAGCGACAGAAAGGTGTGCCCGGGGTCGGTGACCGCTTCGAGGAACGCGTTGCCGAACAGCGACTTGTCGAAGGCCAGTTTGCCCAGCACCTGGCGAAGGCTCTCGCCCCGGCCGTTGACGCACCGGACGAAGGCCGCCAGCTGCGGCTGCTGCGCCTCGTCGCACGTGAATCCCTTGCCGGAGATGTAGTCGGCCTTGTCGTTGATGATGCGCCGGTGGGTCGTCGAACGCCGGGCCATCAGCGCCAGCGCCGCCGGGAAGAGGTTGTCGTCGCCCCAGCGCCAGAATTTGTCGCTCTCGACCCGCGACGAACCCAGCGCATAATAGGGGTCCGTGCGGTCGGCAACCCCCACGGCCGTCTTGATTTTTTTCGTTTTGCTCATGGCGTTTTTCGGATTTCAGGGACGCGGCATCCGCGGGGAAAGCCCCTGCGGATGCGCGTTCCCGGGTTTTTACTGCTTGTATGCAAAGGAGATCAGCGCCTCGTCGAGGATCTGGGTTCCGGCCATGAAGACCGCACGCTGGCGGTTCTCCATCTCGTCGGGGTTGTACCACATGCGCACCTCGTTGCCGGGCATGTCGGCCGTGTTGACGGCCAGCACGAGGTTGCGGCGGTCGGTGAGCATGACGAACGACTGGCGGAAGGAGGTGGCGCCGAGGTAGCTGCCCAGCCTTACGTCCACGACCGGAATTCCGTGGTAGGCCAGCGTCCGGCGGCCGTTCATCGCATCGGCGTAGGCCGCGTCGGCGCCCTTTGCATCGAGGTACTTCTCGTAGAGGCGGTAGATGTCCGACGAGACGAAGTAGGCCAGCCGGTCGTCGGCCTTGAGGCCCGGGATGCGGGGATCGGCCCCGGCCCACAGCTTGTCGAACAGCTCGACCACATAGGCCGGGTCTTCGAGCGCGGCCGCCTGGTAGGAAAAGTTATAGACGCCGTCGTCGTCGACCAGACCGTTGATGCGCTTCAGCAGTCCGTCGAAGGTGTTGTAACCCGACGCCGCGGAGGTGTCGCCGATCCACATCGTGACGCGGATATTCTCGGCGAGGGCCTGTTTGAAAAGCGCCGTTTCGGCCTGTTCGAGCTCCGTGCCCGAGAGGTCGTCCATGTGGGTGTTGACCAGCGACGAGACCTTCTCGTAGACCATCGAGAAGTAGTTGGCGGCCGAGAATCCCAGTTCGGCCTTCACCCGGTTAAGATTGACCGTCTTCTCGTACTTGGTCGCCGCTTTGCCCCCGGCCCAGCCTGCGGAGGTGAATTTCTGGAGGATGTTGCGCTGGCCGTCCCAGAGCTGGACGTGCGTGGGCTGGGGCATGTTGTAGAGTACGCGCACGCCGAGGTCCTGCGCCGACTCCCCGGTGAGCATCGGGCGGAAGAAGATGTTTTCGAGGTCGGAACCGGTGTACTGTTTCGAATTTTCGAGGTAAGTCATGGTTGTTTTTGGTTTTAAATGGTTGATGAATTTGGTTGTTTGTTTTGCCTCCGCAGGGCGGGTATCGCCGGACTTCCATTTTAGGCCGAAACCTCCTTTTGTTCCTGACCGGCAGATTTTCGATTCGCCTCCGGTGAATCGGCAGCCCGAAGCCCCCCCGCTTGGCAATTTTCAATTCTTAATTTTTAATTGCGCATGCGCCTGGCGTCTTCGGCATAGGCGCGTTCGTTGGCCGAGCGGACCGTGTCGCCGCAGGAAGGGTCCTCGCGCGGCTGCGTGGAGGTCGGCGCGGCCTGCCGGCGGGCTTCGTCGGCGGCAGCAGCCGAACAGCTGCGCAGAGCCTGCACCTCCCCGTCGAAATGGAGAACGTTGCGGTCGGCGGGAAGCGCCGGGCCGGGCCGCAAACCGATATTGGCCAGCAAACGCTCCCAGCCCCGGGCGATATTCCGCGCCAGCGAGGACGCCGGCTGCTCCGCAGCTTCGACCACTTTGTCGGCCAGTCCCGCCGCAACGGCCTCCTCGGGTGCGAGCCAGCGGCCGTTGCCGTTGTTCTCGGCCATCAGGGCCTCGAACTCCGCGGCCGGACGCCCCGAACGGGATGCATAGACCGCGGCGATACGCGCATCGGTCTGGTGCAGCAGGTCGATCTTCCCGGCGATCTCCGCGGCATTTCCCTCGGTCGAACAGATGGCCGTGTGGATCAGATAGAGGGCATTGGCCGACAGGAGACGGCACCCCTCCGACGCCGCCTGGGCGATGATCGTCGCAGCCGAGGCCGTATAGCCGTAACAGCGGGTCGTGACCCGCGCCGGGAGCTGCCGGAGCGCGTCGTGGATCAGCAGCGCGTCGTTCACGTCGCCGCCCGTCGAGCGGATGTTGACCACCACCTCCGGGGCCTCGATCTCCGCAATGCGCCGCAGGGTGTCGCGGAAACGCTCGTAGGTCGCCACCCGGGCGTCAGGCTCTTCGAACTGCCACTCCTCGGGTACGCCGATGGTCCCTTCGATGTCGATCTGGCAGACCCCGGCCGTGTTGTTGATTTGAATTTCCGATTTCATGATTAATGTTTGTAAGTGTTGTAAAATGCGTTGCGCACCTTCTCGTAAGAGCAGCAGAATTTCCCGGCTGTGACCTCGAAGGCTTCGCAACGGGACATGCCCTCCTTTTCGAGCCGCCCGATTTCGTCACGGATCGCGCGCTGTTCACACCCCCGGCGGCTGACCAGCCCCAGTTCGAACAACCGCAATACCGCCTGCCGGGTCGTAAGCCCCCGGACCTCCCGAAGCACCGCTTCGGCCAACAGTTCGTCGTGCCGCGTCATCAGTCTTCCATGAGGCGGTTGAACGTGCAGCGCACCGAGGCTTTCGCCGGGTCGTAGTCGCCGACGGCGTGCAGCGCGGCCCGCACCACGCCCGCTCCGGTGTCGATGCGGAAGACCGAACGGATGTCCGGCGCTCCCGTTCCGGGCGTCAGAAGGGCTTCGAATTCGTGAGGCGCGAGCCGCAGCGAGAGGATGATCCGCTCACGGGAGGCCTCCCGACGCACCTGCCCGTCGTAGAAGCGGTGCAGCCCCTGTTGTCCGTCGCGGTCCTCGAAACAGAGCGTGAATCCCTCCGCAGCGTCGTCTCCCGCGAAATGGAACGCCGCGAGCGGATACTCCGAACGCCCCGAAGGATACCCCCACCGCTCGTCGCCGGGCAGCGGATGCATCCCGGCGTAGCGGACGATGCGGAGTGTGAAGTTGGTTCCGTCCTCCTCCGCGTCGTCGCGGTCGCCGACCTCGGGAATCAGCGCCGACGGCGCATTGAGGTAATGCCCCGCGGCATTCAGCGAGGGACTGAACAGCGGATTGCGCAGCACCTTTTCGCCCTGCATCGCGGCGTAGGAATCCGCCGCAAAACTCCACGCCCCGAGCGGAGCCTCCTCCCCGGCGTCGAAGCGCGCCACCGCGCCGTCGCCGTCCCGGTACCGCCACGTCCGCACCTCGTGAATCTCCGGGGCGACCGGCCGCCGCTCGACAGGCTGCGAAAAGTCCGTCCTGCCGCTCCAGTCCGTCTCCGGCCCCGCACCGAAAAACTCCCCTTCCGGCTCGATCCAGACCCTCCGCGTCGCCTCCTCGGTGTAGAACCGCAGGTTGAACAGATGCGCAAGGGCATCGAGCAGTTCCGACTGCCGGATGCGGTGCTGCGCCACATCGGCGAATGCGATCCGCGACCCGAATCCCGGAGCCGAGAGGAAGCGCGGCCGCAGCGAGCACTCCTTGTGCAGGGTCAGCGCCATCCCGGGCTCCGCCCCCGCGAAGTAGATCAGATTGAAATACTTGGGCGATGCGGGCGAAACGCTCTCGGCGGCCGTGCGGAGCCGCACCTCGACCATCGTCTGCCCCGTCTCGCCGACGTAGCCGTTGTAGAGCGCCCAGTCGCCGCGGTAGGCGACCCACTGCGAACCGCTGCGGACCAGCAGCACGGGATCGACGACGGTCCCCGAGGCCGGGGTGGTGACCTGCGCCGAACGGGCCGCAAAGTCGGTCCACACCGTGCCGGGCACGCCGTTGCGGGTGTAGGTCAGGCGGTACTGCGCCCCGGCGAGGTGATCGAAAACCAGCGCGCGGTAGGTGAAATTCGGCGCAACGGCCTCGCGGAGGTCCCTGTACCGGTTGGCCAGCTCGAACCGGAACTCGGCCCCGGGACCGAGATACACCGTATCGAAGCCCTTGAGCCGCGTCCGCGAGACGATGCGGTGGGCGGTGGTGTATTTCAGGCGGTATTCGAACCCGACGCTGATCTCCGTCGGCGGCGTGAAGACGATCTTGCCGTTGTCCGTCGAGAAACAGTTGCCGTTGTTGAAAAGCCCGTCGATCGCCTCGCCGTCGGCGTCGACGCTCTGGGGCGTGGCCGTGTCGACGATGTTGCCCACGGTGTTGGCGACGGCCTTGGGGTTGGCCGAAACCCGCCCCAGTTCGTTCGCCGCAGCCGTCGCCGGAGCCAGCCGCCGCGCCGAGAAGCCCATACGGCCGGCCGCCGCCGTGGTGTCGCGCGAGGAGTAGGCCCCGCTCATGTAGAGCGACCGGAAAAACGCCGATTCGAAAAAGCGGCTCTTCACCTCGTAATCCGCCTCCCGAAAAATCTGCCCGACGAGCGTGGCGACGTGCAGGAACGGGTGGTAGTCCTCCACCGAGAGCAGGCGTTCCGCCGGAAGCAGGTCCGAGGAGCTGTTCTGCCGACGGTATTCGTCGCGGTGGATGGGGAAGAACTTCACCGGGGAGTCGTCCGTCCAGCTCTCGACGATCGCCGTCGGGGTCAGGACATTGTCCCACGCCACCCCCAATCGGGAGAACATGCGACGGGCGGCATTTTCGGCCCATCCGGCCCCTCCGTCGCGGATTTCGAGCGTGTACCCCTCTCCCGACGCGGCCAGCAGGCGCACCGTTCCGCCGATCAGCGCCGAACCTTCGGCCGACAGCTCCGCCGTGTGGAGCGCGTCGTTGAACCCGCCGGCGGCGTGCGGGTCGCAGGCAAACCCCACGAGCGCATCGTTGCGCGGCGTCGCGGGAATCGGGATTTTCAGCGACCGCCCTTCGCGGCAAGCCTCCGGATCGGCGAGCCGTGCGGCGTCGTAGCCGGGAACCGCGACGGACGCCATCCCCAGGTCGCAAATCTGTCCGTCGATTTTCAGTTCCATGCTGCGTGTTTTTTACGTTTGGGGCGAATGGCGATCTCCAGACAGCTCAACGTGCCGCGCCGCTGTACGACGGCCTCTTCGGTGGCGATGTCTACCGGTATATAGCACTTTTCAGTGACGATCCATGCCGCTGCCGTCGCTGTCAGTTCGGCCAGCGGCTCCAGCATGCTCCGGGTCTCGTAGGCCGATACGAGCACTATTTCGCGGTCTGTTTCCGCCGCCGCGACCACACGTCCCTGCGGACCCTCCGCCTCGCGCCTTTCGGTGCGCACGGTTGTCGTCCGCACGATGGGAAAGGTGTAGTGCTCGACCGATCCGGCGCTGCTCCGCCAAGCCAGCCGCACCTGTCCCTGAACGGCCGGAGTCACGGAATAGACGACCGAGCCGCACGTCCCGGCATCGACCGTCACACGCTCCGCGCCCGGGAAATCGCGCATGTCGAGACGAAACAGGTGCAGCCCCGCCTCGCTCACGCGGTAACTTTCGGCCGTCGCGGTGTCCCCGGCCTCGGCCGTCACCGTCACGATGCAGGGTCCGTCGGTCAGCAGCGTCAGTTCGTCGCATGCGTCCTCCGGGATCAGACGCACGAGCGGCATCGAGGTCCGCAGGCCGGGCGTTCCGGGGGCGTCGCCGGGCAGAAACGTGCGCGCCGGAGCGACCGCCGCGGCCGCTTCCCCATCCGTCCCGGCAGCCTCGACGACGGCCGTGACGGTCCGTCCTTCGGCGGGGTAAAATCCGGTCCGCCCCGTTGCGGGCGTGAAATGCAGCCGTCGCCGGAGGTAGGGCGCCGCATCGAACGCGGCCTCGGCGACGGCCGCAAAACGTTTTGCACCCAGCAGCGCACTGCCGTCGCCGACCGGTCCGCGCGTGCCGGCTCTGTCTGCACCGCCGGGCGAGACCGCCGCGCCGATTCCGGCTGCGGACCCGGCCGCCGCATCGACGATGCGGATGTCGATGTTTCCGGCCGTCTCCTGACTGACGGCGTAGCGGAGTTCCCCGCCGAGCGGGGCGTACTGTTGCGGAATTCGAGTAAATAGCATAATGGATTTTTAAGAGAGATGACTGTATTCATTCGCCGCAGGACACGGCGCAATGCGGCATGCGGATGCTTTTGACACTTCCGGCATCACAGGCACAGAGGCGACCGGATTGTTGACAACGGGTTTAAAACTTGTCGATAAATGGAGATAACAATTCACAAAATGCGGAAACAGAAGCGTTTCCCGATGTTGATAACTTTGCCGTCCCTGCCGGCCGGCTGTGAATCGTACGGCAAATATACGACACCGGACACCCCCTTGTCAAGACCCCGATGCACTTTTTCCACATTTTATAGAAAAACTTCGGGATTTTGTCGTACCTTTGTTTCGCAAACCAACAGTTTTACACCTTATGGATGATGGTCATAGTTCCACGTATAGCCGTCGTGTCGTGCTTCAGCACGACGCCATTCATCTATGGTATCCAGCACGAAGATAATCTCCGCGCCGGACTGCTGTTGTCCGACCCCGCCGAAACAATCCAAGCCTTTTCCGAGCACAAAGCCGACATCGCCCTGATTCCGGCCGCCGCCATGCCGTCGCTGACAGACGCGCGCATCGTCACCGAATACTGCGTCGGAGGCGTTCCCGCATCGAAGGAGGCCCTGCTCGCCAGCGACGACGCGCTGGTCGGGGCGTGGAAACCGTTCGGAAAACTTCCCTGCGCCTTCGCCGTCGGGGCGGCGCACGCCGACACGGACCCCGACGCCGTCGAAGCCTTGCAGCATGCCCTGACCTACGGACTCGAACACGGCTACGAGGCGATTCTCGAATCGGCTTTCGCGGCCGATTCCGGGCGCGCCTACGCGGAACTCGCACATTTCGACTACATCTTCGACAATCAGAAAGACAAAGCGCTGAAAAAGTTCTGGAACTCGGGCCTCAAGGCGGTTCCGAGAGCCAATCCCGGCTGAAGAGCTTAGCGGACCGGAGATCCGCCTCTCTGCACGTAAACGGATTCACGAACTTTAAGAGAGCGTCTTATGATTACAATTTACCTCAAGCAATACAACAAGATCATCCGCAATGCCGACACCAAGCTCTTCGATGAACTGGGCTACGACGACATCCTGTGGATCGACATGTTGCTGCCCACGATCAAGGAGCAGAAGGCCGTCGAGAACTTCATGGAGATCAGCCTTCAGACCAAACAGCAGGTCGAGGAGATCGAGTCGACGTCGAAATACTCCGAGAACGAGAACTCCATCATCTCCAACTCCAACTTCTTCGTCCCCACGGGCGACTCGTTCATCGTCGAACCGGTGTCGTTCATCATCTCGAACGAGGGTGTGCTGGTCTCGGTGCGCAGCGCCGAGTTCCGGACCTTCCGCGAGACGGAAAAACGGCTCCAGATGAACTACCGCAGCTATTCGACGGGCTACCACCTCTTCATTTCGCTGCTGGAGGTGCGCATCGACTTCGATGCCGACCTCGTGGAGTTGATCGCCAAGCAGGTCGCGGCGTTGTCGAAGGACATCAACTCCGAGAATTCGATCGACAAGGAGGTGCTGCACCGCATCAGCGCGTTGCAGGAATCGACCATGTCGCTGCGCGAGAATATCTTCGACCGCCAGCGCGTGCTGTCGGGCATCCTGCGTTCCGAACGTTTCCCCAACGACATCTATCCGCGCCTGCAGCTGATGATCAAGGACGTCAACTCGCTGATCAACCACGCCGATTTCAGTTTCCAGCGACTGGACTACATCCAGGACGCGGCGCTGGGTCTGATCAACATCGAACAGAACGAGATCGTCAAGATCTTCTCCGTGGCGGCGGTGATCTTCATGCCCGCGACGCTCATCGCGTCGATCTACGGCATGAACTTCAAGCTCATGCCCGAACTGGACTGGACGCTGACGCTCGGCAACGGCTGGAACATCCCCCTGGGCTACATCTTCGCCATCGGGCTGATGATCTTCTGCTCGGCCCTGACGATCTGGTACTTCAAGTACAAAAAATGGCTCTGACCTCCCCGCCTGAGAGGCGGTTTTCAGCGTAGGTTCGGGAGCGCAGAACCGGCTGGTCAGCGAGCCAGCCGGCTTTCGCCCGTAAACCGGGCTTTTTAAGCCCGTGCTTTTGGTACTTTTGATGTCAAAAGTTCCAATCAAATCTAACTATCTGACAGACAGCATAAGGTAAAAGTCGAGGTAATGATTTGTTAACTCTGAAGGCCGTGTCCTTTGCATTCATTAGCTTTTCAAAGACTCTTATGCAAAGATAAAAAATAGCCGATAAAAAAGCAAATGGAAAGAATTGTCTCATTTGCTTTTCTCTAATTGGGCATTCCAGCTATCGCTGACTGTAGGCAATCAGATTATTGCGCAGGATGTCGAGAAAATGCGTCAGCCGCAACTTTCGATTGATGAG
>ERZ506887.1688-NODE-1688-length-11385-cov-3.196911_pt1 | contig 11385 bp, 4 predicted proteins | sample MGYA00512905_ERZ506887 | MGnify/ENA metagenome assembly ERZ506887 | reverse complement strand
ACCGGCGGCGGAAAATGTTTTAAGCAAATACGGTTATGCAATTTAATAAAATCCTGCTGCAACAGGCAGGATTTTTGTTTTAAAAATAGAAAATATATAAATCGTGAAAATATGCTGACGGGGAGAGATAAAATGGAACTTAGTAAAAAAGCTTTTAAAGCATATGATATACGCGGTATTGTTCCGGGTGAGGTAAATGCCGAACTGGCTTACAGGGTTGGCCGTGTTTTTGCAGCTATGTTTGCTGCGGAAACCGCCGTTGTTGTCGAGTGCGCCGGAGCGGAGTTTACTGCCAAAGGCCGCACAGTGAAAAATTACGGCTGGCGGGCGCTGGACGCTGCCTATCGCGCAGGGCTGAAGAATGTGGAGCAGGACAAAGAACCCGAGGACAAGGCTCTGCCTGAGCTGTCTGAAGGTCAGACGCTGCCCCTTTCTGGTGCTACCGTCAAGGAGGGCAAGACCACCCCGCCCAAGCACTTCACCGAAGATACGCTACTCTCCGCAATGGAGACTGCCGGGAAGGACGATATGCCGGAGGATGCCGAGCGCAAGGGCCTGGGGACCCCGGCCACCCGCGCCGGGATTCTGGAAAAGCTGGTTTCCACCGGCTTTTTGGAGCGCAAAAAGAGCAAGAAAACCGTGCAGCTCATGCCATCCCATGACGCGGTATCCCTTATCACCGTGTTGCCGGAGCAGCTGCAATCGCCCCTTCTGACTGCTGAGTGGGAGTACCGGCTGGGTGAGATCGAGCGTGGCGAGCTGGCCCCGGAGGATTTCATGGCTGGGATTAGTGCCATGCTCAAAGAACTTGTGGGAACCTATCAAGCTATCAAGGGAACGGAGTATTTGTTCAGCCCTTCCCACGAAGTGGTGGGCAAATGCCCCCGCTGTGGCGGAGAGGTTGCAGAAATGCAAAAAGGCTTCTTCTGTCAGACAGAATCTTGCAAATTTGCAATTTGGAAAAACAACAAGTGGTGGGAGATGAAGCACAAGCAACCTACCAAAGCCATCGTAACGGCACTGCTCAAAGATGGCCGCGCTCATGTGAGGGGCTTGTACTCCGAGAAAACCGGCAAGACCTACGATGCCACTGTGGTGTTGGCGGATGATGGGCAGTACGCCAACTTCAAGCTGGAGTTTGACCAGCAGAAAGGTGGCAAACGATGAAGCTCTCACGCTATGAACAGGAAACCATCATCCTCTACAACCAGGCCGAAGCCACCGCCGAGGTCTATACCCATGACCCCCGGCTGCTGGAGAAGCTGCGGCGACTGGCAGAGAAATACCCGGACCAGATTGTGAAAAAGGACCGCCAGACCTTTCTCGTTCCCAAACGCTGTGTGTCCGTCCGGGAACCTTACAGCGCCGAGCGCCGTAAGGCAGCCAGTGAACTGGCCAAGGCTGCCGGATACAGGCCGCCCACCCCCAAGAAAGGCAATGAGTAAGCATGGCTGAAAGTGTCTTTGAGGCTGTCAAGCAGTCCATCACCGTCCGAGAAGCAGCGCAGATGTACGGAATCGAGGTCAACCGGAGCGGCATGGCCTGTTGTCCCTTCCACGATGACAAAAATCCCAGCATGAAGCTGAACGAGGAATATTTTTATTGCTTTGGCTGCGGAGCCACCGGCGATGTGATTGACTTCACAGCGAGGCTCTACAATCTGTCCCCCAAAGAGGCCGCCGAGAAGCTGGCCCAGGATTTTGGCCTGGCTTATGACAGTCAGGCCCCTCCCCGGCGACGCCATGTCCGCCAGAAATCCGAGGCGCAGAAATTCAAGGAGGACCGAGACCATGCCTTTCGTGTCCTGGCCGACTACTTTCATTTGCTCCGCAAGTGGGAAACGGACTACACACCCAAAACACCGGAGGAAAATCCACATCCCCGATTCATGGAGGCAATCCAGAAAAAGGACTATGTGGGCTATCTGCTGGATTTTTTTCTGGAGAACAGCCCGGAGGAGCAAAAGCTGTGGATTGCCGAACATCAATCAGAAATAGCCAAATTGGAAAGGAGAGTGAAATTCATGGCTGATAAGACCACCAATCGAGAACGGTTACAAGAGATCACAGCGGGCATTGAACAGGGTATCAAGGAACTGTTTGAGAGCGAGAAGTATATGCGCTATCTGTCCGTCATGTCCAAGTTCCACCGCTACTCCGTCAACAACACCATGCTCATCTATATGCAGCGCCCGGACGCCACCCTGGTGGCCGGGTTCAACAAGTGGAAAAATCAGTTTGAGCGCCATGTGAAAAAGGGTGAGCATGGTATCACCATCATTGCCCCCACGCCCTACAAAAAGAAGATCGAGGAAATGAAGCGCGACCCGGATACTCATGCACCCATCCTGGACGCGGATGGCAAGGCGGTCATGGAGGAAAAAGAAATTGAAATCCCCATGTTCCGTCCGGTGAAGGTGTTCGATGTGAGCCAGACGGACGGAAAGCCCCTGCCAGAGCTGGCCTCCAGCCTGTCCGGGACGGTGCCGCACTATGAGGCTTTCATGGAAGCTCTGCGCCGCTCGGCTCCGGTTCCCATCGAGTTTGAGCCGATGGCCGAGAACATGGACGGCTATTTCTCCTCTGACCAGCAGCGGATCGCCATCCGGGAAGGCATGAGCGAGGTGCAGACTGTTTCCGCCGCTGTCCATGAGACCGCGCACAGTAAGCTCCACGACCCCAAAAAGTACGAAGCGGAGCCGACCTGGAAGATCGTGATGGTGAGCGAGGGCGGCACCAAGCATGACTTCCGTCTGGACTTCGCCACCGAAGCAGAGGCGGAACAGGCCGCCGCCGAGGAAGGCTGGCGCTATGTGGACGAGAATCGGTTTGAGTGGCGGTTGGAAGTGGAGGAAGATCTGACGGCGGTGAAACAGGCCGCCAAGAACCGCAACACCGAGGAAGTGGAGGCCGAGAGCATTTCTTATGCGGTTTGCCAGTATTTCGGCATCCAGACCGGCGAGAACAGTTTTGGCTACATCGCTTCCTGGTCGAAGGACAAGGAGCTGAAGGAGCTGCGGGCCAGTCTGGAGACCATCAACAAGACTTCCTGCGAGCTGATTAACGACATCGAGCGCAACTACAAGGAAATCTGCAAGGAGCGCGGCATTGACCTGACTGCCGCCACGGAACCGCAGCAGGACTCTATCGAGCAGCTGGCAGCAGACATCGACCAGTTCACTTTCGATTATGACCCTTATGAGTATCGGAACAATGCAGATAGCCGTGAGGACGCACTGCACGAACTGACTGCCACACTCCGAAGCGGAGATGCCAGCGGTGTACGCGAATGGCTCCAGAATATCGTGAACGAGGATGAACCGGATGAAACCACCCAAAAAGCTGCCGAGCTTATGGGACGCTTGGATCAGCTGGTGCCGATGACTGAACCGGAACAGCTGACCGAGCCGGAAAATACCGAAAGTGTCCAGCCCAGCGCCGAGTACCGGGAGGCCCTGTTGGTGCTGGATGATACCAGCTACCTTCATGTTCAGCCCTGCGACACCGGCTGGGACTACACGCTCTACGATGTGGCAACCATGAAGCAGATGGACGGCGGCCAGTTGGACGGGCCGGATATGGGCCGTTCCACAGCGGTTAGCCATATCTGCGAGGACCTGGGGATGGGCGGCAAGTCCATCAAGTATGCGCCGCTGTCCATGATCGAGACTTTGCAGGAGGCGGCTTACCACCAGATGCAGGAACAGGTCAGCCAGCAGACCACAGAAGCTGCCGCCACCCAGCTGCCGGATGCCCAGGAGCAGGCGTTGGACGAGTATCCCATGCCGGACCCGGCACTGACTCAGGATGATCTGGAGAAATGCGGCTACCTGGACGGTGACCTTCTGCCCCTCTCCAAAGAGCGAGCCTATGAGCTGATGGAGCGAGACCTGACCGTTTATATCGTCCAGGAGGGTGAAAACCCGGAAATGGCCTTTGACACTGCCGACCTGGACGCCCATGACGGTATCTTTGCTGTGTCCCGCGAGGAATGGGAGCAAAGCCCGGACTTTCACGAAAAAGTTTTGGAACGACAGGATCGGCAGTTGGAACGGGAACAGGCGTTTCTTTCCCATGAGGGAAATTGTTTTGCTATTTATCAGGTGAGCAAGGATGACCCGCAGAATGTGCGTTTTATGAATCTGGATTGGCTGCAATCGCACAATCTGTCCGTAGAGCGGAGTAACTATGACCTTATCTATACCGCCCCTCTGGACGGTTCCGGCAGCACTATGGAGCAGCTGGAAAGGCTGTATGAGCAGTTCAATCTGCAAAAGCCGGTGGATTTTCACAGCCCGTCTATGAGCGTCAGTGACATCGTTGCCATCAAGCGGGATGGCAAGGTATCCTGTCATTACTGCGACAGTGTTGGTTTCACCCAGGTGCAAGGTTTCTTGCCGGAAAATTCGCTGAGAAATGCGGAAATGACGGTGGAAGATGATTACGGCATGATCGACGGTATCATCAATAACGGCCCAAAGGAGCCGACAGTGGCCCAGCTGGAACAACAGGCCCGCAGTGGCCAACCCATTTCTCTTATGGACTTGGCAGCAGCCGCCCATCGAGAGGAACGGGAAAAGAAAAAGTCCGTCATGGAGCAGCTGAAAAGCCAGCCCAAGACGGAACACAAAAAGACAGCGCAAAAAAAGAGCGCGGAAAGGGAGCTTTGATATGAACAACTTCACCTTTGAGGAAACGAACCTTCTTTGCATCTACAACACCGGCAGCCGCACCGGGCTGATCGACGCTCTGACGGAGATGCGCGGTGAGCTTTCGCCGGAGGAAGCCGAGCTGCGGGAACTGACGGACAGCGCCCTGGGTAAACTCCAAGCTATGAACGACACCGAGTTTGCCGAACTGGAGCTGTACCCAGATTTCGACGAGTAAAAAACACACATAAAGACCTGATGGGACGGCCTGATATGCCGTCCCATTTCTATTCAACATGAAGGGAGGACAGAAAACCATGCCATCCAAAGCTGAATTTTACCGGCAGATGGCCGAACAGGTATCGACCCAGCTTGTAGGCAGCTGGAAGGAGTGGACGGCTTTTCTCACCACCGCCGCCCGCCTTTATAAATACCCATTCCACGAGCAAATGATGATTTACGCCCAGCGCCCGGACGCCACCGCCTGCGCCGAGTATGATTTATGGAATGAAAAAATGGGACGGTATGTGCGCCGTGGCTCCAAGGGTATTGCCCTGGTGGACGATTCCGGCGACAAGCTTCGCCTGCGCTATGTGTTCGATATTTCCGATACCGGCACCCGTGAACATTCCCGTACACCCTGGTTGTGGCAGCTGGAAGAACAGCACATTGGGCCTGTGTCGGCCATGCTGGAGCAAAACTACGGCGTTGCCGGTGACAATCTCGCCCAGCAGCTCACGGATGTAGCCGGAAAGCTGGCGAGTGAGTATTGGGACGATCATCAGAGAGATTTCCGCTATATCGTTGACGGTTCGTTCCTGGCGGAGTACGATGATTACAACATCGAAGTCCAATTTAAGTCCGCCGCCACCGTCAGCATCGCATACGCCCTGATGTCCCGCTGCGGACTGGATACGGAACAATATTTCCAGCATGAGGACTTCATGCCGATTTTCGATTTCAATACCCCGGCCACGGTTGGGGCGTTGGGCGCGGCGGTCAGCCAGATTAACCAGCAGGTTTTGCGGCAGATCGGCGTCACCATCCAGATCTATGAGCGCGAGCAACTCGCGGAAAGGAGCGTTACACATGGAGAACAGCCTGACTTACACGATGAACGGAGATTATCAGATTCCCGACCTGAAGCTGACCGAACAGCCGGAGAAGCCCCTGGGCAAGTACGGCAGGATGCGGAAAGCGTACCTGAAGGAACACCGGCCCCTGATTTACAATCAGCTGCTGCTGACCGAGAAGCTGTACCCGCACCTGCTGGAGATCGACGAGACGGCGAACAGCCGTCTGGAGCAGATGATGCCCCAGCTGGCGAAAGACGCGGGCGCGACGGAGCAGCTGAAAGCCAGCGACCCGATGCGCTGGGTGGGCCTGATGAACACCTGCAAAGCACAGGCCGAGGAGATTCTGATGGCGGAGCTTATTCACAGCTGAGTTTCTTCCTCTCCGAAGCAGAACAAATCAGAATCATAGATGAAGCAGAGAATGTGAAAACATCCTCTGCTTTTTCTTTTGCCCAGGCTGACATCGACCATGTGCTGCGGCTGGGCGGCAACACCTATCGCCAGAGAGAGCGCATTGTCGCGGCCTTTGAGGAGCAGAAGTCCACCACCGAGATCGCAGACACCCTGAAAACCCTGTACCATGGCGGCAACGGGATTGGCAGCATCACTGCATGGTATGCCGAGGATGGAATCCATCTTTCCCACGGCAAAACTGCCCGTTACGATAAGTCCGCCCAGGTCATTTCCTGGGAGAGTGCCGCTGAGCGTATCGGCCAGCTTTTGCAGGACGGCCAGTTTGCCACCAATGTGGAGCTGGCTGAGGCTGCGGGCTATGAACGCTCCCTCCTTGCCGAAAGATTCTGGGAATTGTATCACGATTTCAGCGAGGAAGCCAGAGAAGCCGGGTATCTGCCCAGCCTTGTCAACAATCCGGGACGCGGTTTCCCGGAGGAATCTGCATGGCTCACCGAACAGCTGAAAAGCCCGGAGTTTCGCCAGAACCTTGCGGAAGAATATGCTGCCTTCTGGACGGCCTACCAGCAGGATCGGGATTTGCTGCGCTTCCACTACCATAAACCCAAAGAAATTTGGGAGAACCTGCAAGATCTGTCCTTGCCTCGCACCACCTTTACCTCTCAGTTGACGGAAGTACCTTCGGTCAAGCAGTTTATCTCTGAGGACGAGATCGACGCCGCCATGACCAGAGGCAGCGGATTTGAGGGCGGTAAGGGCCGAGTTTTCACCTTTTTCCAGGAACCCCATACGGATAAGGAAAAGGTGGATTTTCTCAAACATAAGTATGGTATTGGCGGTCACTCCCATGCCCTGTCCGGTGCAATGAAAAGCGATGAAAGCCACGACGGAAAAGGTCTGCACTACAAAAAAGACGGCTGCCCGGATGTGCATTTCACCTGGGAGAAAGTCGCCAAACGGATTACCGACCTGATCCAGAAGGGACGCTATCTCACAGAACAGGAACAGGCGGAGTATGACAAAATCCAGGCAGAAAAGGCCCTGGCGGAAGAAGATGCCCTGCAAGCCCAGCAGCCGGACCCGGCTGTGTGGGAATACAACGGCGTCAAGGAGCGCCACCCGGATGATATAATCCTCTACCAAATGGGGGATTTTTTTGAGCTGTACGGTGAGGACGCCAAAACTGCTGCTGCGGAACTGGACCTCAATCTCACGACCCGCGCTATCCCCGGCGGTGGCCGTGTGGAAATGTGCGGCTTTCCGGCAAACCGGCTGGAGCAGGTTGTGGAACAGCTGCGGGATAAGCATGATGTGACCATTTCCGCTGTCCCGGAGGGCGGCAAAGAGCGTCAGGAATATTCCATGCCCTCTATCGACCATGAGGCGGAACAGCACATCAATGCCCAGGAAGCGGAGTTTGGCGCAGACGGGACCAGAGTATTTCAGGAGACCGAAGCAGCCGCAGCCCCTACGATTCGAGAACTGCATGAGCAATACAAGCCCATTGTACTTGCCGCTGTTATGGAAGATGTGCCATATCGCAATGCCTGCGGTCACAGTGACCATGAGAACGCCGTGATCGAGGGCAATGCCGCTATTCGCCGTGCTGTCCTGGGATCTGGCAACATGGAGCTGCTCCGCCTCTATTCCGACACACCGGAGTTCCGCCAGCGCCTTCATCGAGAAATCATCGACGAGACCTATCCCAAGCTCCATGAGCTGCTGCACCCTCTCACGGACAATGACATCGACAAGGCTATCCAGGACTGGAACGGCAAAATCGAAAGTAAACACGCCGTTGTCCGTTACATGGAGAAACATGGGCGGGAAAAAGATACCGCTGCATGGCTGGCCCATGAGTTTGATGGCAGCGACGGAAAAACTCCGTTTGCGGTCCGCCCGGAAAGCCCCGAAGGAACGGCGCTGCCTTGGCCCAAGGTACAGCGCCGGATTGCCCAGCTCATCAAGGAGGATCGCTTCTACACCCAGGTCGAACAGGATAATCTGGACGATGTGGACCCCATCGCCATCCGAGAGACCCTTGCTCAGCGCGGCATTGTGGACGGTCATGTGGTGGACCCGGAAAAGGTGGACAACGATCCCTTTGTTCAGCAGGTCATGCGGGATGTGGAGGCCATATCCAGGGAGACCGACCAAGCAGACCAGCCGGAACAGCCTTCTTCCGGCGATTCGCGTGTTCCTGTGTCAGACGAAGAATATGCTGCGGCCCGTGGCACGGTCCGGGAACGGATTTCTTATGATCCAACAGTCCCTCCATACAATGTGGGGGATATTGTCTATCTGGATGACCTCGCCCACCAGATCACGGAGCTGCGGGATGACACGGTGCAGCTGCTGCCCACCGGCATGAGCTATCCCATCTACCGGGCTGAGAGCCGGGAACGGTTTGAGCAGCTTTTGCGGGAGGATAACCGCAACGACTTCTATACCGAATTCCTGCCTGCAAATCTGGATACGGTGGACCAGGACCTTCGGGATGTGCTGGCCCATGGCCTGATTGGTGAGGCGGACAAGGCGGAGCTTTCCGAGCTTCTTCGCAACGGCAAGAGTAACCAGGAGGTAGCCTTGTGGCTGAGCCGGGCCTATCCCAACATCGTGGAAACGATGGAGCTGGAGACCGGCGAGACCGCCGATTACCGCACGATGCCGGAAGGTATCGAGCTGGAAGTGCTGGATGCAGATGAAAAGCGTCTGGCCATGCTGTTCTTCCAGTGGAGCGAGGTTGCGCCTTTGCTGCGCGGGATGTATGCCCGTCAGTTGGACGGTTTTGAGCAGGAACGCCCCGAACCGTCTGCCGAAACCCCGGCCTTCCAAGCCGAGACTGTGGCTGTCTATCCGGGCGATAAGAACAATCTGCCCTATGATGTGGTTGTTCAGACCCTGCGAACCAATGAGCCGGAGCCGCCCACGCCTGCTGTCGAGCCGGAAAAGACTCTGGATGAGGTACTGGACGAACACCCCGTTTCCATTCAGGTAAACGGCGAGTGGCAGACCTTCCCCAATGTCAAAGCTGCCGAGAAAGCCTCTTATGAGGAATACAAGGCCAATCTGCGCCGCACCGCCGAGAATTTCCGTATCACTGACGATCACCTGGGCGAAGGCGGCCCCAAGGCTAAGTTCCAGGCCAATGTCGAGGCAATCAAGCTGCTGAAATACCTGGAGGAAACCACCGAGCAGGCAACGCCGGAACAGCAGAAAATCCTTTCTCGGTATGTGGGCTGGGGCGGCCTTGCCGATGCCTTTGACCCCGACAAGGAAAGCTGGAGCAAGGAATATGCCCAGCTGAAGGAACTGCTGACCCCGGAGGAATACGCTGCTGCCAGAGGTTCCACCCTCAACGCGCACTACACCAGCCCTACGGTCATCAAAGCGATTTACGAGGCTGTGGGCCGCATGGGATTTGAGACCGGCAACATCCTGGAGCCGTCCTGTGGTGTAGGCAATTTCTTCGGTATGCTGCCGGAGGAAATGCGAAACAGCCGTCTTTACGGCGTGGAGCTGGATTCCATCAGCGGGCGTATTGCCCAGCAGCTCTACCCCAAGGCCGACATCACCGTGGCAGGGTTTGAGACCACCGACAGGCGGGATTTCTACGATCTGGCGGTGGGTAATGTACCGTTTGGCCAGTATCAGGTTCGGGATAAAGCCTATGACAAGCTGAATTTCAGCATTCACAACTACTTTTTCGCCAAGGCTCTGGATCAGGTTCGTCCCGGTGGCGTGGTGGCCTTTGTCACCAGCCGCTACACGATGGACGCCAAGGATTCCACCGTGCGCCGGTATCTTGCTCAGCGCGCCGAACTGCTGGGGGCCATCCGTCTGCCCAATGACGCTTTCAAAAAGAACGCAGGTGCCGAGGTCGTTTCGGACATCATCTTCCTGCAAAAGCGTGACCGTCCGTTGGACATCGTGCCGGAGTGGACGCAGACCGGGCAGACCGAGGACGGCTTTGCCATCAACCGCTATTTCCTGGACCACCCGGAAATGGTGCTGGGCCGACAGGAACCGGAAAGCACCGCCCACGGCATGGACTACACCGTGAACCCCATCGAGGGGCTGGAGCTTGCCGATCAGCTGCATGATGCCGTGAAGTACATTCGCGGCACCTACCAGGAGGCCGAGCTGCCGGAGCTGGGCGAGGGCGAAGCCATCGACACTTCTATCCCTGCTGACCCCAATGTGAAAAATTACTCCTACACCGTTGTGGACGGCGATGTGTATTACCGTGAAAACAGCTGTATGGTACGGCCTGACCTGAATGCCACCGCCGAAGCCCGTGTGAAAGGACTGGTGGGTCTGCGAGAATGTGTCCAGCAGCTCATTGATCTGCAAATGGACGCCGCCACACCGGACAGCGCCATCCAGGACAAACAGGCCGAACTGAACCGGCTCTATGACAGCTTCTCTGCAAAATATGGTCTTATCAATGACCGGGCGAACCGGCTGGCCTTTGCTGATGATTCCAGCTACTATCTGCTCTGCGCGCTGGAAGTCATTGACGAGGACGGCAAGCTGGAGCGCAAGGCGGATATGTTCACCAAGCGCACCATCAAGCCCCACAAGGCGGTGGACACTGTGGATACCGCAAGTGAAGCTCTGGCCGTATCAATTTCCGAAAAAGCCTTTGTCGATATGGCGTATATGGCGGAGTTGACCGGCAAGACCGGCGACGAACTGGCCGCCGAGCTGCAAGGCGTGATCTTCCGTCTGCCTGGGCCTGTGCCGGAGGGAGAACGGCCCACCTATGTGACCGCCGACGAATACCTTTCCGGCAATGTTCGGCGCAAGCTCCGTCAGGCACAGCGAGCCGCACAGCAGGACCCGGCCTTTGCCATCAATGTGGAGGCCCTGACCGCCGCCCAGCCCAAAGACCTGGACGCTTCGGAGATCGAGGTGCGCCTGGGCGCTACCTGGATTGACAAGAAGTACATCCAGCAGTTCATGTATGAGACTTTCAACACCCCGAACTACCTTCAACGCGCCATCCAGGTCAACTATACCTCCTATACCGCCGAGTGGCAGATCACGGGCAAAAGCTCTGTCTCCGAAAACAATGTGGCGGCCTACACCACTTACGGAACCAGCCGTGCCAACGCCTACAAGATTCTGGAGGACAGCCTGAATCTGCGGGATGTCCGCATTTACGACACCGTGGAGGAGGCAGACGGCAAGGAACGCCGGGTGCTGAACGCCAAGGAGACCACCCTGGCCGCCCAAAAACAGCAG
>ERZ506887.1673-NODE-1673-length-11444-cov-3.052595_pt1 | contig 11444 bp, 11 predicted proteins | sample MGYA00512905_ERZ506887 | MGnify/ENA metagenome assembly ERZ506887 | reverse complement strand
AAAAACCTGCATAGATGCCGATGACAGCTGCACCTGTACCGCAGAGAATGCCGCGGAGTACCCTCAAAGAGGTTGTTCGTTTTGCCATAAAACTCTCCTTTTTATGAGACGTGATCTGGTTGTAAATGAGGAACCGGCATATACACCGGTACACCGTTTTGATAGGTGAGAGAAACCTCTCCCTGGATTAACGGGTAAAGATAGTTGTAAAGCTCCTGACGGATATCGTTTCCGTGTGCATTGATCCATTCACGCGGGATGGATTTTGCCTCATTGGCAACCTCTGCTTCCTCCTTTAATTCTATCAGCTGTTCCATCTGAACTTTCAGCTTTTCGTTAGCTTCAACTAACTCATTTTCCACCTCCAATTTTTCCATAGCATTGGAAATCTGACTGAACACATATGTGAAAATCTCTAAATCCTCTTCATCCAAAATGGAACGTTCTTTTAACGTCCAATTATCTTTAATTTCTATGTATGCTATAAATACACTGTTTAGCATTTCATTTTCAGACACGGGTACTGCAACAAAGGAAAAGATCCGCTCTTCCTGAAAAAAGGAAACGATTCTGTCATATTCCTCATGCTCCATACCATCCTTAGATACAACAAACCCTGCCCGTTTTTCTTTGAAATATGTTACAATAGCATCTACCGCCTGTTCAGACACTTGATACCCTAAATCACTGTAGGCTGTCTTATTTTTTCCATCTTTACAACGAATCAAAAAAATTTTATCTATATCAAAATTATTCTTAAACAGCGGCAGTACACCAGACAGTTCTTCCTGTACACTTTTGTTTATCTGTCTTGTAAATTTCTGCAGAATATGAAAGAAACGGATGGTCTTAACCATGTTATCTTTTTCTTTTTCACTGCTTTTCCGCTTCATAAGCCCCGTAATATCATTAAGAGAAATGTTTTTCAAAAGCATTTTTCTGGTTTCCCGTGATTCCTGCTTTTTTTCTGAGGTACTTAGCAGTTCTTCGACTTTCTTCTCTCTGTATATATATTGATTCTCCCTGCAGTATTCCCGGAATTTTACCATACCTTCAAATGCAGCCTGTTTTTCTCCTAGATCCATTAGCAGCCGATAGTTGTCAAAAGCAAACTCCGGGTAATTAAAAAACTTTCCACCAGTAGAACGCTCCATATAAAATTCTGCTTTTTTAAAACACTGTCTTGCATCCCCATAATTTTTCTCACACTGTTTTATCAAACCACTGACAAAATATACAAGAAACATACTGTCATCACAAAAGTATTCCTTCTCCTCATCCTTTTTTCCCAGCACATGGGCCAGAAACTGCTTTGCCTTGTTTAAATACAAACGCGCCCGGTAAGTAACTCCCTGACGGAAGCTTGCCAGTGCGATCAAACCAAACAATTTAGAAATATTACATGTTTTCATAGTACTTTGCTTTAACAGATAAAGTACCTCATCTGCCTCCAGCAAATAATTACAGGCATTTTCATAATCTCCTGCCAGCATAGCATTAATCCCCAGATTATATAACGTCTCCACAATTTCATCTGACATAGCATATTTGTGATATAAAATCAATGCCTGATTGTAGTATGCATTTGCTTTTTCGTAATGTTCCAGACCGCAATTGCTGTAGCCCATACCATTATAAATCCCTGCTTCTTCCACTTCATTTTTGCTGTTCCTTACAATTTCAAGCATCTTTTCGTAAAAATAAATACACACTTTAAAATAACCATGAATGGATGCAAGCATTATATTTTTTCGGTATGCCTCCATCAAAAACTTCTCATTTTTTAATTCCATTCCCATGGCAATGCCCTGATGAAACTCCTGAATTCTGTTTTCGATTCCCTCTGTTGTAGTAAAATTTCTATAATCACCGTTATAGCAGTATACATAAATATAGGCTAAATGATTTTTGTAACCATATTTTTCACATAGTTTTATAAAATCCTCATCTATTTCTGTATCATGCTCACATATCCACAGATCACGAAATCCAGAATAATATGACATGATCTTTAGCAGTCTTATCTGAAAAATTAATTTTTCATCCTCCAATTCTTCCAGCATACTCTCACAATACTGCATGCTTGCCTGAAACTGTGCATCATTTCCACTATATAAATATACCCACATTTTGTACTGTTCGCTGAGAAAACGAACCATTTTGCTGCGACTTTCCTGCTCAAATTCCAGCTTTGCCAGAATGTCACACAGCAGCAGTGCATAGGAGTAATCCGCTTCTGCCAGACAGATCCAGAAAAAAATACCGATCAGCTCCTGCTCAGCCTCTGGGTCTATCTGGATTCTTTCTCTTTCCATCCGTTCAAAAATCCTTTTTAAATGATAATACGCCTGATCATACTCAAATGTATACATTAAATTTCCCAAAGGCTTCACATACGATGACACATTCACATTCTCTGTTTCTGAAACCGATGCTTCATCTTTTTCTTCAAAAGTCCAACTATATACTATATCTTTCTCTTCACATAGTTGTACAAACTGCCTTAAACTTTCTCTCGCATAAGAACACACTTCTCCGGCTTCATTATACACAAGCACCATTTTTATATGATTATCCTTGTCTTCCTCCAGAATTTTCTCCAAAATCCAAAGTACTGCTGTACTGGCAAGATTGATTTCATCTAACAGCATAAACAGTAACTGCTGTCTGGCTATCTCCAGTATCATATGTAATATAGCTTTCTGAAATTTGAACTTTTCGTACTGATATTCTCCTAACAGTAGTTCCTCCCGACGTGTACATGTTCCATTGTAAAAATAACTTTTCAGTATTTCTCTATGTACAGGATATACATCCGTTTTATCAAAGAATTCGTCTATAGAAAAAGAGGTATCTTCTTTTGTTTTCTCCATTAGAAAATCTTTGATAATATCCAAAAAAGGCTCATAGGGATTTGAAATATAAAGGGATTGGTATTTATGATAAATACCCATCCCTTCTATCTGATCTTTTCCTAAAAAAAATGCATTATTATGTTTGATCAATAAAATATTCTGAATGCTGCCTTTCCGGGAAGTGTTTAAAACAATATCCATACATTCCTGTAAAAATAATTTGGTTTTATCCCTCATACAGTCCCTCACAATCAATAACCAATATTCTTTTCTATGGTAAAAAGTAATTTTTGTTTGTTAATCGGTTTTAGCAGATAACCTTGCGGCCTCATTTGCAAAACTTCCTGAATTTTTTCCTTCGAAGATACACCTGTCAAAAATACCACAGGAAGATCTTTGGTCTTGGGATTTTGTCGTATTTTTTCCAATACAGCCGCCCCATTATCTAAAGGCATTTCATAATCCAGCAAAACCAAATCCGTATGTTTAGATTCAAGGAATTTCAAAGCAACTCTTCCGTTTATAGCTGTTGCCACATCATAATTGTTTTCCAGATACTTTTTAATAAGACGCAGCATTCTCACATCATCATCTACCACAAGAATGTGTTTTCTTTTAGTTTCAACAAGTTCCGGTACATCCAATCCTTCTATTAATTCTTTTACTGAGTTCATATCGATTTCTGACCGCATACCTTATCCCCCCAGTCTTTTGTATATTATTCCCTATAGTAACTTTTGTACTTAAAAAATACCATATTTATGTGAAACCGTCAATACTTTTTAGTCATCTTGCCGTATTATTTAATGATTTTTAATATTTTTTTGTGCCATTCTGCCATATTTATACTATGACATCTTGGCAATATCCTGAATCAGGCTTTCCATTTCTGATTTTGACTGGACATTTCTCGCTGCTTCTATCACCTGTCTTTTTTCCGGATCTGACATAGATGAAAAGCTGTTCATTGCCTGTTCATTCATGGCCAGACCAAATCCTAAGCCCAATGGCATCTCTTCTTCTCTGCTCATTACATCACCCCCAATACTTTCAAAAGCCAGTAAATCAATCCCACTACCCAGCTGGTGACAATACCGTACAAAATTACAGGACCTGCAATTGTAAATATCTTGCAGCCAATTCCAAATACCTGACCTTCTGTTTTATACTCCACTGCCGGTGCTGCCACAGAGTTAGCAAAACCAGTAATAGGCACTAATGCACCTGCCCCGCCAAAATCTACAACTTTTGAAAACAGGTTAAAACCGGTAAGCACCACACTTAATAACACCAACAGCATAGAACACCAGCTGCCTGAGGTATCCTTGTCCAATCCGTGGGCATAACAGAAATTCAAAATTCCCTGCCCGATCACACAGATAATTCCACCTGTGATAAATGCTTTCACCATATTCCAGATTAAATTTGTTTTGGGAGTTACCTGCTCCACATAATCGTTATATTTCTGTTTCTGCATTTCATTCATAGCTATTCCCTCTTTTCTCTTCTTCCAATATTTCTTAGCTCTGAGTATCAATGGGGATTAAAGAAATAAATAATATTTCCGATTCCCTTTCCCAAAGCCAATGCCAATATTCCGATTCCCAATCCCCGGCGGAAATTGATTCTTCTTGCAAATATAGGTATTCCGTTTAATGCCTCTGCAATGGCAAGTGCCAGACAACCTACAAAGATTCCAGAAAAAATACCATAGCTTCCCAGGAATATATTTCCGAAGGGCAGCCGATACTCATACAAACTGCTTAAATTTCCAAGAATAGTGCCCAGAATTACCGCTGACTCGTATATCATCACATGGCTTCCTGTATGTGTTTTTCCAGCAAATCTCGGTATTAATCCTACCGTAAACAGCGCAGTAAACATACCACCTGCTACAATGATGCCTCCGCTAAATCCCAGCAATATAATCACTGCATACCTAATCAACGTCAATAAGCTCACCCTTTCTGTTTGCCGTTTCCACTAAAGCATCATTTACATCATTCTCATACATACGCATCTGCACTTCGATGGGCGTAGGATCTTTCGTAATCCGTCTGCCTCCGATATGATTGTAAAAGAGAATGATTCCCAATGCCAATCCAATCGAATATGTTGCTTCTAAAATTCCTGGTTTTTCCGGCATCACTCCAAATACATAATTATAAAGATTTCCAAATACATCCATCACAGATACATCTTGGTTAAATGTCATAATGGCAAAACCGGCTCCAAAAAAAGCAATCAGTGATACAAAAATTATTTTTATGAAATCCCATATTTTATGCTTCTTTTTATCTCCCACATATTCCACAACACATTCCATTTCCCCGATACTCTGAATTTCTGCATCTGGAAATTCCCGAATGATACTATCTACTACTTTAATAACAGAAATAATCTCGCGTTTTGATTTTTCTGTATTGATTCGAAACAATTTGATGCATTTTATTTTTGCTGCCAAAGTATTATCATTACAACTGATTCCTGCCACATCGCTGAGCATCACATCATAATTTATTACTTTTACATCCCGCTCCAGCTTTAAATATACCGTTTCCTTTTTCATTTCATCACCTGCTGCCCTAAAATTTATTCCCTCTTATTATTTCTTAAAAACAAAAAAATATGCAAAGCAATGTTCATTTTGCTTTGCATATTTCTTTTCTATAAGAATATCCTATTTCTTCTTTTTTCTCTGTATTTTTTTCCCTTTGGTATTCTTTTTTCTCACGCTATACCCAAAAGTACCCAGTAATTTTCCAATACCATAGTATTCTCCATGGGAATATACCATTGGCTTTGCCTTAGAAAGTTCGAACTTATTCTTTTCATTCATATAAATTTCATCTACATGAACACCCACCACTTCCGCCACAAACATATGGTGGGACCCCAGCTCTAATACCTGCTTCACTTTACATTCAATATTTACCGGACTTTCTTTAATCAATGGAGCCTTTACCTTTGCTGCTGTCTCCGGCGTCAGTTTCATCTCCTGAAACTTGTCCACATCCCTGCCTGAGCGCACACCGCAATAATCTGTGGCATATGCCAATGATTCTGTAGTTAAATTCACCACAAATTCTCCGGTTTCCTTTATCATATGGTAGGAATACCTCTCCGGTCTTACGGATATGGAAAGCATCGGCGGATTAGTACACACCGTTCCTGCCCACGCCACGGTGATAATATTGTAATGTTCCTCTGCATCCGCCACACTTACCATGACTGCTGGCAAAGGATAAAGCATATTTCCCGGCTTCCATTCCTGTTTTGCCATAATTGTTCCTCTTACTGAAGTGCTGCCATAAATGCAGGGATCAACTGTTTCTTTCTGGATACCACACCTGCTAATTTATAATAATCTCCTGCTTCCCGTGGAACCCCATATGCTTTTTCTACAAACTCTCCTGCCTTTTCGCCTGCGTAAATCAAGTTGGTGGATTCTTCTAAAATATCTGTCAGCATGAAGAAAATCATATCTAATCCCTGTTCCTCACATGCTTTTTCAATATATGGTTTTAAACGGTCTGCAATTTCAAACAATTCATCTGCTGCCATGGAGCTGATCTGACCTACACCGAAGTTTACATCACCTGAATTGAATTTCTTGAAATCCTGATAAAAGATTTCTTCTGGTGTTTTGTCAGAAAGATTGCTTCCTGCCTTAAACATTGCCATTGCGTACTCTTCCACATTAATCCCTGCAATTTCAGCCAGTTTTAAAGCAACTTCTTTGTCCACAGGTGTGCAGGTTGGAGAACGGAACATCAATGTATCTGAAATAATGGCAGAGCATAACAATCCTGCAATTTCTTTGGTCACTTCCTGATTATTTTCCTGATACATCTGGTAAATAATGGTGGCAGTACATCCTACTGGCTGGTTTCTAAAGTAAATCGGAGCCGCTGTAGATACGTCACCAATCTTATGATGGTCGATCACTTCCAGAATTTCAGCATCTTTGATACCATCTACTGTCTGTGTCAATTCATTGTGATCCACTAAAATTACTTTTTTATGGTCTGCTTTTAACAAACTTCTTCTGGATATCATTCCCACATATTTTCCTTCTCCATCCAGAACAGGAAAATCTCTATGTCTAAACTTTGTCATAGTGCCTTTTACTTCTTCCAAAGGCTCGTCTAACCGGAAACTTACGATTCCATCCTTTGTCATAAATCTCTTAATTGGAACACTCTGGTTTACCAGACGTGCCACAGTAAAGGTATCGTGAGATGTGGATATAATTACACAGCTTTTTTCTTCTGCCTTTTCAATGATATCTTCATCCACCTTTGCACCTTCACATACGATAATACAGCTGGCATTATTTTCTAAGGCACAAATCATGGCTTCTTTGCTGTCTTCCACAAGCACAAGGTCATTTTCCCTGATATATGACTTTAACAATCCCGGTGTAGCGGTTGCGACTACTACTTTTCCATGCATAAAGAATGCATGTTCATTGCCTGCCAGCATTTTTCCGTCAATGGTGTCAATAATATTTCTATACTGTGTACGTGCTTCTGCCAATGTATTATTATCGTAAACTGCCATATAAGATTTTGCAATATCACCAATGGTGATCAGCCCTTCCAGCTTTCCCTCCTCATTGGTAATTGGCAGTGTGCCAACACTTTCGCTTCTCATCAGTGTATATGCTTTCTTCATGGAAATGCCGGAATCAACTCCGTTTAGTTTCTGAATCTGAATATCCTTTACCTGTGTATATACATTTGGCAGAAATTCCGGTGCCTCTACACCAAAATAATCCAATACATACTGCGTTTCCTCATTTACGTTGCCGGCTCTCCTTGCTTCGTAAACTTCTCCTGTGATTCTTCTTTTTAATTCTGCATAACAAATAGCAGAACAGATGGAATCCGTATCCGGATTTTTATGTCCTACTACATAGACTTTCTGGTTATCTGACATAATCAGCCTTCTTTCCTTGTATTTTTAATTTATTCTACTATATAATTTTACATATTTTTATTGATTCGTCAACCAAAGAATGACGTAGTTTTGTTTTTGTGTATTTTGTTTTAATTTTATATGTTATCTACAATTCTTTTGTATATTTTTTACAATCTTTTCATAGCTTGTTCATAGTTTGTTCATAGGCAATTGCTATACTAAATACAGCTTAAAGATGAGTTACAGATAGTGTTTTCATTACACACATAGATAAATTTTTTCATAATAGCCCCGGCGTCAAAAGACGTTCGGGGCACTCCTCATTTATGATCAAAAAAATTAAATATATTCCGTCCGATTGCATATCCGAAGGTTTTCTAGTATTTTCTTAATATCACCAGTATTGTTTTTATTACAGATCAGTGTGGCATCCTCCGTATCTACAATCACAAGATTGTCTAAGCCCACTGTAGCAATCAGCTTATTATGTCCTTCAATAATACAGTTTTTCGTATCAATGGTAATAATGTTACCTGTTACTGTATTGCCAAATTCATTGGTCTGTTTAATACGCTCTACGGCATTCCAGCTTCCCACATCATCCCATCCAAATGCTCCCGGAATAATAAAGATATGATCCGCTTTCTCCATAATTCCATAATCCACGGATTCGGATTCAAATTCCGTAAACTCTTTTACTAAGACGTCTTGCTGTGCTTCTGTTCCAATGGCTGATTTAATACGGTTCAGTCCTTCCATGGTGGCAGGCATAAATTTCTGCATATTTTCTAAAATAGATGATACTTTCCACACAAACATACCACTATTCCACAAATATTCTCCGGAATTTAAATATTCTCTTGCCACCTGATAATTTGGCTTTTCCACAAATCTTTCTACTGCATATCCGTTTCCGTGAACAGCCTCCCCATCAAATTTGATGTAGCCATAACCTGTTTCCGGATAAGTCGGTGTGATACCAAGAGTCACTAAATTCCTGCCTTCCTCTGCTATTTCAATAGCATCCTCTAATGTTTTTGTAAACATTTTATTATGCTTAATTAAATGATCCGAAGGCAGTACCATCATAATAGCATCCTCATATCTTTGCGCAATATGCACTGCGCCTAAACCAATACACGGTGCTGTATTTTTCCCTACCGGCTCGCAGAGAATATTCTCCTCCGGAAGTTCTGGCAACTGTTCCATTACCAGGTTCTTATAATTCTGGTTCGTAGCAATATACACGTCTTCCATATCCACCAGACTGCGTATTCGCTCTACCGTCATCTGAATCATACTCTTTCCGTCATCAGTCAGACACAAAAACTGTTTGGGCAGATTTTTTCTGCTCCGGGGCCAGAAACGTTCCCCACGTCCCCCTGCCATAATCAATGCTGTATTCTTCATTTTTTTTACCTTTCTGCACGAATTTCACTATGGAGGAAATCTTCATATGCAAGCTTGATTCCATCTTTCAACTCTGTATGATATTTCCATCCCAGTCCTTCTAATTTGCTCACATCCAGTAATTTTCTTGGTGTACCGTCAGGCTTTGTGGTATCAAAGATAAGATTTCCCTCATATCCCACCACATCTTTTACGGTTTGTGCCAGTTCCTTAATCGTTACTTCTTTTCCCGTACCAAGATTTACTGTTTCATCACCCGAATAATTATTCATTAAGTAAACACAGGCCTCTGCCAGATCATCTACATATAAGAATTCCCGAAGAGGTGTACCCGTTCCCCAGATAACAACTTCTTCCAGCTTATTTTCCTTTGCCTCATGGAAACGTCTGATCAAAGCTGGCAATACATGAGAATGTTCTGGATGGTAATTGTCTTTTGGCCCATACAGGTTCGTAGGCATTACGCTGATATAATCTGTGCCATACTGCTTATTCAAATATTCACAATACTTTAAACCAGAGATTTTTGCCAATGCATAGGCTTCATTGGTCTGCTCCAGAGAAGAAGTTAAAAGGCAGCTTTCCGTCATAGGCTGTGGTGCCATTCTCGGGTAAATGCAGGAACTTCCCAGAAACATTAACTTTTTCACCTGATTTTCGTAAGCGGAATGAATAACATTCATCTCCATAATCATGTTATCGTACATAAAATCTGCCGGATATTTGCTGTTTGCCATGATTCCGCCCACTTTTGCTGCTGCAAGAAACACATATTCGGGTTTTTCCGCCTGAAAAAACGCTTCCACCTGATCCTGTCTTCTTAAATCCAGCTCTTTTGATGTTCTGGTAATAATATTGGTATATCCTTTTTTCTCCAGTTCTCTTATAATAGCAGAACCAACCATTCCTCTGTGTCCTGCCACATATATTTTCGCATTTTTTTCCATTATTTATCCTCCTAAAGAACGCTCATCCTTATGCGTTCTTTTCGCGAAATTCTTTGGCACTGATTCCTGCCAGTTCTCTCATATCGCTGTCCACCATCATGGCTACTAATTCTTTAAAACTTACTTTACGCTTCCAGCCCAGTTCTGTTTCTGCCTTTGTGGCATCTCCCCAAAGCAGTTCCACCTCTGCCGGACGGAAATATCTTGGATTAACGGCAACCAACACCTTACCTGTCTTCTTGTCAATTCCCTTCTCATCCACGCCTTCACCCTGCCATTCAATTTCAATGCCAACTTCCGCAAAGCTTAATTCCACAAATTCACGTACCGTATGGGTTTCATTGGTAGCAAGCACATAATCTCCCGGCTTGTCCTGCTGTAAGATTCTCCACATTCCTTCTACATAATCCCCTGCAAATCCCCAGTCACGCTTTGCATTCATATTACCAAGATACAGCGTATCCTGCTTTCCTGCCATAATATCTGCTACTGCTCTTGTAATCTTACGTGTAACAAAAGTCTCACCACGTCTCGGTGACTCATGATTAAACAAGATACCATTACATGCAAATATATCATAAGATTCTCTATAATTTACCGTAATCCAGTAAGAATATAGTTTTGCCGCACCATATGGACTTTTAGGATAAAATGGTGTCTTTTCATTCTGTGGTGCAGTTCCCGGAATTCCTCCAAACAACTCTGATGTGGATGCCTGATAAAATTTACATTTTAATCCACTCTGATGAATGGCATCCAGCAGACGAATGGTACCAACCCCGGTAGCTTCTGCTGTATACTCCGGCACTTCAAAAGAAACTGCCACATGAGACTGCGCCGCCAGATTATATACTTCATCCGGTTTAATCTTATTGATCAGCGACAATAGATTACATGAATCCGTCAAATCTCCATGATGCAGAAAAAATCTCTTATCCCTTAACTCTTTATTGTTATATAAATGGTCAATTCTATCTGTACAGATAGTGCTATGACGTCTGATAATACCATGAACCTCATATCCCTTCTCCAGCAAAAGCTCTGCCAAATAAGAACCATCCTGACCTGTAATTCCTGTAATTAAAGCTATCTTATTCATCTTCAACCTCTTTCTTTATTTTCATAAATAGCATTTTTTTGTATTTCATTTTTCAGTATAATATACTATAATTAGGAAGTAAATGTCGTGTGTTGACTTTTTATAGTAAAATATTGCGGTACAGACTGTGACGGTGTGGGGCGGAAGGTGTGGGGGCATATTGGACAGGGGGACGGGGGGCTGGCAGCGGTTCTGGAAGGCGAAAGATTC
>ERZ506887.1672-NODE-1672-length-11448-cov-4.310015_pt1 | contig 11448 bp, 13 predicted proteins | sample MGYA00512905_ERZ506887 | MGnify/ENA metagenome assembly ERZ506887 | reverse complement strand
ACCTTGCTATGGCAATGGCAGTTACCGCATTTCGAAATGAAGAAGTCAGCCGTATCATTCTGACCAGACCGGCGATCGAAGCAGGGGAGAAACTTGGATTCCTTCCGGGTGATCTTCAGAGTAAAGTAGATCCGTATCTGCGCCCATTGTATGATGCATTATATCAGATCATGGGAGCTGACAGTTTCGCAAAAAATATGGAACGAGGGCTGATCGAAGTGGCTCCGCTTGCTTATATGCGAGGACGTACACTGGATAATGCATTTATTATTCTGGATGAGGCGCAGAATACAACTCCGGCACAGATGAAGATGTTCCTGACCCGTATCGGATTCGGATCCAAAGTGATCATTACCGGAGATTCTTCTCAGAAAGATCTTCCTTCCGGTCAGAAATCCGGTCTGGAGATGGCTCTTCAGGTGCTGAAGAAAGTAGAAGGAATCTCCATCTGTCAGCTGACCAGCAAAGACGTTGTCCGTCACCCGCTGGTACAAAAGATTGTACAGGCCTATGAAGCCTACGAAAAGAAACACCCGGAAAAACCGGCATCACCGAAAAATCAACGACGGAGGGGAAACAGTTATGAGTATTGATTTTTCCAATGAACAGGAACAGACCTTTGATTTTGATTTTCTGAAGGTCGCAGAAGATGTCATGGAAACCGTTCTGGATCAGGAAGGATGTCCCTATGAATCACAGGTCTGCCTGGTTCTCACAGATAACGAAACGATTCATAAAACCAATCTGGAATATCGTCAGATCGACCGGGCAACGGATGTGCTGTCTTTCCCTATGGTTGATTTTCCGGCACCTGCAGATTATTCTGTGCTGGAAGACGATGACAGCTGCTTTGATCCGGAAAGTGGAGAGCTTCTTCTGGGAGACATCATGATCTCCATACCGAAGGCGGTGGAACAGGCAGAAGCATACGGACACAGTGTAAAAAGAGAATACGCATTTTTAGTTGCTCACAGTATGCTGCATCTTCTGGGGTATGACCATATGGTTGATGAGGAACGTATTGTCATGGAACAGAAACAGGAGAAAGCACTGCAGCAGCTGCAGATTGGAAGAGATTAATTTTATCAACGAAAAGGAGATCACATATGAAAAAATATGCAAAACTGATCATAGCCCTTGGGCTGGCAGGTGGCATCATGCTGACCGGATGCCAGAAAAACGAGTCTGGTTCCGCCGAACCGACTGCAACGCCGGAACCAACAGAAGAAGCAACAGAAGAAGTAACACCGGAACCAACTGCCATGGCTGCTGAAGAACCGGAACCCACAGAAGATCCGATTCCGGATGGCTATGTTGTAAGTTATCTGACCGGAGAATATGTACCGGAAGCCATCGGAAGACGTCGCCCGGTTGCTGTTATGCTCAACAACCTGAGACCTGCCTGCCCACAGGCCGGTATTGCCAATGCCGGGGTAGTATACGAAGCACCTGTGGAAGGTGGAATCACCCGTCTGATGGGTGTCTTTGAAGATTATGATAATCTGGAAAAGATCGGTTCCGTACGAAGCTGTCGTGATTATTATATTTTCTACGCTTCAGGATTTGATGCGATCTATACGCATTATGGACAGTCTGCTTATGCCCTTCCTTTCCTGGAATTACCGGAGGTAAATAATATCAGTGGACTGGCCGGATACGGTGATCAGGTATTTTATCGTACCACTGACAGAAAATCTCCCCACAACGCTTATACAAGTTTTGAAGGTATCCAGAAAGGTATCGAGATCAACGGCTACAGTCAGGAATACGCTGAGGACTTCCAGCCTGGTTATGCATTCTGCGGCGTAGATGATGAAGTGGAACTTCCGGGTGAGACAGAAGCAAATGTCGTAAAACCGGGATATTTCCTGAATGAGCCATGGTTTGAATACAATCCGGAAGACAAACTGTACTATCGTTTCCAGTACGGTGACAAACAGATTGATCAGCTGACCGGAGAACAGATCGCCTATAAAAACATCATTCTGCAATATTCTTCCTGGAGAAAATACGATGAACACGGTTATCTGAACATCGACGTTGATGAACCAAATGTAGGAAAATATATTGTAAACGGAAAGGCCATCGATATCACCTGGAAAAAACACACTCCATGGGGAGCTACCTTCTACTATGATACCAACGGTAATCAGATCACTATGGATACCGGTAAGACCTGGGTATGTATTATTCAGGATACTTACGCAGACCGTGTGGAGATTCTTGGTTCCGATGACAGCTCTGCTTCCTCCACAGATACACAGGACAGTGAAGCACAGGCAGCAGCAGAAGAAGCTGCAGCATCGGATACTGAATATTAAAATGATTATTTTTACTGAATAAACGCTGAAATTTATGAATAAGACAGGAATCATTCGCTGATACTGTAAGAAAAAGGAGTGTTCTATATGCGCCGATTCTCTTACGTATTAATCGTCTGCTCCTGTCTTTTTCTTTTGACTGCAGGATACTATTTCAGCTACCAGCTTGGAAACTCCGGTACCTCAGAGATACAGCCATCTCAGCTGCAGGAAACAGAACAAATCCTGCAGCCCTCTTATCTGGTTCGTATCGTAGACGGAAAGGTTGTTATCCAGAATCCGGACGGTTCTGTCTACGAGGCCACGGAGATTTCCGAAGAGAGTCTTCCGATGTCTGTCCGTGAAAAAATCCAGGAGGAATATCGGCTGAACTCACGTCAGGAACTCTACAGTTTTCTCGAAAATTATTCCAGCTAAAAAAATACTGGAACTTTCTCCGTTGGTGAGGAACAAAGCTATAGATTATTGCCGTTGCACCAGCAATCCCAATATGTCAGTAAAACAGGCAGGAGATAAAAACGAATGAACACAACATTTCGTGAAAAACTGAAAAATAAAAAACGTATCGTCATCAAGATCGGTTCTTCTTCCCTGACCCACCCGGATACCGGCTATCTGGATCTGATCAAACTGGAAGTTCTGGTTCGGGAAATCAGCGATCTGAGGAATCAGGGAAAAGACGTAATCCTGGTTTCTTCCGGTGCCATCATGGTAGGAAGTAAAACTATGGGTTATGACAGAAAACCATCGCGCATGGCACAAAAGCAGGCATGTGCAGCCATCGGGCAGGCAAAGCTCATGATGATCTATCAGAAATTATTTGCAGAATATAACCAGGTTGCCAGCCAGATTCTGATGACCAAACATACGATTCTGAATAATCTGAACCGATTAAATGCAAAAAATACATTCGAAGAACTCTTACGTATGGGAGCGATCCCCATCGTAAATGAAAATGATACCATATCTACCTATGAAATTGAATTCGGTGATAATGACACGTTATCAGCAGTGGTTTCCGCTATGGTAGGTGCCGATCTTCTGATTCTTCTCTCAGATATTGACGGGCTGTTTACCGATGATCCCCATAAAAATCCAGAAGCAACTTTCATCGATGTGGTAGAAGAACTGGATGAGCATCTGCTGTCCATGGGAAAGGGAAGTACCGGAAGCAACGTAGGAACCGGTGGAATGGCAACCAAACTGACTGCTGCCGAGATCGCGAGTGCCGCCGGAACTGATATGATCATCGCCAACGGTGCCGACTTTCATGTCATCCATAAGATCATACAGGGACGCCCTTATGGAACCCTATTCCTGTCCCATAAGAAAAATGATTTTTACGTTCTGGATTTTCTGGAACGGATACTGTAAAAGGAGAACAGAAACATGGATCAAAAAGGAATTGACCGTATCAACGAACTTGCCAGAAAGGCAAAAACACAGGAACTGACACCAGAAGAAAAAAAAGAACAGCATAAACTTCGAAAAGAATTCATCGCAAGCGTACGTATGAACCTCCGTTCTCAGCTGGATAACATCAACATCCAGGAAAAAGACGGAAGCATCACCAATCTAGGAGAAAAATATGGAAGCAAAGAAAGCCATTAGAAAAGAAATTTTCCGACGCCGAAAAGAAACGGATCCGGCATCTATCTGTAAAAACAGTGCAAAGATCTGGCAGAAACTTTTCTCACTTCCTGCTTTCCAGGAAAGCGACTGGATCTATCTGTACATAGACTGTAAAAACGAAGTTATGACAGACGGAATTATCAAAGAAGCATTCCGCCTCGGGAAAAAAGTGGCTGCTCCGAAAGTTGTCGGAGAAGATATGATCTTTTATCAGATCTCACAGCCAGAGGATCTGGAACCGGGATATTTTGGTATCCGCGAACCGAAAACAAGTCTTCCGGTTGCAGACGGAGAGGATGGACTGATGATAATGCCGGGAGTCGCCTTCGACAATCAGCGCCACCGGGTAGGATACGGCGGAGGCTTTTATGACCGGTATCTGAGCAAACACACCAGTCATTTTACCGCAGCACTGGCATTCGAATTCCAGATTATGGAGGAAGTTCCCACCGAACCGACTGATCTGCTGCCGGATGTGGTAATCACAGAGAAAACAATTTACCGGTAAGTACTGCCAGGCAGGAACTTACAGAAGGGAGAATACATATGGAATACCTGGATAATATCGGGAAACGGGCGCAGGCCGCAAAACCGGATCTGCAACATCTCAAAAGTGAAGAAAAAAATCAGATTCTAAGAAAATCTGCTGACGATCTGAAGCTCCATGCAACTGAGATCCTGGCTGCCAATGAAAAGGATATGGAAAAAGGCCGGACAAATGGCATGTCCCAGGGACTTCTGGACCGGCTTTTATTAACGGAAGATCGCATCGCACAGATCGCAGAAGGTCTGTATCAGATTGCCGCTCTCGATGATCCCATCGGTGAAGTGCTCGGCATGAAACAGCGTCCCAACGGTCTTCGTATCGGTCAGAAACGTGTACCCCTCGGTGTTGTCGGTATTATCTATGAGGCTCGTCCAAATGTAACTGCCGATGCATTCGGTCTTTGTTTTAAGACCGGCAATGTTGTGATCTTAAAGGGTGGAAGTGATGCGTTTCATTCTATCCAGGCGATCGTAACCTGCATCCGCCGCACACTGTCGGAAGCAAACGTGAACCCGGATGCTCTGCTTCTCATCGAAGATACCTCCAGAGAGACTACCGCTGCATTCATGAAACTGAACCAGTATGTGGATGTTCTGATCCCGCGAGGAGGTGCCGGTCTGATCCGCGCCGTTGTGGAAAACAGCACGATCCCGGTCATTGAAACCGGTACAGGCAACTGCCATATCTTTGTCGATGCCTCCGCAGATCTGTCTATGGCTGTGGATATTATTATCAACGCCAAAACGCAGAGGGTAGGTGTATGTAACGCCTGTGAGTCTCTTCTGATCCACAGAGAGGTAAAAGATAAACTGCTTCCGGTTCTTGCTGCAAGCTTACAGGAAAAACACGTGAAGATCCGCGGCGATCAGGAGGTCTGCGAACTGGTTCCCGATGCTGTCACCGCAACAGAAGAGGATTGGGGAAAAGAATATCTGGATTATGTGATTTCCATGAAAACCGTAGATTCCGTGGACGAGGCAATCGCCCATATCAACCGTTACAACACAGGTCATTCAGAAGCAATTATCACAGAAAGCTACACGAACTCACAGAAATTTCTCGATGAAGTAGACGCCGCCTGTGTATACGTCAACGCATCCACCAGATTCACAGATGGATTTGAATTTGGTTTCGGTGCGGAAATCGGAATCAGCACACAAAAACTTCATGCAAGAGGACCGATGGGTCTGCTTGCCCTGACAACCACAAAATATATTATCTATGGAAACGGTCAGGTTCGTCCATAAGAATTCCACGTAAAGCACAAATAAAGCTGTCGTTCAAATTTGCTGTTTTGAACTGCAGCTTTATTTGTGCATTTTTTGTCTTATCTGTTTTTCTCTCTGGTTCTAAAATACGATCTTCCGCATATATACATAAAAGGGAATATATTTCCCGAAGTTCTTATGTATCATGCAACTATTCAGTACTCTCACAGTTACGAGTCAAAATGCATTTCTAATCACCTTCGGTAATGGATTTTTGCCTTGTACGTCTCGGGATTTTGTCAAAAACATGCCAAAACACCTCGCGGAATACTACCTACTGAATAGCTGCTTTATTATTGACACAGGGAGGTCTGTATGATTACGTTAAATCAATCCTATACTTATGAAGAACTCCTCCGCAATCTGCAGGAATCCGGAACGCAGTACCCGGAATCCACGATTTACAAAAAAGTAGGGGAGAGCCATGATGAACGACCAATTCCGATGCTCCGTGTCGGAGCGGGACTGGATACACTGATCCTGACAGCCGGTATCCATGGAAAAGAATCCATCAATCCGGTACTTCTGACCCGGATGGCACAGGAATATTGTCAGGCATATCAAGATAACTCATATATGGGGAATTATCCGGTGCGGGAATTGCTCAACCACTGTTCCATCTGTTTTCTTCCCGTTGTCAACCCGGACGGTTATGTCATTGCCACCGAAAGTTTCAGTGCCATCCGCAATCCCATTCTCCGTCAGGCATGTAAGATGCGCGGTGTGGACTGGCCCTACTGGAAATACAATGCCAGAGCAGTCGATATTAACCGGAATTTTCCATGTAAATCCTATATCCAGCAGCAGTTCGGCGAATATCCCGCCAGCGAGCAGGAAACGCAAACGTTGATCCGTGTCTTCGAACAGTGGGATACCATCGGCTACCTCGATTTTCATTCCAGAGGGCGCATTATCTATTATTACAGGCAGGCAATGCCATTTTCCTATAATCAGCGTAACCACAAGCTGGCGCGTTATATGCAGAAATTATCTAATTATTCTCTTGGTAAACAGGAAGAGGAATACCTGTCCCGCTTAAACGGCGGAAGTCCAGTCAATTATTATTCCGAACTGCTGCATAAGCCTGCGATCACCGTAGAGACTGTAGAAGAAAATGCAGATTTCCCCATGGATCCGTCCTGCCAGGAAAGGACATACGAAGAAATCCGTATGCTGCCGCTTGAGATCATCGCGCAATCAGCCGGTAATTCCGAGCCGTTGAAAAATCCACAGAAAATCAGATAATAATCTCTTTACATGATGTGAATGGAATTCTATACTAAGTATATGATGATATCCGGCTTTCTAGAGCGTGTCTGAAAAGGCTCTAGTATAGAATCAGCCAGTATCAAAATCTTTGTATATACGGGGGAATTTCACATATGAATAAAAAAGTAATTCTGATCTCCATCGACGGACTCAGACCGGATGCCGTGGAAACCTGCGGACATCCTTTTGTAAACACACTGAGAGAAAACGGATGCTATTCTCCGGATGCAAGTTCTGTTGTGCCACCGGTTACCCTTCCGGCGCACACCTCAATCTTTTACAGCGTCCCGCCCATCCGCCACGGGATTATCACCAACGACTACATGCCGCCGGTACGACCGATCCGCGGACTGGCAGAACAGCTGGAGCGTGCGGATAAAACCTGCGCTGCTTTCTATGGCTGGGAACCAATGCGTCATGTATGGACATCCGGAAATATGAAATACTCTCTCTTTGTCAATGAATACGAAGAGGATAATTCAGATCTTCTGCTCACGCAGGAAGCCCTTTCCCTGATTGAACGGAAAGAGCCGGATTTTGTATATCTATATCTGGTGGAAACGGACGACAAAGGCGGTCACGACCACGGCTGGATGACATCGGAATATATGCACCGGGTAAACAATGCATTTTCCTGCGTCCAGCAGGTCTACGAAGCTGTCCATGACCGATACACCATCGTGGTCACCGCTGACCACGGTGGCCACGACCGGGGACACGGCGAAAATATCCCGGAAGATATGACGATCCCGATGTTTTTCATCGGAAAAGAATTCCCGAAAGCTGTACAGCTGCATGGACTTACCCTGCTTGACCTCGCCCCGACGATTGCAGATCTTATGGATATTCCGAAGGTGAGAGAGTGGGAAGGAACATCGGTATTGGAAAAATTAGTTTGATATATACCCTGAAAATTTACTTATGTGCAGTAAAGAAGTAATAGAAGTGTAAAGAATTTTGCATTTCCTGTCCGATATTACTTTTGATATCTTATAAAAATATTAGGAGAACAGATACTATGACAACACGAGAAGAAGCACTTGCATACGGTTTATCATTTGACAACGTGTACGAAGAAAAACCTTTTCACGATCCCAACTGGCAGCTTGTCCGAGTTCGTGGAAGTAAAAAAGCATTTCTCTGGATCTATGAGCTCAATGGTTTTATCAATCTGAATGTGAAGGTTGCGCCTGAATGGAGAGATTTCTGGCGCTCTGCCTATGATTCGGTAATCGCCGGCTATCATCAGAACAAAGAACACTGGAACACGATCATTCTGGACGGAACGATACCGGAAAAAGAGATCCGCCGGATGATCGCCGAAAGTTATGATCTGGTCACAGACAGTCCGACCAAACGAATCTATGAAGCGGTTAAGCAGATTCCGAAAGGTCATGTGGCAACCTATGGTCAGGTTGCAGCCATGGCAGGTGAACCGAAGATGGCAAGAGCTGTGGGAAATGCCCTGCACAAGAATCCAGATCCGGAACACATTCCCTGTTTCCGTGTCGTCAACGCCAAAGGAGAACTCGCCGGAGCATTCGCTTTTGGCGGTGAGCATGTACAGGCTCAGCTTCTGGAAGAAGATGGGGTGGAAGTGGTTGACGGGAAGGTCGATCTGGATAAATATGGAATACAGATTAATCCTTAAACATCATATTAAAGTTTATATAAAAAAAGAATATATGAAATAGCAAAGGTATATTTTCGATACAGAACCATGGGAAGTCTGTTGCCGGATCAGCCAAATATAAATATACCATGCAATATGAAGATATGCCGGAAGCAGAATGTCCGAACACGATGTTCTGCTTTTTGCGTTGCCAAGCATACGACAAAAAGGTCCGGTGGACCTTTTTTAGTTACTGAGAACAGAGCGAGCAGTACTTTGGGGTCGTAATCATAAAATATTCGTAACTGTTCAGTACCTTCACAGTTACGAGCCAAATGCATAAAAAATCACCTTCGGTGATGGCATTTTGGCTTGTATGTCTCGGGATTTTGACATGAATATGTCAAAACACCTCGCGGGACAGTGGCTACTGAATAGTTACAAATATTCATACATTTCTCTTGCAAATTCCTCCCGGATAGTATATCTTTATTTATGATGCGGTTTTTATGCCGTGTCGTTCTTATGTTACAAAAACGTAACTATTCCGTACCTTCATAGTTACGAGGCAAAATGCGTTTAAAATCACCTTCGGTGATGGCATACAGAAAATTCTATTTATATTGAAAAGAGGAAAAGCAAATAAATATGAGAAAATTAGCTTTAGACGATGAAATCCTGCTGACCATCGAGAAGCCGGCCCGATATATCGGCAATGAGGTCAATGCAGTGATGAAAGACAAATCGGAAGTTGCGGTCCGGTTTGCCATGTGTTTCCCGGATGTCTACGAAATCGGTATGTCCCATCTCGGAATACAGATCTTATATGATATGTTTAACCAGCGTGACGATATCTGGTGTGAAAGAGTGTATTCCCCGTGGCCGGATATGGACAAAGTGATGCGCGACAAAAAAATCCCGTTGTTCGCACTGGAATCTCAGGATCCGGTGAAGGATTTTGATTTCCTTGGTATCACGATCCAGTATGAGATGTGTTATACCAATATTTTACAGATCCTGGATCTGTCCGGGATTCCCCTGCTGGCTGAAAAGAGGACCTGGGATGATCCGATCGTGATCGGTGGCGGTCCTTGTACCTACAATCCGGAGCCGCTGGCGCAGTTCTTTGATATTTTCTATATCGGAGAAGGTGAAACGGTATATTTCCAGCTAATGGATCTGTATAAAGAAGAACGGGCGAAAGGCAGCAGCCGTATGGAATTTTTAAAGAAAGCGGCACAGATTCCGGGACTGTATGTACCTGCATTGTATGAGGTCTGTTATAAAGAAGACGGAACCATCGCTTCTTTCACCCCAACTGATGCATCCGTTCCTGCATCTGTCGAAAAACAGATCGTTATGGATATCACAGACACATATTATCCAAAAGCTCCTGTGGTTCCATTTATCAAGGCAACACAGGATCGTGTGGTTCTGGAGATCCAGCGTGGCTGTATCCGCGGATGCCGTTTCTGTCAGGCAGGTATGCTCTACCGTCCGACCAGAGAGCGTGATGTGGAATTCTTAAAACAGAAAGCCGTTGAGATGCTGGATGCCACCGGACACGAAGAGATTTCTCTGAGTTCTTTAAGTTCCAGTGACTATTCACAGCTCCCGGAACTGGTGAATTTCCTGATGGAAGAATGCGACAGACGAGGCGTGAATATTTCCCTTCCATCTCTTCGAATTGATGCGTTCTCCCTGGATGTTATGAAGAAAGTACAGGATATCAAAAAGAGCAGCCTGACATTTGCACCGGAAGCCGGTTCCCAGAGACTGCGTGATGTGATCAACAAAGGTCTGACCCGGGAAGTGATTCTGGAAGGTGCCGGAAAAGCTTTTGAGGGCGGCTGGAATAAAGTGAAACTGTATTTTATGCTCGGACTTCCTACCGAAACCGAGGATGATATGAAAGGTATCGCTCATCTTTGTGAAGAAATCGCGGAACGTTACTATGAGATCCCAAAAGATCAGCGAAACGGAAAATGTCAGATCACAGCAAGTACTTCTTTCTTTGTTCCAAAGCCATTTACCCCATTCCAGTGGGCTCCAATGTGCCGGGAAGAAGAATTCCTTGATCGTGCAAGAATCGTCCGTGAAGAGATCCATGCACAGCTGAATCAGAAAAGTATCCGCTACAACTGGCACGAAGCCGATGTTACTGTTCTGGAGGGTATCCTGGCTCGTGGTGACCGTAAGGTCGGGGATGCGATACTGAAAGCTTACGAACACGGTGCGCTTTTTGATGCCTGGTCAGAGTATTACCATCCGGAATACTGGAAAGAGGCATTTGCCGAGTGTGGTATCGATACTGATTTTTATACCATCAGAGAACGAAGTGATGATGAGATCTTCCCATGGGATTTCATTCATATCGGTGTCACTAAGAAATTCCTGTTACGTGAATGGAAACGTGCCCATGAAGAAACCGTAACGCCGAACTGCCGTATGCAGTGTTCCGGCTGTGGTGCAGCAAAATATCAGGGAGGTGTATGTGTTGAAAGTAAGAGTTAAATTTTCCAAAGAAGGTGCCATGAAATTCATCGGACATCTGGATATCATGCGTTATTTTCAGAAAGCCATCCGAAGAGCCAATATTCCGATCGCTTTCTCAGGCGGATTTTCTCCACATATGATCATGTCGTTTGCGGCCCCTCTCGGCGTTGGTGTCACCAGTGCCGGGGAATACTTTGATATGGAATTGACGGACGATTCCCTGTCTTCCAAAGAGATGGAGAACCGGTTAAATGCAACAATGGCAGAGGAGATCGGAAGAGCACACGTCTGAACTCCAGTCAC
>ERZ506887.1665-NODE-1665-length-11467-cov-3.742376_pt1 | contig 11467 bp, 9 predicted proteins | sample MGYA00512905_ERZ506887 | MGnify/ENA metagenome assembly ERZ506887 | reverse complement strand
AAACGGCGCCTGCTGCACACAGGCGCCGTTAATCTATTCCGTCTTTTTCTGCCAGGCAAATTTATTTGCCTGGTTTTTATATTTGTTGTATAATAAACCTGTCTTTAGAAATTCCGGGCCGTCGAGCCCGGAAAATAGACTGATCAATTCGTATCGGCTGGAGGGACTCTCTTGGAGGAAATCTATTTGGACAACAGCGCCACCACCCGGGTGTGCGAAAAAAGCGCGGAAAAGGTGCTGGAGCTGATGACCCAGTGCTATGGCAATCCGTCCTCGCTGCATAAAAAGGGGCTGGAGGCCCAAAGAGAGGTCGCCCATGCCAGGCAGGCGGTAGCCGTTTCCTTGGGTGCCCAGCCTAGGGAAATTATCTTTACCTCCGGCGGCACCGAGGCGAATAACCTGGCGGTGCTGGGCGGCGCGGCCGCGGGCCGCCGGCGGGGAAAGCGAATCGTGACCACGGCCATCGAGCATCCGTCGGTTCTTGAGCCGATGAGACAGCTGGAAAAGGAAGGCTTTGAGGTGGTGTTCCTAACTCCAGATGCGGACGGACGTGTTCCGGAAGAAGCGGTTTTGAAAGCGGTGACCGGCGATACGATTTTGATAAGCGTGATGGCGGTTAATAACGAGCTTGGCTCGATTCAGCCTATCGAGGTCTTGAAAAAGGCGGTGAAACGGGCCGGCGCGCCGGCGCTGGTTCATGTGGATGGGGTTCAGGCTTACGGCAAGCTTCCGCTTAGGCCGGAGAAGCTGGGGATCGACCTGCTGACGGTCAGCGGGCATAAAATTCACGGCCCGAAAGGCGTCGGGGCTTTATATGTAAGTAAAAATGCCAGGATTCTACCCAGAACCTTCGGCGGCGGCCAGGAACGGGAGCTGCGCCCAGGCACTGAGGCCGCCCCCTTGATCGCCGGGCTTGGCGCGGCGGTGGAGGAGCTTCCAGATTGGCGGCAGTCCTATAGCCGTATGGAAAAGCTGCGGGATTACACGCTCCAAAAGCTGTCCGGGCTGGAAGGCGTGGAGGTCAACTCCCCGGTGGAGGGGCTCCCCTATCTGCTGAATTTTTCCGCTTTGGGGATCCGCAGCGAAACCATGCTGCATTTTCTGGCTCAGCGGGGAATCTATGTGTCCTCCGGGTCCGCCTGTGCGAAGGGAAAGCAAAGCCATGTGCTGAAAGCGGCCGGCCTGCCGGACAGCCGAATTTCCTCGGCAATCCGGGTAAGCTTTTCCCGGGAAAACACCGAGCGGGACGCGGACGCCCTGGCGGAAGGCGTGCGGGAGGGCCTGGCCTGCCTGGCCAGAGCCAGGAGATAGCCGCCGGATCCTGGCCTGCGGCCTGCCGGACAGCCGAATTTCCTCGGCGATCCGGGTAAGCCTTTCCCGGGAAAGCATCGAGCGGGACACGGGCGCCCCGGCGGAGGGGGCCGATTCGGTTTGGCTGGCCCGGCCGGTATCAAGCGGCAAGCAGCTGTGTTGCCGGGCTTGAATTTGGGTCCGGCGCCAACCGAAGGCTTTTGCGGCCGGAAAAAGGAAAGCATGAAAGAGGCGGTAAACGGGTTTTGAGTCTGCCGGCCTTCGGCGGAGCTGAGCCGGTGTTTTGGTGTTTTGCCTGCGCGGTAAAAAACGGAAGAACTGTTGAATATAAGGAGCCTGAGTATGAAGCAGGAGTTAATTTTAATCAAGGTTGGAGAGATCGCCCTGAAGGGGCTGAACCGGCGCACCTTTGAGGATGTGCTGATGAAGAACATTAAGAGGCATTTAGCGCCCCTGGGAAAATTTGAGGTGAGGAGCGCCCAGTCCACTATCTATGTGCGGCCCCTGGAGGAGGACGTGGATTTAGACGACGCCTGCGAAAGGGTCGGCAAGGTGTTCGGCATTGCGGCCTATTCCCGGGCCTGCATGGCGAAAAAGGCCATGGACGATATCAACCGGACCGCGGCGGAGTATTTGAAAGAGGCGCTGGAGGAGGCGTCCACCTTTAAGGTAGAGGCCAAGCGCTCCGATAAGGCTTTCCCGCTGAAATCCCCCGCCATCTGCGCGGAGACCGGCGGGTATCTGCTGGAACGGTTTCCGAACCTGTCGGTGGACGTCCACGAGCCGGATATTACCGTCACCGTGGAGATCCGGGATTTTGGAGCCTATGTCCGCGGAGAAGCCGAGCGCGGAGCCGGAGGAATCCCGGTGGGAACCGGCGGCAAGGCGGCGGTTTTGATTTCCGGCGGCATCGACAGCCCGGTGGCGGCCTGGATGATGGCTAAGCGGGGCGTTGAGCTGACGGCGGTGCACTTTGCCAGCCCGCCCTATACCAGCGAGCGGGCGGAGGAAAAGGTTAAGGAGCTGCTGGCCAGGGTTTCGGAATACAGCGGCCGGATGCGGCTGTTCACCGTGCCCTTTACCAAAATACAGGAGACGATCCAGGCCCGGTGCCCGGAGGAGCTGTTCACTATCATCATGCGCCGCATGATGATGAAAATCGCTTCCCATATCGGGACGCGGGAGGGCTGTGCCGCCCTGATTACCGGGGAAAGCCTGGGGCAGGTGGCGAGCCAGACGATTCACGCTATTGCCTGCACCGACGCGGCGGCCGGCCTGCCGGTATTCCGGCCCCTGATCGGTATGGACAAGGAGGAGATCGTCCGGATTTCCCGGAAAATCGAGGCCTTTGACATTTCCATTCAGCCCTATGAGGACTGCTGCACCGTGTTCACGCCGAAGCATCCCCGCACCAGGCCGGTGCTGAAATTTGTGGAGCTGGCGGAATCCGGCGTGGAGTGGGAGGAAATGCTCCGGGAAGCGGCGGATCAGGCCGTGATGACGAAGATCGGATATGCGAAGGAATAACCTGATAACTTGACAAGCGAGGTGGATGGCGTTGAAGCACGCGATGGCAAAGCCGAAAAAAAGCTGGAAAGAAAGGCTGAGAATTTTTCTGCTGGTGCTCTGCTCTGTGGTGTTTGTGGTTTCGGCGGGTATGCTGGTGTATTACCTGCTTTGGGAGCCTTATCAGCATAACCAGAAGAGTGTTGAAATCCAGCAGATTTATCCTACCCGGGGGGTAGAGGATACTACATCCTCGGAGGAAGTAAACAGCGAGGGAACCCTGTCAAAATTTGATGAGCTGCGGGCGCTGAACCCGGATATTAAGGGATGGATCACCGTGCCGAATACCCCCATTGACTATCCGGTGCTGCAGTCGGCGGCGGGAGAAGACCCGGAATTTTACCTTTACCGGGATTACCTGAAGAATGACGACCGCTACGGCAGTATTTTCCTGGACGCCTCCTGCGTCAACGGGGTAAACTCGAAGAATGTGATCCTGCACGGGCACAATATGAACGACGGAAGCCAGTTTGCGGCAATTCTCAAGTATGGGGATCTGGAGTTTTATAAGCAGAATCCGGTGATCATTTTTGACGATATTTACCGCAGCGGCACCTGGAAGGTTTTCGCGGTGATCAAGGTGAATACTCTGGCGAGCCAGGGCACGCCGTTCCCCTACCTGCAGGGAGAGTTCGCGTCTGAGGAAAGCTTCCTGGAATATGTGGAGCAGGTCAGAAGCCGCTCCCTGATTGATTGTCCTGTGGAGGTGGAGGGCAGCGACCAGATTTTGACCCTTTCCACCTGTTCCTATGAGCAGGAGAATTACCGTACCGTGGTGTATGCCCGCCGGGTGCGGGAAGGGGAGAGCAGCACTGTGGACATCGCGCAGGCGGAAGTCAACCCGGATCCCGTTATGCCGGGGGATAATTGACCGGAGAGGAAACAGAAACGATCTATGAAATGTGAGCTGATATTTTATTTGGCGGGCCGTACGGGCCAGCTGGAGGAGCTGCTGGAGGAGCTGCTGGGCGGCCTGGGCGTAATCATCGCTGAAGTAACGGCGGCCACCAGCCCGGAGGAGCTGGCGGCCGCTCTGGAAAAGGGGGTATCCCGGCGGAATCTGCTGCTGGTAGTCGGCGGACTGTCCAGGCCGGATGAGCGGAACGCCGCCCGGCAGGCCGCCAAGCTTTTGTCGCAGCCTCTGTCCAGCGTGAACCCGCCGGTGTTCCGAAACGGCGTTTCCCTGACAGCGGATCACGGCCGCCCCGAGGGTTTCTTTTTGGAAAGCGGGCGGCAGTCCTTGCTGCTGCTTCCGGACGACCCAGGGGCTGTGGAAGCGCTTTTTGACCGGCAGGTGACAGAGCTGCTTCAAAAAAAGTACGGACTTTCCCTGGCGGTCGGCCGGCTTGAACAGAGAAAGGACCCACAGCGGCGGGCCAGGGAGCTTCAGGAGGAAATCAAGCGGAGTGAGGAGGCGGCGGGAGCCGCAGCCCGGCCGGCCTCAGAGACAGCCTTTGGCGCGGCGCCGGGAAAGCCTTCGGCAAAAAAGGGAAAAAACAGCAAAAAGGCCGGCAAGGCCTTTTTGCTTCTGCTGGTTTTGGCGCTGGCGCTTTTGGCGGGCCTTCTGCTGACCCACAGGCTTCCGGAGGCGGAAGCCTGGCTGCGGGGAAGCTTTCCAGGCCTGAACTGGTGACGGAGGGATGGCGCTGACAGCGGGAGCCCGTTTTTTAGTACAAAAATTAAATACCTTCTCAAAAGCGGCGTAAAAGCAAGGGTTTAAGCTATTTTGAGAGAGAAAACACCTGAGTTTTTTCAGAAATAAAAAAGACGATTCCAACAGGATTTTTGCGGTCGTATGGCGCGCGGATAAATTTTATAAAATATATGGGCGATTACGCTCAAAGCCGGGGCTGTGCTTTTGGTCTCCGCTCAAGAGGCCCGGAACCGGCGGCATACTCCGGCTTAGCCCGGGACTTGCCGCCAGGGAAAAAGCCGGCGGGAAAAGGGGAAATCCCTTTCCTGCCGGCTTTTTCTCTGGAGATTCATATCAGGCCGTCCGCCCTTTTGCTGAGGGGCAGTCGGCGCCGCGGTGATTATGCCCAACGCCCGCGCTGATTTTAATAGAAGAGGGCTGCTTTCCAGCCCTGCCCTTCCCATGGGAACCGTACGTCCGGGAAGCGCTTTTAAGAGTTATTCATGACGATGCTTTCGATCACATTGGCGGCGTGCTCACAGGCGTCGCAGCAGCGCTCCATGTGGCGGAAGGTCTCTGTCCAGGCGAGAACCTCGATAGGGTCCTTACAGGTAGTGAACAGGGAGCGGAGCGCCTTTGTGTAAAGCTTATCCCCCTCGTTTTCCAGGCTGTTAATCTCAATAATGGCCTGGGGGATGATTTTCGATTTCTTATAGTTGTCAAAATCCGCCAGGGCGGTCTTCAATTGCTCGCAGCAGCCGATGATTACCTTAGCGAAATCAAAGGCCTCTTCCCGGATGGACTGAATGTTAAACATATACATGCGTAAAATAATGTCCTCGATGTGGTCGGTAATCTCGTCCAGCTCTTGAGCCAAATGGGCGATATCATCCCGCTCAATGGGGGTGATAAACTCCTGAGCCAGCTTTTCCATCATCTCATGCTTAGAAATATCGGCGCTGTTTTCCAGCTTATGCATCTCCTCCATCACCTTGGGAAGATTCTCTGGCTGGAAGCCCTGCAGAACGTCATACAGCATGAGCGCTTCCTGCCGGGAGAACTCGATCGCCTTGGAAAAGGAGGCGAAATAAAAATCTGTTTTTTGTTTACGGCGCATAAAAGATTTCCCTCTCGTTTTATAATTTACGGTGATTGGAAAAGGACACCGCATGAAACCAGCGTTTGATCAGCCGTACAGGATTGGGGGAACCCGGGCGGAGGTTCCGCCCGCCTGTCATGCCAAGATCCCGCAGCGGCTTTGCGTACAGCTTAGAAGATAAACAGGAACAGCCGGGCCATCAGATAACCGATCAGCCCGCAGGCCGGGAAGGTCAAAACCCAGGTGAGCACCATATCCTTTACAACGCCCCAGTTGACGAAGGAGCGGCCCTTAGAGGCCCCGACGCCCATGATGGCGGTGGTTTTGGTATGGGTGGTGCTGACCGGCAGGCCGCTGACTGAAGAGATCAGCAGACAGCCGGCGCCGGCTAAGTCCGCGGCAAAGCCTTGGTATTTTTCTAGGCTGACCATATCCATGCCCACCGATTTGATGATGCGGTAGCCGCCGATAGAGGTGCCTAGGGCCATTACCGCGGAACAGAGGATCATCAGCCAGATAGGAATGACAAAGCTGGTGACATTGCTTTCTCCCTTGGAGAGGAACAGGCCCAGCATGAAAACCCCGATGAATTTTTGCCCATCCTGGGCGCCGTGCATAAAGGCCATGGCGCCGGCGCTGGCAATCTGGGCTCCTTGAAAGAAGCCGGTAGTCTTTTTCCGGTTCATTCTCCTACAGATCAGGCCGGTCAGCTTCACCGCGAGCCAGCCCATGGCAAAGCCCAGAAAGGTGGAAAGCACCAGGCCGTAAATCACCTTGATCCACTCCATGCCGTTAATGCCGGAAAGGCTGTTGTGGATAGCGATAGCGCCGCCGGAGATACCGGCGATCAGAGCATGGCTTTCGCTGGTGGGGATACCGAACCACCAGGCCAGGGTGGCCCAGACCACAATGGCGAACATGGCGGCGCAGAGGGCGACCAGGGCATCCTGGGCGTTGCCGCCGAAATCCACCATGTTGTAGATGGTTTCCGCCACGGACTTGTTGATGGCCGTCATCACCAAAACTCCAAGGAAGTTGAAAACCGCCGCCATAATGATCGCGGGACGAACCCCCATGCTTCTGGTGGAGACGCAGGTGGCAATGGCGTTGGGAGCGTCGGTCCAGCCGTTAACCAGGATTACTCCCAGAGTCAGGAGCACTGTAATAAACAGGGCTGGATTCTGCGTCAGCTCAGCGATAAAATCGGGCAGCGCAATGGTCATAAACATCCCTCATTTGCTCAGCCGGGCTTGTCTAAATGGGTCAGCCGGCCGGAAAAATTTTAATATTGATTTAATGGTAGCATAACAAAAATAGATTTTCAATCGGTATTCTACAAAAAAACAAAAAATACCCCCGGCCCTTCAAGCCGGGGGTATCAATCAGAGGCGGTCTTAGATGGTAATGATGCCCAGGCCGCTGAGAACGGAGCTTACCAAAATTGCCACGATAAAAATAGGAGCAATATATTTGATAACCACCACGAACAGCTTTTCCCTGCTGAACTTGGAGGAGGATTTCACCTCGTCCACAACCAGCTGGGTCTTGACCACATAGCCGATGAAAATGCAGGTAAGCAGCGCCACAATCGGCATAATCACCGAGTTGCTGATGAAGTCGAAGAAAGTGAGGAAATCCATGCCCAGAATCTGAATATGGCTCCATACGCCGTTGCCCAGGGAGGATGGCAGCGCCAGCAGCATCATGCCGATAAACACGATAATGCAGGCGACCGCACGCTTGACATGGAATTTGTCGATGACGATGGATACCACGGTTTCCATCAGGGAGATGGCGGATGTCAGCGCGGCGAACAGCACCAGCAGGAAGAACAGCGCTCCGACGATCTGGCCGAACTGGCCGCCGCCCATGCTGTCAAATACCTTGGGCAGAGTTTGGAACATAAGCCCGGGGCCGGACTGCATGGCGGACTGGTCGCCGCCGGAGAAAACGAACACTGCGGGAACGATCATCAGGCCGGCCAGAAGGGCGACGCCGGTATCGAAGATCTCAATTTGGGAAACCGATTTTTCAATACTGGTTTCCTTTTTCATATAAGAGCCATAGGTGATCATAATTCCCATGGCCAGAGACATGGAGTAGAACATCTGCCCCATAGCGCCCAGCACCGTGTTGATGGAGAACCGGGAGAAATCGGGGATCAGATAGAATTTAACACCCTCCAGCGCACCGGGCAGGGTGCAGGAATATACGCACACAGCGACGCACAGCACGATCAGAATAGGCATCATAAACTTGTTAGCGGTTTCGATGCCGCGCTTTACGCCGCAGAGGACGATAACAAAGGTAATGACGCCGAAAATAGCCAGCCAGAGCACCGGCTCAAAGGTTTGTCCGATAAAGCCGCCGAAATAATCGTCGCTGGAAGCCTCCATGTGATGGCCGGACAGGAAGGTGACGAAATATTTGGTCACCCAGCCGCCGATTACGCTGTAATAGGGTAGAATGATGATCGGGACCAAGGCGGTCAAAATTCCCAGGAACCCAAATTTTTTGTTCAGCTTTTTATAAGCGCCGATAGCGCTCAGCCTGGTATTGCGGCCCAGGGCGATTTCCGCTACCATCAGGCTGAAGCCGAAGGTTACCACCAGCACGACATACACCAGCAGGAAAATACCGCCGCCGTACTTTGCGGCAAGATATGGAAAGCGCCAAATGTTTCCCAGTCCCACGGCGGAACCGGCGGCAGCCAGAACAAATCCCAGCCTGCCTGAGAAGCTGCTTCTTTCTTTCATAACTTACACCTCAAACAAAAATTTTAGCCGGCACATTCCGCGCAGCGCCGGCTGAAAAAGTACATTTATCTTATCATATCTTAACAGATTAGTCAAAATTTTTTTTACTTTTCTTTATTTAGGTAAAACACCTTGCCCCCGCGGCAGAGGCGCCGGCTGGCTCCGGGTCAGCACCGGCTTTTCCATAGCGGCGTTTTAGCGATTTGCAGGAAAAAGGAGAGAATATGAAAGGGCCTCTGAAAAATTCAGAGGCCCTGAGCAGCACAGGCTTCCGCACCGGCTGGTGAATACCCGCGGAAGTGAAACTGTGAAGGTACAATTCAGACGCACGGGCTTTCGGCCGGTTCGTGAGGAACCGCTTTTAAAATTCCGGCTTGTCCGGATCGGCGCACCATCCGCCGCCCTGGAGGGAGTCGATATAGGCCATATCCTCCGGGGTAATTTCGAAATCGAAAATCTGGGTGTTGGAAAGAATACGTTCGGGATTCACCGACTTGGGAAGAGGGATGACACCATGCTGGAATATCCACCGCAGCGCCAGCTGGCCGGGATCTTTCCCGTATTTTTTCGCCATTTCGCTGATTTCCGGCATACGGAACAGCTCGCCGCTGCCGAAGGGGCTCCAGGCTTGAACCGCGATATGATGGGCCTTGCAGTAATTGACGGTTTCCATTTGGGTCCAGCCCGGGTGGAACTCGATCTGGTTCACCATGGGCATGACCGTGGCTCCCTCCATGATTTCCTCCAGATGGTGGGGCTTAAAGTTGCTGACGCCGATGGCCTTGATTTTTCCCTCGTGATACAGCTCCTCAAAGGCTTTCCAGGTTTCGCGGTTGTTTTCAATATAGTTTTCCTGCTCGTTTTTGGGAATGGGCCAATGAATCAGATAAAGGTCCAGATAGTCCAGGCCGAGCCTCTCCAAAGATTCCTGGAAGGATTTTTTCGCTTTTTCATAGCTGTGGTCGTAATTCCACAGCTTGCTGACCACAGTGATCTCCTCCCGGGGGACTCCGCTTTCCCGGATCCCTTTCCCCACGCTCTCCTCGTTCTTATAAAACATGGCGGTGTCGATCAGACGGTAGCCGGCTTGCAGGGCGCACTTCACGCTGCGGACCGTGACCTCTCCGTCAGTGTCGCAGGTGCCGTAGCCGACGCAGGGAATGGCCACGCCGTTGTGCAAAAGATAGGTGTCTTGCACGCTTTTCATAGGGATTCTCCTTTCTTTATGTTAAGCTTTTTCAGCCGCGCAAATTTTAAGCGGTCCCAAAAATTGATAAAATGCTTCCCGTGGCTTCTGTTTGTGTTTTTCGCTTTTCCTTAATCTAACGTTTCTGAATGAGCGGGACAACGCGCGTTTTAGATTTGATGTAAAGCTGTATAATAAATATTTCAGGTGTTCATGCCGCCCACAGCGCAAAGGACAGGAAGCTGCGGGCGTATTTCAATGACCGGCTTTAAAGGGGAAACGCCGGAAGAAAGGCCGGCCCTGGAGGAAGGCTCGCCTCAAGCCAAGTCCAATAGGACAAAATCGTGCAATGATTTGTCAATTTTAGTATAGCAAAGGAAAGAACCGGTAACAACAGGGCTTTTTGCAGATTTTTCCCGGATAAATTATAGAAAAGCAAGGAGACCTTCGGAAAAGCCGGCTTTGCCGCCCTCTTGCGGAATCCAAAATTTTCGTCTAAAATAGAAAAGAAAAGACACATGGATATGCGCGTGCCCTTCAGCGGCGGTACCGTGGGCAGGCGTTTTTTAAGGAGGCTGTTTGTTATGAAAGTATCCCCATCGGTACTGGCCTGCGATTTTGCCCATATGGCGGATGAAATTCAGAAGGTCACCCAAGGGGGCGCCGATTACATCCATCTGGATGTGATGGATGGCAATTTTGTCCCCAATATCAGCTTTGGCCCGGGAGTGATCAAGGCGATCCGGCCTTATACCGACGTGCCCTTTGACGTCCACCTGATGGTGGAGAGGCCCAGCCGGTACTTCCAGGATTATTTGGATGCCGGCGCGGATAATATTACCTTCCACCTGGAGGCGGAGCCCTATATCGCCCCGGCTCTGGATCAGATCAGGAAGGCGGGATGCAGCGCCAGCTTGTCCATCAAGCCAGGAACGGAGGCCGAAGCGGTTTTTCCTTATTTAGATAAGCTGTATATGGTGCTGGTGATGACGGTGGAGCCTGGCTTTGGAGGACAAAAGCTGATTCCCGAGTGCCTGGAAAAGGTAAAGAAGATAAAAGCCGAGGCAAAGCGCCGCGGCTTGAAGGTCTTGGTAGAGGTGGACGGAGGCATTAACAGCGAAACCGCTCATGAGGCCGCCGCCGCCGGTGTGGACGTATGCGTGGCGGGCACCGGCGTGTTCAGGGCGCCGGATGTGGCGGCCGCGATCAAGGAGCTGCAAAACGCTTGATCCGCAGCCCTGGAAGGAGCCGGCGCCCTGCCGTCGGACGCAGGCAAGCCAGTATCCGGTTTGCCCGGCAGCCGCGCCGATAAGGCGGCCCGGGAGAGCTCCGGTGGTCTCGGCTTCGGCCTGGGAGCGCTGGAAAAGCTTTTGTCAGGCGCTGTAAGAAAACGGGCCCGTGAGGATCCCGGGTTTTTCGGCTGTTCGCTGCGGTTCGCTTTGGTTTAGACGGCACGCAGCCCGCTTTATCGGCAGAGCGACGGCGGCCTGGAGCCTGGCCGTCCGCTCCAATCAGGCGGCCCTGAAAGCCGTTCTCCGGAGCTTAGCACCGGGCAAGCTGAAGACCTACGGTGGTGACGGCGTCTTCGCCGGCCAGCAGCTTTCCGTGCTCCAAAACCTGGGCCGCGGCCTGCTGGCCCTTGCCCACATAGGAGCCGTATTCCGTCAGCAGAATCTCCACCGGGCAGGGGAGCCTTTTGCCGCCGTACATAATCAGATAGTAGGCGCGGTTTAAAAGGTAAAGCCTGCTGCTGCACGCCGCCTTTTGCGGATGGTAAAATTGGCGGTAAACCCGGTCTACCGCTGCCAGCAGGTTCTCTGCCTGGTCGAATCGGAATAAAAACGGGGTCAGTGAAGGCTGGTTTTCCTTAATCCGGTAGACCTTGCGTTTGGCCTTTTCCTCGGGAAGCATGGTTA
>ERZ506887.1662-NODE-1662-length-11479-cov-4.721551_pt1 | contig 11479 bp, 7 predicted proteins | sample MGYA00512905_ERZ506887 | MGnify/ENA metagenome assembly ERZ506887 | reverse complement strand
CTTTCGGTTTTTTATTTTTGTCAAAAACGAAAAAAACGAAAAAGCCGCAGTTTTTCATTGGCTGTTTTTCCGTTTGCTAACGAAATTTATGACTGATGTCGTCCGCCTTTCGGGCGGATTTTTTTATGTTATCTGATGCGTATTTTTATGATTGAAAAATTTAAAACGTGCAAAAGTGTGCATTTACGGTTCGATAATATTGCATATTAGATAACAAAACGGGCACACTATAAGCACAAACGCTGAATTTTATTGCGTGATATTGACTGTATTTGAACGGTTTTGTATAATTAAGGCACAACAGAGATATCGGAGGTGTGAATATGCTTACAACCGACAGAAGAGCGCAGATACTTGAAATTCTGCGTCAGAACGGCTCGGTTACCGTTTCAAAGCTTGCCGAAAAATTCGAAACAAGCGAATCTACGATAAGGCGTGACCTTTTGGCTCTTTCCCAGCTCGGAAAAATAAACAAGGTTCACGGCGGAGCGACTGTTCTCGGACAGGAATTTCTCCACAACGAGGAGGATTTCAACAAAAAATCGCTGATGAACATAAACGAAAAGGAAGCAATAGCAAAATATGCCGCATCGCAGATAAATGATGATGATTTCGCCTTTATCGACGCAGGCACGACCACCTTTCTTATGACGAAATATATAACCTCTTCCAAAGCAACCTTTGTAACCAACGGAATCGCCCATGCAAAGGAGCTGACGGCCAATGGCTGCAAGGTTTTTGTTATCGGCGGTGAATTAAAAAGCTCAACCGAGGCAATCATAGGCTTAGTAGCCGCTTCAAATCTTCAGAAATATAACTTTTCAAAAGCGTTCATCGGAACAAACGGAGTCAGCGAAAAGCAGGGCTTTACAACCCCGGATACCGAGGAGGCAATGCTAAAAGCCGTTGCCATAGAGCGAAGCTTTGTAACCTATGTGCTTTGCGACCACACAAAGTTCGGAAAAGTTTCGGCGGTATCATTTTCACCGGTTGCGGCGGCGTGTATAGTCTGCGACAAATGCGATGACGAACAGCTTAAATCAAAAACGGTAGTGAAGGAGGTAACTGCTTAATGGTTTACACCGTTACTCTGAATCCGGCTCTCGACTATGTGATGAAGCTCAAAGCTCTCAGAACCGACGACATAAACCGTACGGACGGCGAAGAAATCTATTACGGCGGAAAAGGCATCAACGTGTCGGTCATACTCACACAGCTCGGAATTCCCAACACGGCACTCGGCTTTCTCGGAGGCTTTACCGGAAAAAAGCTTGAAGAAATGCTCAAAAACGACAATATCAGCTGCGACTTTAATTATCTTAAAAACGGCGATACGAGAATAAACGTCAAAATCAAGGCCGACAAGGAAATTGATTTGAACGCCTGCGGCCCCGAAATTACAAAAGAGGATATGCAGAGCTTTTTAAGAAAGCTTGACGGCATAAAGAGCGGAGATTACCTTATCCTCGCAGGCTCTATCCCGAATACCCTCCCCGATGACATTTACGAGCAAATACTTGAGAGAGTCGGCGACAGAAATATAAACTGCGTGGTTGACGCAACGGGCGATTTACTCAAAAACGTGCTCAAATACAAACCGTTTTTAATAAAGCCGAATCATCACGAGCTCGGCGACCTGTTCTCGGTCCAAATTAAAAGCGACGATGACATTGTAAAATATTCGAAAAAGCTTCAGGAAATGGGTGCTAAAAACGTGCTTGTTTCAATGGCAAAGGACGGCGCAATGCTTACGGACGAAAACGGAAGCGTCCACAAGATAGGCAACGCAAAGGGCAAGCTCATAAACTCCGTCGGTTGCGGAGACAGTATGGTAGCAGGCTTTACGGCAGGATATATCAAGACCGCCGACTATTCCTACGCTTTAAGGCTCGGCTCGGCGTGCGGAAACGCAACGGCCTTTTCGGAAAAGCTTGCAACCCGTGAAGAAATTGAACGCGTCTTTAACGCGGAGTATAAATAAGGAGGAATACTTATGAAAATCATCGACTTATTAAAAAAGGATGCGATTGCTCTTAATGTTTCTCTCACCGACAAGGAAGAGGCAATCGACAAGCTGATTTCCCTGCACGAAAAGGCAGGAAATCTTGCCGACAAGGCGGCGTACAAGGAGGCTATCCTTGCAAGAGAGGCTCAGGGCTCGACCGCAATCGGAGAAGGAATTGCCGTTCCGCACGCAAAATCGGACAGCGTAAAAACTCCCGGTCTTTCGGCGATAACGGTTCCGAACGGCGTTGATTACGGTGCTCCCGACTCCAAGCCCTCGGACATTTTGTTTATGATTGCCGCTCCCGTTGACGGAGATTTACATCTCGAAATACTCTCCCGTCTTATGGTAATGCTTATGGAACCGGAATTTTGCGCGGCTCTACGGGGCGCAAAAACGACGGACGAATTTTTAGAAATAATCGACAAAAAGGAAGCGGAGAAATACCCCGAGGAAGCGGTAAAACCCGAAGTAAAGCCGAAGGGTTACAGAATACTCGCAGTTACAGCCTGTCCGACGGGCATAGCGCATACCTATATGGCGGCAGAGGCACTTGAAAAAGCGGGCGAAAAATTAGGCTATCCGCTCAAAGCCGAAACCAACGGCTCCGGCGGTGCTAAAAACGTGCTCACAAAAAAGGAAATCGAAGAATGCGACGGAATAATCATTGCCGCAGATAAAAACGTCGAAATGGCACGTTTCGACGGCAAGCCCGTTGTAAAGACCTCGGTTTCAAACGGAATAAACAAGCCCGAGGAGCTTATCAAAAGAATCGTTGACGGAAAAGCCGCGATATATCACGCCGACGAAAGTGAAAAGCAGCCTATTGATGACGACGAAAAGGAAAGCGGCTGGCACAAGCTTTATAAGCATCTTATGAACGGTGTTTCGCATATGCTCCCGTTCGTTGTCGGCGGCGGAGTTCTCATAGCTCTCGGCTTCCTGTTCGATACGCTTGCAGGCAATGCCGATGTCGGCGGAACCTTCGGCTTCACAAGTCCCGTTGCGGCAATTGTGTTCTGGATAGGCAAAGCGGCATTTGCACTTATGCTCCCCATTCTTTCGGCTTATATCGCATCGTCCGTTGCCGACAGACCTGGTCTTTTGCCCGGTATGATAGGCGGCGTATTTGCGGCAAACGGTTACACCTTCAGCTCGCTGATTGAAAACCAAAGCCTTACCGGAGACGACAAAGCGGTATCGGGCTTCCTCGGTGCTCTGCTCGCAGGCTTCCTTGCCGGTATTATTGTAAATCTCCTCAAAAAGGCATTTTCTTGGCTTCCGAAATCAATGGACGGAATAAAGCCCGTATTTATCTATCCTCTTTTCGGCACGCTTATCATGGGCCTTCTTATGTGTCTTATAAATCCCGTTATAGGCGTTGTCAACTCCGGTCTTTCCTCGTTCCTCTCGTCGCTCGGCGATACAAGCAAAATACTCCTTTCCATAGTCCTTGCGGCAATGATGGCAACGGATATGGGCGGCCCGTTCAACAAGGCGGCTTATGTTTTCGGCACGGCTGCAATAGCCGACGGCAACACATGGATTATGGCGGCTGTTATGATAGGCGGTATGGTTCCCCCGATTGCAATCGCACTTTCGACAACCTTCAACAAGAAGAAGTGGACATCGGAAGAACTCAAATCAGGCCCCGTAAACTATCTTATGGGTCTGTGCTTCATTACGGAGGGTGCTATCCCCTACGCCGCTTCCGACCCGGTCAGAGTTATCCCCTCATGCTTAGTGGGCTCTGCTGTCGCAGGTGCTCTTACATCACTGTTCAACGTCACATGCCCCGCACCTCACGGCGGAATCTTCACATTTATAGTATGCGACCATCCGCTTCTCTATATCGTAGCCCTTATTGCAGGCTCGGTTGTCGGAGCACTGATGCTCGGTCTTCTTAAAAAGAATCGCAAAGAATCCGTATAACAAACAATCAGAAACCGTGCCGAGGGGCATCGTCCTCTCGGCAGGTATCAAACATAAGGAGAATTATTATGGTACAGAAAACTTTTACAATCACTAATAAAATGGGACTTCATATGCGTCCGGCAAACACCTTTGTAACGGAAATGTCTAAATTCTCTTCGGAAGTTGACATTGTTTTCGGAGGTAAAAGAATCAACGGCAAGAGCATTATGAATATAATGGCAGGCTGCATCAAATGCGGAAGCGAAATCACCGTAGAGTGCAGCGGCGCAGACGAAAACGAAATGCTCAAAAAAGCCGAAGAGCTTATCACATCGGGCTTCGGCGAAGAATAATATTGCCGCGGCTTAATGAAAGGGTGGGTTTAATGCTTAAAGGAATCGGCGCATCTCAAGGCTTCGGAATCGGCAAGGCCGTTGTTATAAGGGACACAAACCTTGACTATTCATCCGTAAAATTTACCGATTCGGATCATCAAAAAAAGCGTCTGCACTCGGCAGTCGCCGACTTTTCCGACGAAACAAAATCACTTGTGGCGGAGCTTAAAAAGAATGCAGGAAATAAAGAGGCGGAGATACTCGAGGGACATCTTGTTATGCTTGAGGACCCGTTTATGCTCGCACAGATGGAAGAAGCAATCGACAACGGCTCTGTTGCCGAAGCGGCGGTTGACAGCATATGCACGATGTTTATCAATATGTTCTCGGGCGTTGACGACGAGCTTACGCGCCAACGCGCCTCGGATGTAAAGGATATAAGAGACAGCCTTTTGCGCATTCTTCTGGGTGTAAAAAGTGTGGATATTTCATCCGTACCGAAGGGCTCTGTTCTCATCGCCAAGGATTTCACCCCGTCCATGACGTCACAAATAAACAGGGAAAATGTTTCCGCAATTATCACCGAGGTCGGCGGCGTTACGAGTCACAGCGCAATACTCGCCCGTGCCATGGGCATACCCGCCGTTTTGTCGGTCGTCAATGCGGTTGAAAAAATCTCGGACGGCGATATGATTATTGCAGACGGCTTCAAGGGGAAAGTATTTACCGACCCCACAGAGGAAGAGCTTGAAGAATACAAAACCAAGCAGGCGGCATATCTGAAGGAAAAAGAAAGCCTCAACGAATACTTCTCAAAAGAAACCGTTACAAAATCCGGCGTAAAAAAGCATGTGTACGGCAACATCGGCAAGGCTGAGGACGCACAGAACGTATTGCAAAACGGCGGCGAGGGCATAGGCCTCTTCAGAACGGAATTTTTGTTTATGGACAGAGCTTCTCTTCCCACGGAGCAGGAGCAGTACGAAGCATATTCAACCGTCGCAAAGATAACGGACGGCAAGGAGGTTATCATTCGCACACTCGATATAGGCGGAGATAAAGCGATAGATTACCTTAAAATCGAAAAAGAGGACAACCCGTTTCTCGGGCACCGCGCGATAAGATACTGCCTTGACAACCCTAAAATTTTCAAAATTCAGCTTCGTGCAATTCTCCGCGCAGCGGTTTTCGGAAACATAAAGGTTATGCTTCCGCTTGTAACGACACTTGACGAGGTTCGCAGAGCAAAAGCCATTATCGAAGAATGCAAAGATGAGCTTAAAAATGAGGGTCTTAAATTCGCAGACATTCCCGTGGGCGTTATGATAGAAACTCCGTCGGCGGCAATAATTTCCGATTTGCTTGCAAAAGAGGTTGATTTCTTTTCCATCGGCACAAACGACCTGACGGGCTACACCATGGCTGTTGACAGAGGAAACGCCGCTGTTTCAAAGCTGTATGACCCGATTCAGCCTGCGGTTCTGCGCCTTATCGAAACGACAATCAAAAACGCCAAAAAGGCAGGCATCCCCGTCGGAATGTGCGGAGAAGCGGCAGCCGATACACGTCTTATTCCCTTGCTTTGCAAATGGGGGCTTGACGAATTTTCGGTAACGCCCTCTTCGATTTTGCAAACAAGAAAAAGTATATGCGAATGCGAATAACGGCAAATCTCCCGCATCTTATTTTATATAATCAAGCAGCAAAGCCCTCGTGAAGCACCTCAAAACAATATATTTTGATACAGAAACAGATTAACCCCTCGAATATGCGTCTGCATTATCCGAGGGGTTAAGTGCATTATTATATGAAAAACCGTTTATTTTAAGCAAAACCTACTCATAACGAGCTAATAATCAACATTATCTTGCTTTTTTGTATGCTATATGATATTATTGGTATACATACTAATAATATTATAAACAGGTGATATATTTGCGTAGAAACAGCAGTGAAACAAAAAGAAAAATCTTAACGGCGTGCGTTCGGTTGTTTTTGGAGGAGGGCTACAAAAGCACCTCCGTCAGTCGAATAGTCGAGGAAGCAGGCGTCGCAAGGGGCAGCTATTTAAATCTGTTTCCGACCAAGGACAAAATCTTGCTGGATTTGACCGAATCGATGTTCGGCGGTCAATTTGACGTGGCGAGGAGCATTGCGGACAAAAAGCTGCCGCCCGTATACGCCTATGCGGTAGAAACGTCTCTTCAGCTCACGCTAACGGAGCTTAACGAGAACCTACGAGAAATCTATATTGAAGCATATTCTCAGCCCGACACGGCGGAATTCATCTATCTGCACACCACGGCGGAATTAAAGCAGATTTTCGGAGCAAATTTCCCCGATTACAGCGAAAGTGACTTTTACGAAATGGAAATCGGCACGGCAGGACTTATGCGTAACTATATGGCTCGCAAATGTGATATTCATTTCCCGTTGGAGCGCAAGCTCAGCAGGTTTCTGGTGGCATCAATGAGAGTATATCGTGTACCGGAGGAAGAACAGGCAAAGGTGCTTGCTTTTATCGGCTCGATTGATATTCGGGAGCTTGCCGTTACGGTTATGCATAAGCTGTTTGCCATGCTTGAAATGAAATATGACTTTAAGCTGTCTGCGGACGGCGAAACGGAGGAAAGAAGATGAGAACAGGGAAAAAACTGCTCACAGGTATGCTTTTGGTGCTTTTCATTGTTTTTGTCGCAGGATGCGGCAAAGCGAAAAAAACCGGTGCCGTGTTGCCGGAAGTGCGCAATAGCGGCACGGCAATCCAATGGAGATACCCCGCCGAAGAAGAATGGCGCGACCTTGTGGCGCTTACCGAGCTGCGTGGTGCCTCCGGAGAAAACGGCAAGGACGGAATTAACGGAGTTGACGGGAAAGACGGTAAGAACGGAACAAACGGCGAGAACGGAAAAGACGGCATTAACGGTCTTGACGGTAAAAACGGCACCGACGGAAAAAACGGTCTTGACGGCAAAGACGGCATTAACGGAATTGACGGTGCCGACGGTAAAGACGGAGCAGACGGCAAGGACGGCATTAATGCCAAAAACATAGAGGTGCAGCGAACCGAAACCCACATACAGTGGCGTTACGAGGGCGGCGAGTGGCAAAATCTTGTTGCGATCGCCGATATAGAGGGCCCCGCCGGACAGAACGGAACGGACGGTGCAAACGGAAAAACGCCGGAATTTCGCGTAAGCGAAAATATCCTGCAATGGCGTTATGTCGGCGATGAAATATGGCTGAACCTTTACGACCTTTCGGTTTTAAAAGGTCTTGACGGCAAGGACGGAGCCGACGGTATAAACGGAAAAGACGGCAAGAATGGAAAAGACGGAATAAACGGGCAAAACGGCTCTGACGGCAAGGACGGAAAAACACCTTTTATCGGCGAAAACGGCAACTGGTGGTTCGGAGAAATCGACACAGCCGTAAAAGCCGCAGGCATTGACGGCACAGACGGTGTTGACGGCGAAAAGGGCGACAAAGGCGAAAAAGGCGACAAAGGAGATAAAGGTGATAAAGGCGACAAGGGTGATGCAGGTCAGAACGGCAGCTGCCCGGGCTATTTTTATGCAGAAACAAGAATTCCGAGAGTATTTCTCAATAACGGCAACGCAGCTTTAAGCGTCTATGAAAAGGTAAACAGCGGAGACCTGATATCCACTTATCTTGATAAGATTACGCTCAAAAAAGGTCATGTTTACAGCGTCACCATAAGCGGCTCTCTCCAGGTGGTATCAAACGAGTCCAACAACAGCGGTAATTACTCCATCCAGATGACAGACGGCTATGACGACGACCTTTGCCGTGAGGTTACACGCATAAAACGTGACGGCACAAAAATAGCGCAGACAAACGACCAACATTCCTTTAATTTCACCAGAATTTACGACGCCTCGGACGAGGATATAACGCTGTACTTCATGTTTGAACAGTCGGCATACAATACCCGTCTCGAGAGCTTCAAAGGCACAATCACAATAACCGCTCTTGATTAAGTTTACATAACGGAGGTAGCAAGAAATGAAAAAACGAATACTTAGTATCCTGCTCGCCTTTTGTATAGTGATGAGCTTTGTGCCGATGATGGCAAGTGCAATTGAGATTTACATTGACTTGAAAATTGTCGGTCAGGCAAATTTAACGCTCGAAGTTGTGTCGGGCGACAGCATTGACGAGGTCAAGGAGAAAATTCGGGATAAAACGGGCTTTTCTCCCGATGCGCAAAGACTGTTTTTCGGCGAAAAAGAGCTTGAGAACGGGCGCACGCTGGCAGATTACAATATTCAGAAGGAAAGCACACTGAGCTTGCGTTTGCAAAAGACGATACAGCTTGGCGCAGACGCACTGAATAAAACCGTAAACACAGCGAGTGCACCTATCGTGTATTTCGGGCAAAATCAAGAAAATAAGCCTGCCGCATGGCGAGTTATCGGTTATGACGGAAACGGTGTTGCCGGCGCACAGGGGGATATGACCCTGCTTGCGGCAGGCGCTATGGGAGTTATACCATTTGCCGATATCATATTATACAACGAATACGCACCGAGTAATTTGAAAACCGCGATAGACGCGCTTGCCGGGAAGCTGACGACAGAAGAAAATGCTGCCGTAAAGAAACGGACGCTTACAAGCGGAAGTTACAACGGAGAAAATACCGACTGTGTAGCGGGAGGGCAGGTGGATAACGCTGTATTTTGGCCGCTTTCCACAAAAGAGGCTATTGCGGTAAACAACGATCTGCGTGCCTTGGATCCTGCGCATCCGAATTGGGTGACAAGCAGTTGGTACCTGCGCTCTCCCGGCTCCAAGACTTTTTATGTCGCCATCGTGAGTAGTGATGGTTCTGTCCAATACTCTGGGGCCTCTATCCGCAAGAAAAATAATCATCGGACTGTTCGTCCCGCTTTTAACCTAAATCTGAACTCTGTCCTTTTTGCATCTGCTGCCGTGGGCGGAAAGCCCGAAGGAGGGCTGACCCCGATTTCCGAATACAGCGGCAATGAGTGGAAATTGACCCTTTTAGATAGTAGCCGCAATTTTGCCGTAACGGAAAAAGCTGTCAACGCCGCCCCCGACGATACCGTTACGCTGCATTACACCGGGGCGACCACAGGGATAAATGAATATATTTCCGCTATCATTGCGGATAACAGCGGCACACAGTATTACAGCAGAGTAGCACAGCCTACTGCCGAAAGCGGAACGGTTGAAATCAAAATCCCGTCCGACCTTGCACCGGGCGACTATACCCTGAAGGTATTCAATGAACAGTATAACGGCGATTATAATACCGATTACGCAAGTAATTTCACAGACATTGCGCTGACGGTGGAAAATCAGCCTGGCGAGCAGTTTACCCTCGCCCCCGGTGGCAGATACTATTTCGACCTTTCGGCGGTGAATATTCCCGGAACGTTAAACAGCGCTCTGCCGGACAGCACACTTCATTATGTGCCTTTTACCTATGTGGGTACGGTGGACGCTTATTCGATGGGAAATGAAACCGATACCGCCAAGCAGCCCTACGAGCACAGCCTTTTTATTGCGGACTATAACGTGAAATGTTCTTTGCAGCGGGAGACGTTGGCAGAAATGAACCTGATTTATGGCCAGACCTATACAGCGAGTAACGTGAACTATACGCTCCGCGCCCCATCTGTTGGAGACCATCACCGTAATGAAGGAGAAGGCTCTGGTCTTGCACCAATTGACAATGAATGGGATACGATCTATCAGAAGTCAGCCGATTATATCAAAAACTGGTATAAAATGCGCTCTTTCGGCCAGGATATAGGTACTGGGAATGTCGAGGGAATGTATCTATCTCGTGGTGGACACTTCGCTGCACAGGCTACATTTTGGGCAAGGCCAACCCTTCCGGAGCGGGACATTGGTTTCCGCCCCGTCCTTGAACTGCCGACAGATCTTGCCGCCGACAGCCTGAAGGCGGTTGCGTTGATCATGGCCGGTTATATGCCCGGCGAGCAGCAGAACTGGATCAATATTATCGTGAAAAAGGGCGAGAGCTTCAAAGCTCCCTCTGCCGAGGGACTGCCCCGCCCGGACGGCATTTCGGCAGATGCACAGTTGTGGTGGGCAGATGATAACTTTAACTTCTATAAGCCCGGCGATACCGTTCCCGCAGATGTTTCGGCACTTACCGCTTTATGGGGCGGCTTCGGTCTGTTTTTGGATCGCGGCGACGGCGAGGTCGAGGTCACACCGGACAATTATACCGATATTTTCGGCGACGGGACTGCCTCCTTTGTTCTGCCTAAGGGCAAGAACTTTAGTACACTTAGTGATTCAGTGAATCTGACAGGCAAGGATATTTTGGAAATTTATTCGACCGGCAAGCTTGAAAGGTACGGCAGTGTTTTCCCGAATCTGAAGCTCAAGAATGCCGACCTGACCTCTGTGCGCTTGAGCGAAAAGTATATCGGAAAGAGCAACCCGCTCTTTATCACGGCGGACGGAAAGAATACCGTCGAAAGCCTGAACGGAATTAGCAAGAGCAGGAACACCCTTTCCATTCTCGGCAACGGCTCGCTGACGCTGAACGGCGCACTGACGCTCAGCGAATACACCCAGTATGGCGGCGGCAGCGTCACCATGACGGACGGGCTCACGGCGTACTATCTTACCGTAGACAGCGGCTCGCTTACCGTAACGGGCGATCCGCAGGCCATTACGCTGCGGGATCAAGATATCGGCTATCTGGCAATGGGAGACGGTGCGCGGCTGTTCACGGGCTCTTCGGCACAGGATGCCACAGAGGCTGTTATTCCGCAGCTTTCCGCTGAAATGCAGGAACTGTATCAGCGCTATCTGGCGGGTGACAACACGCTGACAAATGAAGAGTTTGCCGCGCTGAACAACGCACTCAGAGAGCAGTTTAACGCTATCTCCCGGCAGATCCCGGGCAAGACCTATGTGCGTATCACAAACGCTTGGGATGTGACCTATCAGCCCGGAGAAAACGGCTCGGGCAATGCGGTCACAGATATTAAGTTCTATAACGATACTCTCACGCTGCAAGGTGCTTTGTTCACTCGCACGGGGCACACGCAAGTAGGCTGGGCGACCGTTGACGGCGGCGAAAAGGTGTACGGTCTTGATGATGTTTATACCAAAAACGAAGCTTTGACGCTCTATCCTGTTTGGAGCACGAATAAATACACAATTACCTTTGATACGGCAGGCGGCAGCGAAATCGCAC
>ERZ506887.1651-NODE-1651-length-11557-cov-3.175361_pt1 | contig 11557 bp, 10 predicted proteins | sample MGYA00512905_ERZ506887 | MGnify/ENA metagenome assembly ERZ506887 | reverse complement strand
AGAACATAAATAGATGTGCCTTGAAATCTGTGGATTTCAAGGCACATCGTGAAAGAGAAGCAATCAAAGGAGGGAGATAGCTATGAAAAAGATAAAGAAAGTGGGAGCGATTCTGATGATACTCTCCGGCTTTGCAATTGCAATGTATCCCTTCTTCAGCAATATTTTATACAACCGTAACGCTACAAAGGTAATTGAGGAATATGAAGAAGAAGTTATGAGTCTGGAACAGGAAGAAATTGATGCTATCAAGGAAGCAGCAGGAAAATATAACAGTCAGCTGCAGGCAGCAGTAACCAAAGACGAGAACGGACAGTGGCGTGATGGAGGAACCAGCTATCTGGATATGTTGGGAATTGGAAGTGCCTTGGGTTATATAACTATTCCAAAAATAGATGTAAATCTGCCCATTTATTATGGAACCAGTGCAGAGGTGCTGGCAAAAGGCGTAGGGTACATTGAACAATCCTCATTTCCCTTAGGAGGAGAAGGGACACATAGTGTACTGACAGGTCATAGAGGGATGCCAAATGCAGTGCTTTTTACTGATCTTGATAAAGTAAAAAAAGGAGATAAATTTTATCTGCATGTCTTAGATGAAGTACTGGCATATCAGGTAGATCAGATTAAAGTGGTGGAGCCAAATGACACCAGTGATTTAAAGGTGATAGGAGGAAAGGATTACTGTTCCTTAGTTACCTGCACTCCATATGCCATAAATTCCCATCGTCTGATTCTCAGAGGAGTGAGAGTGCCTTATACCGGAGAAGAGGAAGCTTCTAGTAATGAATATCAGGGCTTTAGCACAGGTATGGTAGTAAAGCGTTTTATTGATGTGTGGCCTGTACTTTTGGTAGCGGCGATTGTAGTTATCGGCATAGAATTTTTGACTATGATTCTCCTTATTAAGAAAAGCTTGAAAAAGCAAAGAAGGAGAAAGAAAAAAGGAGAAAACATCAAGTGATTCGAAAAATATTGTCTGGTATTTCTGTTCTTATAATTATTCTGGGGGCATGTGTATGTATGTATCCTCAGGCACGTCTTATGTATGGCAGATACGAGAGAAATGTTATTATACGGGAGTTTGAGCAGGAAACCCAAGCTTATCGGGAACAGCATCAAAAACAGCAGCTTACCACAGAAGAACAGGAAGAAACAGACTTAAAGAAGTCTTTAGACAGGCTTTATCAGGATCTGCAGGCATACAATGAGCAAATCTGGCAGGAACAACAGTCAGAACTAAAAGATGCCTTTTCCTATGAAGACAGCTGTTTTGAATTGACAGAATATGGATTACATGAAAATATGATTGGGACATTATGGATTCCCAGAATGGAAGTGGAGCTTCCGTTGTATCTGGGAGCCACCAGAGACAATATGAAAAAGGGGGCAGCAATTTTGGGGCAGACTTCTATGCCTTTAGGAGGGAAGAATACCAATACGGTAATAGCGGCACATAGGGGTGGAGGGTCCACTCCTATGTTTCGCAATATCCAGCTGTTACAGATAGGAGATAAGATTCAAGTAACCACTCCTTTTGACACATTGATATACAGAGTGTCGGAAATTCAGATTATCCTGCCAAATGAGATTGACAAAATTCTAATTGAACCAGAAGAAGACTTAGTTACGCTGATCACCTGCCATCCCTACACAAAAAATACGCATCGGTATCTGGTAAAAGCTATACGCTCTTTTGAAGAGGAGAATAGTCGGGAAGCGGATTTACAGGAGGCAGAGGAAAGCAGGGCAGATACAAGTGAAGAATTGATACCGGAAGCGGATGAATTACTGGATGCAGCGGGAATTCACTACTCAGAAACACAAATTTTACTAGAAAAGTATGGTACCCTTGTGGGAGTAGCAATTTTATTGTATATTTGTATCAGTGGTATTGCCGGCTTCATAAAATCAAAGAGAAAGAGGGAAAAGTAAATGCAGCGAAAAATTGATTTGATCATAAAAGAAGTGGGGAAAGCTATTGTAGGAAAAGACATGTGCATTAAAAAGGTAATGATGGCGGTACTTGCCCAGGGGCATGTATTGATAGAAGATATTCCGGGAGTAGGAAAGAGCGTTGCCAGAACGTTAAAGAAGTCCAAAGATTCCATTAAGCAGTTATTTATTCCGGGAATGTTGTTTGAAAATATGGGAATCACTTACTACGGACTTGTAAACGGGCACGATATTTATGAACTGATTCATGCGATTAACCGGGCGAAGCAGCATGAGGGACCGGTATTGATCCACGCGATTACCAGAAAGGGAATGGGATATAAGAATGCCGAAAAGAATCCGGAAAAGTTTCATGGAATCGGACCATTTGACAGACAAAGCGGAGAGCTTTTAGCAAAGAAAACGAAGAAAACATATACAGATGTGTTTGCGGATAGTCTGGTTGCCTTAGCAAAAAATAATAAAAAGATTGTAGCAATTACTGCCGCCATGCCATCCGGAACTGGATTGAAAAGTTTTAAAAAATATTATCCGAAACGGTTTTTTGATGTAGGTATCGCAGAAGAACATGCTGTTACCTTTGCCGCAGGTCTTGCAGCACAGGGAATGCATCCGGTATTTGCGGTATATTCTTCTTTTTTACAAAGAGGATATGACCAGATTCTCCATGATGTGTGTATACAGAAGTTACCAGTGTTTTTCTGTATTGATCGTTCCGGTCTTGTAGGGGCAGATGGAGAAACACATCAGGGTATTTTTGATATTTCCTATCTTAGCCATATTCCGAACATGGTACTTATGGCTCCTAAAAATGGCAGGGAAATGCCGGGGATGATGAAGTTTGCTTTAGAGTATAACGGACCAATTGCTATGAAGTATCCAAGGGGAAGTGTGTATGAGGGACTTTCTGAATACAACGCTCCTGTAGAACTTGGAAAAAGTGAAGTTATTCATGAAGGACAGGATGTCGTGATCTTATCTGTTGGAAGTATCATGGAAGAGTGTGAAAAGGCAGTACAGCATCTTCAGGAAAAAGGATATAATCCGGGTCTTGTCAATGTTCGTTTTATTCGGCCAATGGACGAAGACTTATTACGAGAGCTTGCGGCAAAGTATCCGCTTATTGTTACCGTAGAGGAGAATGAATTAATTGGAGGATATGGTCAGATGGTTTCTGCCTTCCTTCATAAAAATAAATATCATAATGATCTGCTGTCACTGGGAATATCAGATTATTTTGTGCGTCATGCCACTGTGGCACAGCAAAGAGAACAGGCCGGAATCGATGCCGATTCCATCGTAAAGTCAATAATAGATAGGATGAATTAAGATGAAACAGCGTTTGGATATATTATTAGTAGAACAGGGATTAGCTGCATCCAGAGAAAAAGCAAAAGCAATGATCATGTCGGGAGTTGTTTTTGTAAATGGTCAAAGAGAAGATAAAGCAGGAAGTACTTTTGATGAAAAGGTAGCAGCAACAATCGAAATCCATGGCTCCACATTAAGATACGTGAGTCGTGGAGGATTAAAACTGGAGAAAGCCGTAGAACAGTTTGGATTTTCTTTAAAAGATAAAGTGTGCATGGATGTTGGCGCTTCTACCGGAGGATTTACGGATTGCATGCTGCAAAACGGAGCAGCAAAAGTATTTTCTGTAGATGTAGGAAGAGGACAGCTTGACTGGAAGTTACGGAATGATGAACGTGTTGTCTGTATGGAAAAGACGAATATGCGTTATGTGAAGCCGGAGGATATCGGAGAGCTGGTCGATTTTATTTCTATTGACGTTTCCTTTATTTCACTTACAAAGATTTTGCCACCGGTAAAGGCATGTCTGAAAGAAGGAGGACAGGTTGTCTGCCTCATCAAACCACAGTTTGAAGCAGGCAGGGAGAAGGTTGGTAAAAAAGGTGTCGTAAGAGACCGGGTCGTTCATGAAGATGTAATAAAACAGATTATGGATTTTGCTGCGGCACTTGGGTTTTCTTTGTTGCATCTTGACTATTCTCCGATCAAAGGACCGGAGGGCAACATAGAGTATTTATTGCATTTATTAAACAGACCGGAGGAAAGCCAGATTGATGAGAAGACGATACCGGATGTCGTTACTGCATCCCACCAGTCTCTTTCTCATCGTGATGCGGCAAAATAGACACCATGAATAATTTTTTTATTATTGCAAATAAGCAAAAAGATATTAATCTTGAAATTACAGAACAGATCAGACATCATATTTCAAGATTGGGTGCAGTATGTAATATCTATGACCAATATGACAGAGATGTCTCTTCGATTGATATACCGGAAGGAACACAGTGTATTTTAGTAATTGGAGGGGATGGAACCATTCTTGCGGCAGCAAGGATGCTAGTTGGAAGTAATATTCCGTTACTGGGAATTAATCTTGGAACACTTGGATTTCTTGCAGATGTGAACCTTGCAGATTTGTCAAAGACTCTGGATTTACTGCTCCAGGACCAGTACCAGGTAGAAAATCGCATTATGCTCACTGCAGAGGTGTATAAACAGGGAGAAAAAGCAGCAACATATATTGCATTAAATGACTTTAATATTAATCGCTTTGGAGCATCCAGAGTTATTGGATTAAAGGTAGATATCAATGGTTCGGTCATTGACCGTTATCGTGCAGATGGAGTGATCGTATGTACTCCAACCGGCTCTACCGGATATAATTTATCCGCCGGTGGTCCGATCATCAATCCGACCTGTAAAAACTTTGTAATCACTCCGATCTGTCCCCATTCCCTGACCGCACGAAGTATCGTCCTCGCAAAGGAAGATATTGTAACAGTGGAAGTAGAACAGATCAGAAGTAACATCAAGGAAGAGGCAATTATTTCTTTTGATGGAAGAGAGGGCCTTTCTCTATTTCCTGGGGACCAGGTGAAAATATATAAATCGCAGGAGGTAACTCCGTTTATTAAGGCAACGGAAGTCAGCTTTGTACAGATTTTGAAGGAGAAGCTTTTATAACAGAAGTGGAGATAATAAATGAAGGGAAAACGACAGGAAAAAATACTGGAGATTATCCGGACAAATGATATAGAAACACAGGAAGAACTGACGAAAAAATTGTCAGAAGCAGGATTTTCTTCTACGCAGGGAACCGTTTCGAGAGATATCCGCGAATTAAAACTTACCAAGGTTACCGGTGCAAATGGAAGACAGAAATATGCACCGATTCAAGCGGAAGATATTCATGTTTCCAGTAAGTATAAAAGAGTATTGTCAGAAGGAATCATTCACATGGACAATGCGGAAAATATTTTAGTACTGAAAACTGTTCCAGGCATGGCGATGGCATGTGCGGCGGCAATAGATTCTATTTCTCTTCATGGAGTGCTAGGGTGTATTGCCGGAGATGACACGATCATGTGTGTGGTGAAAGAAACTTCTATGGTGGAAGAAGTCATGAAGGAAATTGACACAATTATGAAAGGACATCGTTAACATCGGAGGTTGCTATGCTCATAAATTTACACGTTAAAAATCTGGCACTTATCGAGGAAACAGAAGTAGATTTTACAGATCATCTGAATATACTTACCGGAGAAACCGGTGCAGGTAAATCAATCCTGATCGGGTCGATTCAATCTGCACTTGGTGCAAAAATTCCAAAGGATATGATAAGAAATGGCTGTGACAGCGCATTGATTGAACTGATCTTTCATACGAAGAGCGAGGCTGTACGAAAAAAGATGGAAGAATTTGAAATTCCATTTGAAGATGGTGAGATTATTATATCAAGAAGAATTACCAATCATCGTGTGATTAATAAAGTAAATGATATCAGTGTAACAATCGGAAGATTAAAAGAGCTTTCACCGCTTCTTCTTGATCTTAGCGGGCAGCATGAAAATCAGCTTCTTTTAAACCCGCAGAATCATTTAAAGATCATTGATAGTTACCACAGGAATCTGATTACGCCAATAAAGGAAAAAACAGCATCTCTTTATCATGAATACCAGGAACTTAGGCAAACGCTTTCTGAACAGAATATGGGAGAAGAGCAGAGAATCCGGGAGATGGAGTTTTTAAAATATGAGATTCAGGAGATTGAAGAGGCCAATTTACAGTCAGGAGAGGATGAGACATTAGAAGCGCAATATCAGAAAGTGTCTCATGCGAGAGAAATTCTTTCTGATTGTTCAGCAGTACATGAAATGACGGCAGGACAAAGTGGCTGCGCAGGGGATTTAATTGGTTCAGCAGTACAAAAGTTATATACGGTAGAAAGCATGGATGCCGGGGCGAAGGGACTAACGGAACAGCTGCAAACGATAGATTCATTGCTTAATGATTTTAACAGAGAGCTGTCTGGATATATTGATTCTATGGAATTTGATGGAGAACAGTTTGCTGAACTGGAAGAACGGTTGAATCTTATTAATCATTTAAAAGCAAAATATGGAGATTCCATAGAAAAAATACAAAAATATCATGATGACAGCGTTGAAAAATATGAAAAACTTTCCAATTATGAAGAGTATATTTCCAAAATAAAAAGGGAATTATCTAAAGTAAGAGAAAAGCTGGATATACAGTGCGATAAACTGACATCTTTGCGAAAAGATGCGGCAATTCCTTTAACACAGTTGATTAAAGAAGCGTTGCGTGATCTTAATTTTTTAGATGTAGAATTTGAAATTGCCTTTGAGCAGTCAGCACAGTACTCTCCTCATGGAAGAGATACGGTTTGTTTTATGATTTCTACGAATCCTGGTCAGGCAGTCAGACCGTTGCATGAAATCGCATCTGGCGGTGAACTTTCCCGAATAATGCTGGCAATTAAGTCGATTCTTGCAGATGAAGAGGGAATAGAAACATTGATTTTTGATGAAATCGATACCGGAATCAGCGGACGAACGGCGCAGAAAGTTTCGGAAAGGCTTGCCTGCATTGCGAAAAAGCGACAGGTAATCGCTATTACACATCTGCCTCAGATTGCGGCAATGGCAGATGCACATTATCTTATCGAAAAGACAAGTGATTCAAATTCTACGATCAGTAATATTTATTTACTTACTGAAGAAGAATCTATAAAAGAACTCGCCAGAATGCTTGGCGGTGTTCGTATTACAGATGCCGTTTTACAGAATGCAAGGGAAATGCGTACCCTGGCAAAACAGTAAAATATGTCTGTTTGAAACAGCAGCATGCCTGCCATACTAAGTGAAAACTTAGATATGGGGGCATTTTTTATGAGGAAAAATTTAAAAGGGTTTTATATTGTATTGTTGGTTTTCATCTTGTCAGTCATAGGAAAGTACGGGTCTTATCTGCAATCAGAAGATGTATTTTCTACGCAGATACAGAGGCAGAACAAAAAGTTATCCCAGAAGGAGAAGAATACAAAGGTTTATGCGTCAGGTGTTCCGATTGGTATTTATGTAAAGACAGAAGGAATTCTTGTTCTGGGACTACAGCAGGTAGAATGTCAGAATGGAAAATCTGTTTGTCCGGCCGCCTGTAAAATAAAAGCAGGAGACTATATTCTTACTTTAAATGGACAGAAAATCACGACAAAACAGCAATTTATACATTTATTACAAAAAAATAGGGAAAAAGAAATTGTTTTAACCATTAAAAGAAAAAAGAAAATAATAAAAATAAAAATAAAACCAGTGTATTCAGGTAAAAATAATTGTTATCAGATTGGGGTATGGATAAGGAATGATACACAGGGGATAGGAACAATTACTTTTATCAGAGAAGATGGAACCTTTGCGGCGCTTGGGCATGGAATTAGTGATGGAGATATCGGAGTGCAGTTTCTGATAGAAGGAGGAAGCGCTTATCGGGCCGATATTGCCTCTATCCTAAAAGGAAAGGCAGGTAAGCCGGGTGAAGTAATTGGAACGATCAATTATGTGCCGCAAAATTATCTGGGAGAAATATATGCGAATACAACAGGCGGTATATTTGGAAAAATGATAAAAAATAAAAAAGAATTTTGTGTGGGCGAAAAACTTCCTGTCGCAAAAAAATCAGAAATACAGACAGGAAGAGCATATTTAAGAAGCAGTATCAGTGGAAAAAGTAAAGAGTATTCCATAGAAATAGAAAAAATCTTTCTTCATGAAAAAGATTCTTTAAAAACTCTAAAGATAAAAGTGACCGATCCAGAACTGATTGCACTCACCGGTGGAATCATACAGGGACTCAGTGGCAGTCCTATTTTACAAAATGGAAAGTTAGTTGGAGCAGTGACACATGTTTTGATTGATAATCCTGAAATGGGTTATGGTATATTTGCAGAAAGTATGTTAGAATAAAACTTATAAAATTGCAGTGTTCGATATTGCAAATATGAGACAGATAGGGTAAGAGGGGATATGAACGATAACAGTTTAAGTGATTATTATTATAACCATTCTTTTATGGATGGACTTCGGAAGCAACTTCCGGAAATTCTTCCGAACACATATTGTATAGTAGCAATTGATATTGAACATTTCCGCCTTTTTAATAAATTGTATGGGAGAAGTTCAGGGGATGAAGTCATTCGTTATATTTATACCTGTCTGAAACAAAGTGCGTTAGAATACGACGGAATTGATGCGTATTTAGGTGGAGATAATTTTGTGGCTTTTTTGCCGGATGATGATGAAGTACTTAATCGTATCCGTCAAAAGATCGTAAAGAAGCTTAGTAAGTGGAATAATACATCCGCCTTTTTCCCTCTGTTTGGTGTATATACAATAAAAGATACTTCTGTTTTGCCGGAATTGATGTATGATCATGCAATGCTTGCATTATCTCATGCCGAAGAAGATTATAAGTGGCACATTTGTCGATATACGATAGAAATGGAATCCTGCTTAGAAGAAGAAGTTTATCTTTTAGCCGCAATAGAAGAAGGATTAGAAAAAGGTGAGTTCACCTTTTTTGCACAGCCACAATGTAATATTACAACCGGACAGATTGTAGGAGCGGAGGCTTTAGTACGTTGGCAGAAGCCAGATGGTGAGGTTCTTTTACCAGGAGGATTTATCCCCGTATTAGAAAAGAACAAGATGATAGATCAATTAGATCGTTATGTCTGGGAGAAGGTCTGTCAGTGGCTCAAAGGCTGGATTGACCAGGGCTATTCTCCTGTTCCGATTTCGATTAATGTATCACGTATTGATATCTATGCAATGGATGTTCCAAAGTATATTTTTTCCTTACTTGAGAAGTATCAGATTCCGGAACATCTCATTAAGATCGAGATTACAGAAAGTGCCTATACAGAGAATAATAACAGGATATCACACGCAGTAAATACCTTTCGAAAAAGAGGGCTGGTTGTTATGATGGATGATTTCGGCTGTGGCTACTCTTCTTTAAATATGTTAAAGAATATACCAGTTGATGTGTTGAAGCTTGACATGCGCTTTTTGCAATTTAAGGAAGAGGAGAGACAAAAAAGTGCTAATATTCTGGAATCAATCGTAAACATGGCTGGACTTTTACATCTTCCTATTGTTGTGGAAGGGGTAGAGAATGAAAGTCAGGAGAAGTTCGTACAGAAATTAGGTTGTCGTTATATACAGGGTTTTTATTATTATAAACCATTGCCGATTAAGAAGTTTGAGGAATTGTTAAGAGACAAAAGACAGATTGATACTCAGGGGCTTGTTTATAAACAGGTTGAACCGATGCATATTCGTGAGTTTATAGACACGAATTTTGTCAGTGACAGTATGTTAAATAATGTGTTAGGACCGGTAGTTTTTTTTGAAGTATTGGGTGGAGATATCAAAATTACTCGTGTGAATGAACAATATTTCCGAATGCTTGGAGAACAGCATTTTGAAGAGGATATCCAAAAAGAATTTTTAAAGAGAATACCGGAAGAGGAACGATGTGTATTCCACCGAATGATAGAAAAAGCATTTGAAAATCCGGTACTTGGTGCGGATGGAATGATTCATCTTCTATGTGAAGGGGAGCAAAAGATGTCTGTATATACCAAAGTATTTTATCTGAGAGAACGAGAAGGATACCGGCAGTATTACTGCTCTTTGTTGGATATAAGCAGAGTAATCTAAAAATACAAAATAGAAAGTAAAAAGGAATAGTATCAATCGATAGCAGATCGTAGATACCATTCCTTTTTTAATGTTGATATTCAATTATTCTATGTTCGTCTTTACATGTTTTTTGATTGCTTCAAAGCTTTCTTTACTGATAATATGTTCTATCTTGCAGGCATCCTTTTCTGCAATTTCTGCGGAAACACCTAATTTTTCCAAGCAGGATGTAAGTATCTGATGTCGTTCATAGATCATATCAGCAATTGCCTTTCCGGATTCTGTAAGATAGATATATCCGGCATCTGTTACTGTGATGTGATTCTTCTCACGAAGATTCTTCATAGCAATACTTACACTCGATTTTTTAAAGTCAAGCTCATTGGCAATATCAACGGAACGAACAACAGGAAGTTTTTTGCTGAGAACTAAAATCGTTTCTAAATAGTTTTCAGCGGATTCGTTGTATTTTTCCTTCAATTATAATCACCTCAATAAATATAAATTCAGTTAATAATATGATAACATATTGAAAGCAATTTTTCAAATAAAGCTGATGAAAAAATTTATTTATCTCTTTAAAAAGACGAAAGAAGATGTTAAACTGTAACGAGGGATATTTTAACAGAAAGGACGGGAAGAGGAATTTTTATGAAGAAATTATTATACTTTATGAAAGACTATAAAAAGGAAAGTGTTCTGGCTCCTTTATTTAAAATGCTAGAAGCCTTTTTTGAATTATTTGTACCCTTAGTTGTTGCTTCAATCATTGATGATGGTATTATTTTAAAGAATCAGAGCCATATTATAAAAATGTGTCTGTTGCTTCTTTTACTGGCGGCAGTTGGCCTTACCTGTTCAATTACGGCACAGTATTTTGCAGCTAAGTCGGCAGTAGGGGCCGCGACCGGAATTCGATATGAGCTTTTTACACATATTCAGACACTTGGATATGAAGAAATGGACACGATAGGTACATCTACGCTGATTACCCGTATGACAAGTGATATTAACCAGGTGCAAAATGGTATCAATCTTGTACTCCGGCTTTTTCTGCGTTCTCCGTTTATCGTATTTGGAGCAATGATCATGGCCTTTACAATTGATGTAAAGGCAGCGATGATTTTTGTTGTTGCGATTATCCTGTTATCTATTGTGGTTTTTGGCGTTATGTTTATTACAAAGCCACTTTATAAGAAAGTACAGGCAGGATTAGATACGATTCTTGGAACAACGAGAGAAAACCTTACAGGAGTAAGAGTAATCCGGGCATTTCACCAGGAACAGGCAGAATATGAGAAGTTTTTCCGTCAGAATGAACAGTTGACTTTATTACAAAAACTAGCAGGTAAAATATCCGGATTAACGAATCCACTTACATTTGTGATCATAAACTTTGCAATTCTTGTCCTTATTCATACGGGAGCGGTTCGTGTCAGCCTTGGAACATTATCACAGGGTCAGGTAGTAGCTCTTTATAACTATATGTCACAGATTCTTGTGGAACTGATCAAATTAGCAAATTTAATTATATCTGTTACAAGGGCGATGGCTTGTTTTAA
>ERZ506887.1645-NODE-1645-length-11582-cov-3.590093_pt1 | contig 11582 bp, 4 predicted proteins | sample MGYA00512905_ERZ506887 | MGnify/ENA metagenome assembly ERZ506887 | reverse complement strand
AGAGGATTGGACCTGTCATTATTTGATGCCTATGAGGTAGAGATAGACAGAAGCAAAAGAAACGATATCAGCAAAACTACCATTAACCGGATTTATGAATCCAATGTACTTCTTACCAGTGAGGAAGGCAGAATCTGCAGTATCTTAAATCTGGTCAGTGATGGTGGAGCGCAGCCAAGATTCTTTTTGGAACGGGATGGAAGCCAACCCATTCATTTGGCAGAGCATAAATTTTACTACCTGTTGTTTTTTGAAAAAAAGGAGTCGGATTATTTATATAATGCATACTACGATATTCCTCAAAAGCCTTTTGCAGCCCTAAATTATTATAAGATCCCGCTGGTGGATCTGGAGGTTCGTGATGTGGAAGAAACGGAAGCTATTCTTTCCATTGACTTTGGAACCTCCAACACTACCGCAGGAACTTATCTGGACTATGGATATATTAGCAGAACAGATGACAATGATATTTTAAATGGCAGTGTGAAGCTGGATGCTGTCAATGAAGTTCAGTTTTTAGACCACACTAAGGGAGAGAAAAAATGGGTTCCTCTGCTGCCTACGGTTGCTTGTGTTACAGACTGCTCTGACCCGGAGCATATCGAGTTTCATTTTGGATATGATGCAAGAAAGGACACCCAGATCAAATATTATGATGAGTCCTTTAGTATCTTTTATGAAATGAAGCGGTGGGTCAATAGCTATGAACAGATGCAGGAAGTAACAGATAAGCAGGGCAGCAGTGGTAAGATAGCCAGAGGAGAGATTATCCGCCGTTATCTGCTGTACGTGATCCACTGTGCAGAGCAGCGTTTCAAATGTAGATTTAAAAATCTGCATTTAACCAGTCCGGTAAAGCAGAAACTGCAGTTTAATAAAATGTTTCAGGAACTTCTCTATGACTACAACATTGAAGCAGACCAGATGTTAGACGAAGGCAGTGCTGTTATCTATAACACTATTCACAATCTGATAGAGAAAAAACGTTTTTACGACGGAGAAGTGGTTTCGGCACTAATTATCGACTGCGGAGGTGGAACCACAGATTTGTCTTCCTGTGACTTCTCTATTTCCAACGACAATGTGTCCTATAAAGTGGACATACAGACCACCTATGAAAATGGAGATACTAACTTTGGCGGTAATAACATTACTTACCGTTTTATGCAGTATATAAAAATAATGTTTGCAAGACATTACAGTGGTCAGCGGCTTCTACATATTGATGAACTGATTCCGGTGGCATCTGAAGATATTTTCCGATTTGTGGACGAATTCGGAAAAGAAGAAGTCTATAAAAAGTTAGAGCAGGAATATAGTCAGGCAGAACAGGTGATTCCCACCATGTTTAAGAATTATGAAAATCATACAAGAGATGAGTATTTCATGGTAAAGAACAACTTTTATTTCTTGTTTGACATTGCAGAGCGGATGAAAAAGAAATTTTACAAAAGTGATGGCGTGGTGAGAAACAGTTTTCAGGCAACCTATGAAAAAGAAGAAGAAGACCTGCGAATTACGAAAATTGACCGTTGGAATCTGGTGGTGCGGGAAGATGGTGAATTAAAGTACAACCACAATTTTCCGGATATTGTATTTAATATTAAGGAAATTGAGCTTTTGCTAAAGGCAGATATCTATGAAATTGTGAATAAATTTCTGGATGAATTTTATCAGAACAAGACGCTGTCTGACTTTTCTATTATTAAGCTTACGGGTCAGTCCTGCAGGATTGATGTATTCCGTGAGGCGTTAAAGGAATTTGTACCGGGAAAAAGTGTGGAATTTAAGCAGCAGAGTAAAGAAAAAACAGGAATTATCGACTTAAAGCTGACTTGCGTGCGGGGAGCCATCCAATACGTGAATGCCCGAAAAATGGGTTACACTACCGTAAATATAATTTACCGTATGCCAACCATACCGTATTCCATCAGTGGATATACCCATGAAAATGAAGAAAAAATGTTGATATACAGCCTTGACAGACAGCAGACATGGGGATATCTGTCAAGACACAGAGGAATAAGGCAGTTAGAGTTATTTCTAAAGGACGGTTCCGGTAATCTGAAATACAGATATACCTATCATAGCAGAGATGAAGAATACCAGGAAACAACCTACGAGGAAATTGTCAGTAAGCACACAAACTATGCAGAATGTCTCCCACAGGCGGATATGGATACTATTGAGGATGATGAAGTCAAGTTCTTTGTATTTGCGGCAAAGGATCAGTGGGGATTTTTCTTACTTCCGGTAAAGCGTATGAATGCACAGTTGTATGTGGGGAAAGAGCAGTTTTATGCCTTTGAAAATGATTGTTGGGAAATGGATTTCTTTGATGGTATGAAATAAATAGAAAGGACAGGGAAAGATGATGAAGAAAAGCGTAAATAAAGTAACAGCAATTGTTATGAGTGTTTTAGTTGTGGCAATGATGCTGCCTGTGGATAAGGGAAGTCAGGTAAGTGCAGGCGAAGTAAAGCAGACAGGTCAGGCAAAGCAGGAAATGGATGCAGAACGTGCAAGCCAGAGTGATATAGAAAAAGAAGTAGAGCGGCAGAATATGAAAGTACAGCAGGATATGGGTGGAGCGGCAGAATCTGTAGAAGAGTCTGACCTTGAGATTGTAGAAGAACCGACGCCAGTGGAACTTCCGGAAGAAACGCCGACGCCCACGGAACTTCCACCTATGGAAATCTTACCTGACATGACAGAGATCACAACGGTGAAAGACGGAGTCATTTACGGTAAAGAACAGATCTCCCTGCCGGTAACAGTAAAAAATCTGGTGGATAACACAAGTCAGGAACTTAGCTTGCAGAAAAGTTCCTATTCGGACACAGAAGAGGAAACCTATGATATGACCTCGTATGAATGGCAGTCAGATGGCACGGTAGTATGGAAAAATAATCTTGCCGATGACCAGCAAATGATGATACAGGAAATCTATAATTTGCAAGTAAAAGAAGGAGATCAGGTGAAAGCTGCAAAAGACCTTACAGTGGTGTGGGATCATCTGGCGCCGGAAATCACCTTATCTTATAGTCAGGAAGAATTGGAAGAATTAGCACAGGTGCGTTCTGAAAATATTACGCTCAATTATCAGGCAATAGACCCGTCCTATCCGTTGGCAGACAATCAGGAAATTCCGGGAATCGGTGTGGAGAAAGTATATGCCGAGTTTGAAAGCAGCATTCCGGGAGGACAGGTGCCAGACACAGTGGAGAGCAATCCAGAAGATGAAGGAAGCATTACGCTAAATTTCCAAAATATCAGTCAGTTTCATGGAATATGCAGACTTTATGCAGTAGATTACCTTGGAAATATCAGCAAACCGGTGGAACTGGAATTACATATAGACAGGGAAGCACCTAAGGTAGTGATTACCGGTGGAAGAAGCAGCCAGTGGGAAAAGGAAATAACGATTACAGCAAAAGTTACAGATTATTGTTTTCCAGAGAATACAGAGAATGTTTTCTGGTATGTAATGGAGGGAGATAATACACCTCAATACGATGGAATCACATGGCAGAAGAATGAACAGGAAAGTACAGAATTTGAACAGGTCTATGACATTACAGTAGTGGTCAGCAAGGAAAAATACCCAGACTACAATGGAAACTGCACAATTTATGCAAAAGATAAGATGGGAAATACCTTAGACGCAGCCAGTGAAGATAATCAGTTTATAGTAATGTTTGACAGCACCGCACCGGAATTTAGTGGTGTCAGCATTACAGATGAAAAGAAAAATCCCTTAGAAGCTATCTGCAACAAATTAAGCTTTGGAATGTTTTTTCAGGACAAAATCCGTATTGAAGTAAGTGCAGCAGATATAAAGAAAAACAATGCATTTTCCGGAATTTACGAGGTGACCTTACTGGCAGATGGTGAACAATATACACCAGTAGATACAGAGGGAATTGGAACAGAGTCATGCAAGGTTGTATTTTTATTAGAAAAAGAAAAAAAATACAGCAGCTTTTCTTTCACCGTTACAGATAATGCAGGCAACACCACTGAAAAAACAATGGGTCAGATAAACAGCCTGCTGGATACTCCGGGAGTTTATCTGGATGGCACAGCACCTTCTCTGTCCATTACAGCACAAGAAAAAGGTGTGAACAAACATGAAGACAATGAAAAACGTCACTGGTATCAGAATGACATTACTTTTCAGGTAGAGGCAGGGGATAATCTGGCGGGTATTCAGAAGATACAAGTAGAAATAAACGGAAAAAAGATTGAAAAGGATTATAACGGAAAACCAATCAACGATGGTGCATTTCAGACAGAGGTTATTACCCGAAAAGAATTTACCGTCAGCACAAGTCAGGCAAATCCCCAGAAAACATCACAGGGGGGCGAAGATGGCAGATACGATTTAACCATTCAGGTTACAGATAATGCAGGAAATGTGACAACAGAAAGCCAGACCGTGTATATAGATACCACATCACCATACATTAAAAGCGTAGAAGTGTCTGGTACAGGTTCTCTGGAGGGAAACGGAAAGTTAACAACAGCAAATACCTACGGTTACTTTGTTCAGGGAACGGTACAGCTGTTGGTTACCGCAGCAGACGATATGGGAAGTTCGGGAATTGAAAGCATTACTTATTATACCGTAAACTACAACAATAATAAGGATGGCGAAAAAAAAGATGAAGAAGAAATTGGAGTGGATGAAAACGGACAGGTAAAAATAGAGCTTTCTGATGACTTCCGGGGAGTAGTATACCTGAAAGCCACAGATAATGTAAAAAACACTAGTAAAGAATATAAAAGATTACAATATATCATTATAGGTACCAAAAAAAATCATGAAAAACAGGCAGCAATTGAGATCACTCTGCCGGAGACCACCAGTAAGGATGTAAATGGTAATCCACTGTATAGTCAAAATGTAACAGCCAAAATAAAAGTAAAGGATGCTGATATGGGTCTGGGAAAAGTAACATGGAGTGTTACATCAGATCAGGATAAAGCGAACAACCAGAGCAGCAGTATCACGGTGGATGCAAACGGAAAAATTTCAGATACAAACCTGATGCAGGCAGTATCCAGGGATAAAAATCTGGTAACTGAGGCAGAAGGACAAATACAAATTGCCAATGACAGCAACAATATCTGTGTGACAGTGGAACTGACTGACCGTGCAGGAATGACATACAAAAAGGAAATAAATTTAAGTATAGACAAGCAGAAACCTGTGATCGAAGTGACATATGATAATCAAAATGCACAAGAAAGTTATCTGGGAGAAGGGGAATATTATAAAGAAGACAGAACTGCAACGGTGGTGTTCAGAGAACGTAACTTCAATTCCGCCAAAGTACAGGTAAAGATAACCAACGAAGAAGGTGAAATTCCATCGGTGACAGACTGGGAAAAGGTAGAAAATGCTTCAGCTCCGGACCAGACCACCTACACAGCCAGAGTGGCATTTACCACGGATGGAAAATATACCTTAGAGGTCACTGGAGAGGATACTGCCGGAAATCAGGCAGAATCCTATCAGGGTGAAACTTTCATCGTGGATAAAACCAAACCAGTTACAGAAATCAGCTGGGATGATGTGGAAGCTTCCAATGGCAGTTACTATAAGGACAGCAGAAGAGCCACCATTACCATCAAAGAACATAATTTTGACCAAAGTAAGGTGCAGCTAACCAGCAGTGCAGCGAATGGGGCAGAAGCAGGCAGCTTCCCATCCATATCATCTTTCCAGTCAGAAGGAGATGTACATAAAGCCACCATAGAATTTGCAGAGGATGGAACTTATTCCTTTGAAATTGCTTACAGCGACAAGGCAGGTAATGAAGCAGAAGTAATGAAGGCAGAAAGCTTTTCCATTGATAAAACAGAGCCGGAGCTTTTCTTTCAAGGAGTGGAGGACAAGGGAGCATATAAAGAGGATGTATCCCCGGTAATTGTATGCCGGGATGAAAATCTGGATGTGTCCACCTTAAAAGCCCAGGTAAATATGGTAACTCAGGACAACTCTGTGATTGAAGTTCAGGAAGTTCTTGGAGAAACCGAGACAACTGGAGATACTTGCATGATGACATTAAATAATCCGGAACATGTAAGGGAAAACGATGGTATCTACGTGGTAACTGCTTCCGTACTTGATTTAGCGGGAAATACCCATGAAGAAACCATAGTGTATTCTGTAAATCGTTTTGGTTCTGTCTATACCCTTCAGGAGGAAGCAAAAAGAGTAGCAGGCAGTTATGTAAAAAGCTCACAGGCAATTTCCATTGTAGAAACAAACGCAGATGAGATCAGTGCCGGAGATGTGAAAGTAAAGCTTACCAAGAATGGCCAGGCAGCCCAGCTGACAGAAGGAAAAGACTATACCAGAACAGAAAATGTAAGTGACGGAAGCTGGAAACAGTATACTTATACTATCTCAGAAGATAATTTTAAAGAGGATGGCATCTATATGGTATCCATTTCTACAAAAGACAGAGCAGGAAACTACAACGAAAATGCTTCTGGTGAGGAAGAAAGTGCAGAATTATGGTTTGGTGTGGACAAAACCAGTCCAGTGATCGTGCCTCTTAATTTCCAACCGGAACAGAGTTACAATCTGACCGGCTTAGAGGCAGAAATGGAAGTGCAGGATAACTTAAAACTTGCAGGAGTAAAGGTTTATGTTAATAACGAGGAAGTGGAATTGAAACAGGACGAAGAACAGGAGCATTACACCTTCAATCTGCCTGAAAGTACACAGGAACAAAATATTCGTATCGTGGCATTAGACGCTGCCGGAAATGAAATGGTAAGAGAAGTAAACGGAATCTACATCACCACGAATCCTTGGGTACGGTTCGTACATAGCAAGAGAGCGGTAGCGGCAGCGGTTGGAGCAGCAGCAGTGGTTGTGCTTGCGGCAGTGGCAGTGGTGATTTGGAGAAAGAAACATAAACAAATAGCAGAGGAGCGTTAACATGTGGGTAATGATTTTAGTCTTGGTGTGTGCATGTATGTTTCCGCCAATCAATGCATTAATGGAAAAAATCCAATTGCACAGATATGAAAATGTAATATTAAAAATCTTAGGAAAGGGAGTGGTTCTTGCAATAACTGTGTTGATCTGCACTTTTGTAATTGCACAGATTAGAGACAAACGGGAGGGCATAACCACTGACATAGCAGATAAAGGAATGGTGGAATTTACTGCAACCGCTCCACATATTACACACACAAAGATTTATAACGGGAAACGAATGACTACCACTACCAATTATTCCGTGAAGTATGTGGGAAAGATGGAGAATCTTAAGCTGACATATTATGAAAAAGTATCTGATTCAGAGGAAATGGAAACTTTAGTAAAACAAAAGGCAGTGATGAGTTTGCGGGTATTTCAGGGAACTGATGGAGAAATCTATTATGGGCAGGAATCAGATACCGTGGAATCTTATCTGGCAGAGAATGTGGCGTGGAAGCCAGTGTATCACAAAATTTTAGTGATTGCGGCAGCGGCATTGCTCTTGCTGGAGATAATACTGATACCTATGGGAGTGAAACTGAGTAGATAGAGGTGCAGCATGGAAATGGAACAAACCAATAGAACTATTTTATTTGAAGAAATGAATCCAAATAAGCCAAGTCTTTTAACAATGATTGGAGATGTAAAAGAGCAGGAAAGTTTAACGGATGAAATGATACAGCAGATACATAAAGAACTGGAAGTACAGTCCTTTGGTCAGTTGATCGAAAAATTTGAACCAGGTATCTATATGTATTTAAACACTTCTGATTGTCAGGCCTGCTTCTCTTACCAGCGTTATCAAATGGAAGGATATGAAATTTCTAAAATTACACTGGATAATAAGAACTCATTGCTGTCTGCGATTTTAGAATTAATGGATTCCAAGAAAAACAGACAATATCTGTTGAAAAATTTTAATCATATACTAAGCCGTCTTGTGCCAAAAAGTCATAGAAAAACTTTTTCCCGGCAGAGGAAGGAATTAATAAAATTATTTCAACAAAAGCAGGCAGAAAAAGCAAAGGAAGTATATGAAAGCATAATTAAGAAATACAATGAGGGATTATTTCTTTTGACCATATTTTTACAGGAGGCTTATGAAGTAATAGTAGAGGCGAAGGATGAAAACAGGAAGGATCGCTTTATTGCAGATACAAGTACATCAGATTTAGTTACACCAATTGCCATTTCAGAAAACCTCAGAAAAAAGGAAGGTTATTTATCAGAGGGAGAGCAGCAGGACTATAGGAAGTTTTTAGAAAGCATTTTGGAAGAGCAGCAGTCTGGTATTTATAATAAGGAATTATTGTCCTGCTGCCTGCTGCTTCCAACGATAACAGCAAGGGAACAGATATGTGAATTACAGCCCATTTATGAAAGATACTTAGAGTATTATGCCAATATTATAAAAATGTTCTGGATTCAGGGAAAGCCTTTATTAGAACAATTGCTAGGTGTAAAAATGTTTTTTGAACAGTATGGAGGGATTTCAGAGGGGATGCAGCCGAGTCTGGTAATCTCCAATTTTTCAGCAAAAGATATTTTATCCATGGATGCCCGTAAAAGATTACAGATTTATCTAGAAACAGTCAATGAAAAAAATTATGGAAAAAATACATTATGGTATGGAATTATTCCAAGTATTGCTTTAGCAGACTATGAAAAAGAGAAAAATCTGCGGGAAAGATTTCAGGGAACCAAAGAAAAAATACAGTATCCGGCAAACACTTGTCAGGAGGTTTCTGTATTATTGCAGATTTTAGCAGAGTTCAAAATTCAAACCTTTATAAGTCCCCAAGTTACAGAGAAAACCACATATCAGTGGTTAAAACAGCATGGAATGGAAAACTGGCTGGAAACTCTGCAGGAATATGAAGGTCTGGAAAAGTTAGAATATGTGATTCCCTGCTATCCCAACTGCGTGGTGATTCCCAAAGAACAGGCACAACTTAGATTAGGCAATAACACCTCTTATGACGAACTGAATGAACAGATACGGGTCAAGGGTGAGAAAAAATTATGGCTGGATGGTTTGGGAGTGGAGGCAGCCTATATTGTGGCAGGGCTGTTTGCAGCCTGCCAGTGTCCTAAATATTTACAAACTAAATTTAAGAAAAATATTGATGAGAAACTTCCGGGAGTAGCCTATAGAATTACAGAAGAAAGTCATGCATTGGTTACACCAACAACTATGGCAAGAGAAGTTCTTAACTTCCCTGCGGAATTAATAGAAGAAATTCACAGAAAAGGAGTGGGAGTGGTTCTGGTGCCTAGTCAGGGAAAAATCGTGGTTGGTACAGATCGTACACTGGCATACCAAAAAGGAGTCAGTGATGAAATCTGCCATACACAGGCACTGAATTATATTCAAAGAGTGATTCGGTATGTAACTCAGGATTACAAAGAAAATCTCATTAAACAATTTTTTCAAAATCGTGCAGGAAACACAAAAATGCAATGGATGGAAAATCAAAAATCCATAAATTCAATCCTAAAAGAGGGAGAATCCATGGAATATCAGATAGATGAAAAAAATAGTACTTGTACATTCACTGTGATGTTTGAAAAGAGTAGGAAGGGAGAGACAGTACGCATTGCAAAATAAAATATTTGAACATGAGTTTGATCCGGAAAAATATATGAATGACAGACTGCTTGAGATAACAGACGATACAGAGCGAAGAAAGCTTAGAACCATTATGAATTCATTTTTTTCTCCATTTTATCAGTATATGGAGGAAAAGTATGAACATTTGGAGCAGCGGATGCTGGAAAAAGACAAGCAGGAAAGGGCTTCCTTTGATATAGTTACTACAATCTGTCCCAAAGATAAACTGATTGCCTATGAAGAAACTATGTTTCCTATGTTTGAAGAAGATTTAGAAAAACAGTATATCAGAGTGGATGAGTTGATCACTTGTCTTAAGGAGGAGAAAGAATGTTATTGCTATTTGGCGTATGGTCAGATGGAATTTGAAAAACTGCAGAATCTTTGGAAGGAAAAAAGAAGATTTAAAGGAAAAATAAAAACTGGGGATGCAGAATTTGAGGCTTACTTTATTCTGAAAAAGAGTGAGAAATATGGGAAAAAAATAAAAGAACTGTATGAAATTTTTATGCGGAATCAAATACCATGGCACACGCTGCAGATTCCTTTTCTTAATAAAATGATAGAAGTATATATTGTGGAGGCCTCTTATCCGGAAGGAGACATAATAGAATCTATTGAAGTAGATTTTGAAGAATACAGGGAACAGATTCTTTTTGATATGGTTCCGGTTTGGAATATTGGGACAAGGAAAATTAAAAGCAGTGCATATCCTGCCTTTGAAGTAGATCAGATAAATTTTACACATATCATATATAGCAGCCAGCTGGAGAGAAAATGCCAGTATTTGGTAGCAAATGACCAGGTGGAATATTGGAATGTGAGAAAAGAATCCGGGGATTTATGTATTGAATGTAAGGAAGTGGAACCAGTCAGCTGGCAGCTATTGGAAATTCATAATGATATCCAATGCCACTATAAAGAGGCCTATCCACTTATGAGCAATGCCAGAGAAGTTCAGACAGACACTATGTTGACACGCACTTTGGGAGAACTTCGGAAACGGATAGGGGAACTGCAAGTGGATGACTATCTAAAGTTTAAGGAAATACAAAAAATAGATTCCAGTGACTGGAAGGAAAACAATACATATTCCATGGATGAATCTATTCAGGAGGAATTGCAGGTACAAGGAAGCAGACCGGGATTACTCTTTGTATTTGAGGCAGTTGATAAGAGCAATTATTTAAATGGCGATGTACTTAGTTATGTAGTGAGTAGCCTACAGTGGGAACTGCGGGAATATCAGTGTTTTGGGAAAATTATGTAATGGTATATATGTCTATGACATAAAGCATAAGGAAAGGCAGGATTGGCTGTTATGAACAGAGTTTGGGAATTTTTGCATGAAAATCAGGAAAAAATAAGATATCAGCAGACAGAATATTTTAGTCCCTATTATGAAGTTTCGGAGGAATCCATAAAAATAGAAGAAAATCAGACCTGTCAGGTAAGTTTTAACAGCTTCTACCGGTATGAGGAAGTTTTTGAATCACTGTTTGATGCTGATATCAAAGAAGAACACAGAACGCTGTTATTTGACTGTATTCTCCATTATCTTGTGGATCAGGAATTCCAGTTGGGAGTAACAGAAAATGAATATTATATACGCCATTGCTGGAAGGATATAGAGCGGGGAGCCTATGGGGAAAATGTGCGGGATATTTTTGCATATCTGCCAAAAGAAAAGAAACATTTCGTTGCCCGCACTTTATACCAGCAAAGTCAGTTACAGACAAGTGTGTACCTGTTTGCCAGAACAGTGACCGGACTCATTGACAACTGTGTGGTATATCGGAATAAAATTCAGCCTATGGTTATTTTGGTATATATACAGGAAAAAGATATCTCTCTACAGCAGAAAATACTTATGATACTGGAGGAATTATTTTTGCCGTTAAATTATACCATGCGTATATTCCACGAAAAGCATTTCGGAGTAATACAGGCTGAGCAGACACTGGAAATAGA
>ERZ506887.1643-NODE-1643-length-11586-cov-3.438991_pt1 | contig 11586 bp, 11 predicted proteins | sample MGYA00512905_ERZ506887 | MGnify/ENA metagenome assembly ERZ506887 | reverse complement strand
TGGCAATGTCAACGGAACGGACCACAGGCAGTTCCTGGCTTAACATCAAAATAGTTTCTAAATAATTTTCTGCTGATTCGTTTGTATGCATACCTTACACCTCATAAAGATAATTTTTGTTCCAATATTTTAAATAGTATATCATAAAAATACATTAAATACAAACATTTCCAGCAAAATTGGATGGTAAAAAATATCAGCCGGGAGATAATACATTTATTGATCATGAAAAATAATATCAAAAAGAGTATTGACAACAGAATCAAGTTAGCGTATACTAACTATTGAAAATGAAAATCTTTATCAATACAAAATGAAGAAAGAAGATGAGATATGATGCCTTTAACAATGGCGAAGACAGGAGAGGCTAATGTTATTAAAAAGATTGGCGGAAAAGAAGAAACAAAGAGATTCTTAGAGAATCTGGGATTTGTTGCAGGTGGAATGGTAACAGTTGTATCTGAAATGGACGGAAACATGATTGTGAACGTGAAGGATTCAAGAGTAGCCATTGGTAAAGATATGGCAAATAAAATCATGATCTAAGGAAGGAGAAAATATGAAGACGTTAAAAGAAGTTCCTTGCGGAAGTACCGTTAAGGTAAAGAAGCTTACAGGAGATGGGCCCGTGAAGAGAAGAATTATGGATATGGGAATTACAAAAGGCGTTGATATCTTTGTAAGAAAAGTAGCTCCGTTGGGTGACCCCATAGAAGTAACTGTCAGAGGATATGAGTTATCACTTCGTAAAGCAGATGCTGAAATGATTGAAGTGGAATAATTCATCATTTATTTGATTATTATTATATAGAAAGCATATGAAAAAAGCTTTCTATCTTTTTTGACTATTAGTTAGCGGTGACTAATACGGAATAGGGACGCAAAACTAAAGATAGGATGAAGTAATCTGAAAAGATTGAAAGGAGCAGAACATGTCTATAAAAATAGCACTTGCAGGTAATCCAAACTGCGGTAAAACAACATTATTTAATGCATTGACAGGTTCCAATCAGTTTGTTGGTAACTGGCCTGGTGTAACAGTAGAGAAAAAGGAAGGTAAGTTAAAGGGGAATAAAGATGTTATTATCATGGACTTACCGGGTATCTATTCTCTTTCTCCATATACTTTAGAGGAAGTAGTTGCAAGAAATTATCTCATCACAGAAAGACCGGACGCAATCTTAAATATTATTGATGGAACTAACCTTGAAAGAAACCTGTATCTTTCCACACAGTTATTAGAACTGGGCATTCCAATGGTAATGGCAGTGAATATGATAGATGTATTGGAAAAGACAGGAGATAAGATTCACATTAACAAGTTAAGCAAGAAGCTTGGCTGTGAAGTGGTTGAAATTTCAGCTTTGAAAGGTACTGGTGTACAGGAGGCAGCCCAGAGAGCGGTGGAAGTTGCCAAAGCAAACAAAAAGCATGAAAGAGTACATACATTTGCAAAAGAAGTAGAAGACGTGATCGATGTTGTAGCAGGAAAATTAGGCAGCGACGTTCCGGAAGAACAGAAAAGATTCTTTGCTATTAAATTACTGGAAAAGGATGATAAAATTCAGACACAGTTAACACAGGTTCCAAGTGTTGCCAGTGAAATTGATGCTTTGGAAGATAAATTCGACGATGATACAGAAAGTATTATTACCAACGAAAGATATACTTATATTTCATCTATTATTAATGATTGTCTTACAAAGAATAAAAAAGGCGAAAAGCTCACAGTTTCTGACAAGATTGATAAGATTGTTACTAATAGATGGCTGGCACTTCCAATCTTCGCAGTTATTATGTTTATCGTGTACTATATTTCTGTAACTACAGTAGGTACCGTTGCAACTGACTGGGCTAATGATGGTGTGTTTGGTGATGGATGGCATTTATTTGGAATCGGTTCTTCTGATTATGATGAAGCAATGACAGAATATGCATTAGAGAACGTATGGACAGATGATGTGGTATCTGTAATCACAGAAGCAAATGAAGCTGGTGTTATTGGTGCAGATGAAGTACTTAATGCTATCGAAGATGAAGATTTCGGTGCATTTGATGAAGCCTTTGGAACATATGCTGATTCTTTGGCAGAAGAAGGTTTTGATGTGGCAGATGCAGTAGAGGCTTCATTGGAAGATGCACCGGATACAGCAGATTACGGTGTATGGGTTCCTGGTATTCCTGTGCTTGTAGAAGCAGGTCTGGATGCCATTGGATGTAATGATTTATTAAAGGGATTAATTTTAGACGGTATTGTAGGCGGTGTTGGTGCCGTACTTGGTTTCGTACCGCAGATGCTTGTGTTATTCATCTTCCTTGCATTTTTGGAAAGCTGTGGATATATGGCGAGAGTTGCCTTTATCATGGATAGAATTTTCCGTAAGTTCGGTCTTTCTGGAAAATCCTTTATTCCAATGCTGATCGGTAGTGGTTGTGGCGTTCCGGGTGTCATGGCATCCAGAACTATCGAAAACGACAGAGATCGTAAGATGACGATTATGACAACTACATTTATTCCTTGTGGAGCGAAAATGCCGATTATCGCTTTGATCGCAGCAGCATTGTTTAACAATTCTGCATGGGTAGCATATAGTGCATACTTGCTTGGTGTGGCAGCAATTGTCTGCTCGGGTATTATCTTAAAGAAGACCAAAATGTTTGCTGGAGATCCTGCACCATTTGTTATGGAATTACCTGCATACCATATGCCGACTGTGGGAAATGTGCTTAGAAGCATGTGGGAACGTGGATGGTCTTTTATTAAAAAGGCTGGAACTATTATCCTTGTTTCTTCTATCGTTATCTGGGCAGGCTCCTGCTTTGGAATGGTAGACGGACAGTTTATATTTGATGCAGAAATGGAACTGGAAAGCAGTGTACTTGGTATTATAGGTAATGCAATAAAATGGATCTTTGCACCTCTTGGATTTGCTGATATCAGAGCAACTATTGCTACCATTATGGGACTTGTTGCGAAAGAAGAAGTTGTGGGTGTATTTGGTGTACTTGACTTTGAAGGTTTATCACAGATTTCTGCATATTCCTTCCTTGCATTTAACTTACTCTGTGCACCATGTTTTGCAGCCATGGGTGCTATCAAGAGAGAAATGAACAATGCAAAATGGTTTTGGTTTGCAGTGGGTTATCAGTGCTTATTAGCATATATTGTTGCATTATGCATTTTCCAGATCGGTTCTCTGATCATTGAAGGAACTTTTGGAATCGGAACAGTTGTTGCATTTTTACTGGTAATTGGATTCATATATTTATTATTCAGACCATATAAAGAAAGTAAGACTTTAGACGTAAATATTAAAAACGTTGCCGGTACAAAATAGGCAGTGCTAAGCAGAAGCCTGCATCTGATAAAGGTGCGGGCTTCCATCATAATTGTAAGGAGGCAGACTATGGGAACAGTTATTACGGCAGTAATTGTGTTAGCTATCGTGGGGCTTGCTATTGGAAGTATGATTAAAGATAAGAAAAACGGAAAGTCCATCCAATGTGGATGTGACTGTAAAAATTGTGGTGGAAATTGTCACAAGTAAAGTAAACGGAGGGATAGGATCGGGAAAGTAAGGTGAAGGAAATATGAGAAAAGAACAAGAAAGTTATCAGCGTACGCAGATGCAGAAAGAAATGGTAATACAGCAGCTGAAAGAAAGAGGCTGCAGAATTACAAAGCAAAGGTTAATTTTGTTAGATATCATTTTGGAAGAAGATTGTTCCTGCTGTAAGGAAATATATTACCGTGCAACAAAGATTGATGAAGGCATTGGAACAGCTACCGTTTACCGGATGATAAATATTCTGGAAGAGATCGGGGCCATCAGCAGGAAGAATATGTACAAAATTGCCTGTGGCAAGGAGTGTGAGATTGAAGATGCCTGTACCGTGGAGTTAGATGATGATACTGTTTATCATTTTAATGCAAGAAAATGGCATTCTGTAATTTCGGCTGGTTTGAGGGCCTGCGGATATATGAAGGAACAGCAGATTCGAAGTGTAGTGGTACAAAAGTGCCAGTGTGAGTAAAAGGTTTAGTAGTATAGATTTTGTGCAACATGTATCGATACAAATCTATTCCCACATTTTTCCCATTTATCTGTCTGACCTGTAGGATTCCCGGAATAACCATAGATTTTACGGTCTTTTGTGTAAAATGCAAAAGACCTTTTTTTTACAGGTAAGTTAGATAAAACTAACTAAAAGTATTGACAAACAAATGAAAATATGATTATATAAACATATGAATAATAATTCATACGAAAGGAGGAAATTTATGTTTTTAGAAATTAAGAATCTGGAAAAATATTACGGAGAAGGTGAGAACAGACAGCAGGTGTTGAAGGGGCTTACTACTTCCATTGAAAAGGGAAGTGTTTGTGTTTTGCTGGGGCCGTCTGGTTCTGGAAAGTCTACGTTTTTGAACATTGTGGGTGGAATTGAAAATGCAGATGGTGGAAGTATTTCCATTGAAGGTGTAAAGATTCAAGACATGAATGAGAAAAAGTTATCTTTGTATCGCAGAAATCACTTAGGATACGTCTTTCAGTTCTATAATTTAATTCCCAATCTTACAGTAAAAGAGAATATAGAGGTAGGAGCTTATTTAAGTAAGAAGCCTTTGGAACTTAATGAATTGCTGCAAGTCTTAGGACTGTGGGAGCATAGGGATAAGCTGCCGAATCAGCTTTCTGGAGGGCAGCAGCAGAGAACTGCCATTGGAAGGGCGATTATTAAGAATCCAGATATTCTTCTTTGTGACGAACCTACAGGGGCATTGGATTATAAGACCTCTAAAGATATCTTGCAGCTGATTGAGGAGGTAAATCAGAAAAATGGAAATACCATAATTATTGTCACTCATAATGATGCAATTAAAAATATGGCAGATAAGATTATTAAATTTAAAGACGGACAGATTCGGAAGGATTATATGAATGAAGAAAAAATTCCGGCTGCGGAACTGGAATGGTAGGTGGTATCATGAGAAATCCTTTATTAAAAAGAATTCCTAAAGATTTGGTACAGGAGGCAGGAAAATATATTGTAATTTTTTTGTTTCTTACGTTGACCATTGGATTTATTTCGGGCTTTTTGGTGGCAGACGGAAGCATGAAAACTGCTTATGATGAAAGCTTTGAGACATATAATATCGAAGATGGTCACTTTACTCTTGCGGAGGAACTTCCAGAGGAGGTGCAGGAGGAGCTGGCCAAAGAAAATATTAACATATATGAAAATTATTATGTGGAACGGAAAGTGTACGAAGAGGATACCTTCCGTATTTTCAATGAGAGAAAAGATGTAAACCTGATATCCGTGTTAGAAGGCAGACTGCCGGAGGGAGAAAGGGAAATTGTTATTGACAGACTTTATGCACAAAATAATGATATTTCCATAGGTGATATTGTGGATATAGATGAGAAAACATATAAAATTTGTGGATTAGTTGCCTTTTCTGATTACAGCTGTCTGTTTAAAAACAACACAGATATGATGTTTGATGCTCAAAAATTTAGTGTGGCAATGGTCACAGAGGAGGCATTTGAAAAGCTAAAAAAAGAACAACTGCATTATCAATATTCCTGGACACAAAGGCAGGAAAACTTAACGGAGAAAGAAATGAGTGACTGTGCAGAAGATATTTTGAAAATTTTAGCTTCCCGGGTTGAAGTAAAGGATTTCGTGAAAGTGGCAGATAATCAGGCAATTCAGTTTTCCGGCGATGATATGGGAGGCGATCGTGCCATGATGATCTGGCTTCTTTATATTATTATTGCAATTATGGCATTTATTTTTGCTATTACTACCAGTAATACTATTGAAAAGGAAGCTGCCGTCATTGGAACACTGCGTGCTTCCGGTTATACCAGAGGGGAAGTGATCATACATTATATGATGCTGCCGGTGATCGTGTCTCTTGTGGCAGCAATTCTGGGAAATATATTAGGCTATAGCCTGTTCAAAAATATAGTGGCAGATCTTTATTATGGAAGCTACTCTCTTCCAGCCTACCAGACTATATGGAATGGAGAGGCATTTGTACTGACTACTGTTATTCCCTGTGTCATAATGCTGATAGTAAATTATATTATAATAAGGAAGAAACTTTCCTTGTCACCTTTAAAGTTTTTGCGGCGGGATTTGAAAAACAAGGGAAAGAAGAAGGCTGTTAGACTGCCTGACATTAGCTTTTTGTCAAGATTTCGAATCCGGGTAATCCTACAGAATCTTCCTACATATATTATGATGCTTTTTGGTGTACTTTTAGCCAACATTATGTTAATGTTTAGCATGATGATGACTCCACTTTTGGAAAACTATAAAGAAGATGTTCTGGATAATATGATCTGCAATTATCAGTATGTGTTAAAGGTACCAGTAGAAACGAAAACAGAGGGAGCAGAAAAGTATGCAGTTACATCTTTAGAAATAAAAAAGACAGGAGAAGAAATCACTATTTACGGAATCCAGAAGGGTTCAAAGTATTTTCCGGATTTAAAAGATGATGATATACTTTTATCTGATGGTTATATGGAAAAGTATAAAATTCAGACTCAGGATACCATTGAGTTGGAAGATAAATATGGAGAGAAAAAATATTCATTTACGGTAAAGGATGCCTTTCATTATCCTTCCGGTCTGGCAGTGTTTATGACCATAGAAGAATTCAGGGATACCTTTGATAAAGAGGCGGATTATTATACCGGATATTTAAGCAATGAGAAAATTGAGGACATTGATGATGCCTATATCGTATCTGTGTTAACAGAGCATGATATGACTATCATTACCGACCAGCTGGAGGATTCCATGGGAGGAATGATGCCAATGGTTTCTGGTTTTGCCATCTTATTGTATATGCTGATGACATATTTGTTGTCCAAACTAATTCTGGAGAAAAATGCAGCTTCCGTATCCATGGTAAAAATTATGGGCTTCCAAACCATAGAAATTGGAAAACTGTACCTAATGTCCACGGTAATTGTTGTATTTGTCTCATTACTTGTGAGTATACCGGCAGCTTACTATACGATTAAGCATATTTACTATTTTATGATGCAGGAATTTAACGGCTGGCTGCCCTATTATGTGCGAACAGATATTTTTATCAAAATGTTTATCATGGGTGTTTTAGCATATGTGATAATTGGAATATTGGAGGTGCAAAAAATTACAAAAATTCCTATGGAAGAAGCATTGAAGAATGCAGAATAAAGAAGAACAGGGCTTGCACGCCCTGTTTTTCTTTATTCTTAAATTAACATTTAATGGACTGTAGTAACTGTTGCATTTGCATAATTCCTCTCTTTTGGGAAGTGATAATTGCCTGTAAAATTGGTTTTAGCTCAGGGCAGATGTCATATTGGAGTGTAGTTTCGGACATGGCTACAGCACCCTTGTGGTGAGGTATCATTTCCCACATAAAGTCACAATTTACCCGATTGGTAGTCTGGGCAGTTTTCATTGCCGAAAACATGGTCTCCATAATCTGATTCATTTTCTGCTGGTAGGAGGCCAGCTCTTCTTCTGAATTGTCCAAGGTACTACAGTAAGGCTCAATTCCCATCATATTCTCAATACTGATAGTCTGCTCCATTATAATTTGAGAAGCTATATTCTGAAGGGGGATGTTGGTGGTGTATTTGAGAATGTTGTGTGACATTTCAATTGCGGCCCAGTGATGAGGAATCATTTGTACAATAAAGTTATGAGATATACTATTTGTCAATTCGGCAGAGGTCATTCCTGTTATCATTTGTTCCAGAATATAATAAAAGGTATTTAAATAGTCCTTTGTAACATTGCTTAACATATATTCGCTGTTCATAATTCATCTCCTTCCCCTTTATTATATGCTATATATTTTTGGAAGTGTTTGTTTTCCCGTTATTCCAGTGCCTTAAATCCATTGAAAATCAATTATGGATAAAGTATAATAAAGAAATCATTAGCAATGAGGTGGATTATGGAACAGTTATCTGTAGTGACATTAATGAAATTTAAAAATACCATAGAGCGTATTCTCCATGTAAAGGGAAACTATCAAGGTGGAATCCTGGAAATGACTCTGGTGGTGGATGGCAATTTAGAGGTTATAAATCGAAAGGAGCTGATTCCCAAGCTGGTACATGCATTGAAACAACAGGGAGAAGTGTTTTGTAATGTGAGATTTAATTACAGTATCTGGAACAGTGATACGGAAATTACCAGTAAGGTGTGTCCTATGATGCTAGCCATGACAGATACTTTTTATCAGGGAGAAGCAAAACAGGATCATAAGAAAAGTTTAGAGAAATTAATTGACTATTTAAAGAAATTTCATGCCCGCTCTAAAATTATTATTCTGGTAACAGATGGAAAATACTATATAGAGTGTAAAGAAAAATTAAAGGAACGTATGCAGCCATTTTTAGATAAGAAGCTGATGTTTCTGGTGACGAATGGAGAAAACATTGATATTTCTTATAGGGAATATCTAGTGGAGTAAACTTATTGGTTAAGCTGTCCGCTTGAACATTTTCTTTACTATGATATAATGTTACTGAAAAAAGGAAATTATTTTAAAAAGGAAAAAATATATAGGAGTAAAAAATGGAGAAAGTATATTTAGAAAAATTCCGTGAGGATCTGAAGGAATTTCATGAAATGACAGAAAAGTTTTATAAAAAAGAAATAACAGTGCCTCAGTACAAGGGCTTTTCCGGAGGTTTTGGAAGTTATGCCCAGCGTGGTGGAGAACGGAGTATGTTAAGACTTCGTTTGGCAGGCGGAGAAGTGGACAAGGATAAATTGAAATTTATTGTTGACAGCATTAAAAAATACAACATTGATATGGCCCATCTGACTACTTGTCAGACCATACAGCTTCACAACCTGACAAAGGAAACTGTTTGTCAGTTGGTGGAAGAAGCCTGGGAACATGGAATTATTACCAGAGGCGGTGGCGGTGATTATCCACGAAATGTTATGTGCTCCCCTCTTTCTGGTGTGAATCCTGAGGAAACTTTTGATGTTCTTCCACTTGCAAAAGAAGCAGGAAATTATCTGTTAAGCTTTATTGGGGAAGTGAAACTGCCGCGTAAATTGAAGGTTTGTTTTTCTAATGACAGGAAAAATGAAACCCATGCCACCTTCAGGGATATGGGATTTGTGGCTAAAGAAAATGGAACATTTGATGTTTATATAGCAGGAGGTTTGGGAATCAAGCCTAAATTTGGAGTTAAGGTTGTAGAAGATTTAGAGCCTTCTAAGATTTTATATTGTATTAAAACAATGGTGGATATTTTCACAAAATATGGAAACTACGAAAGCCGTGCCGCTTCCAGAACCAGATTTTTGCAGGATACTCTAGGGGTAGAGGAACTAAAAAGAGTATTTCAAGAGAGATTATCCCAAAATCTCGGTGAAGAAGATTTGGAACTTAATGTGGATTTAGGCAGTTTCCAGCCTAAAAAGAAAGGAAACACAAACAAGGAAGCAGGTTTGAAGCATCCAAGAGTGATTCCGCAAAAGCAGCAGGGATTGTATGCAGTTTCCTATCATCCCGTGGGAGGAACGGTGGCACCGGATTTCTTCCAGCAACTGTATAAAACAATAGAAACTATGGAGGAAGTTAAAATTCGTCTGACACCTGGTCAGGGTATGTATATTATTAATCTAACAGAAGAAGAGGCAGAAGAGGTTTTAAAGATTACAAAAGAAGGAGCAGAGACTGTCTTTGAACGCTCCACTGCCTGTATTGGGGCAGATATTTGTCAGCAGGGAATAGGGTTAACTCAGGCTTTGTTATCTGCCTGCGTGGAACGAGTAAAGAAAGAGAACTTTGCAGATGGCGTATTACCGGCGATTCATATTTCCGGCTGCCCATCCTCCTGTGCCGCCCATCAGACGGCTGCCATTGGATTACGGGGAGGCAAGAAACCGTCACCGGAGGGCCCCAAATTTGCCTTTGCAGTTTATGAAAATGGATGTGAATTCAATGGAGAAGAGCGCTTTGGTCAGGAATTAGGTGTCATGTATGAAGAACAAATACCTGAATTTTTTGTGGAACTTGGTCATGCAGTGGCAGCAGAAGGGCTTATTTATGAGGAGTTTCGCAAAAAGTATCCTGAAAGAATCGTGGAAATCGCAGGGAAATACATTTAATACTTGATACCAAGAATTTTATGGACTGCTTTTTCCACATCGAAAACCCTTTTTTCCAAAAATTCAGGATAGTCCCGAAACCACTTCATATTCAGCGGTGAAGGATGGGGAAGGACAAATGTGGGTTTTCCATTGATTTCAAGATTTTGAAAAACAAGATCTGTCAGTCTTTTACCTGGGAAAAAATATTCAGCCGCCGCACCGCCAATAAGGATATAAATTTTATTTTGAACCAGTTTCAGTTCCTGAGTGAGCCATTTGTCCGCACAGCATTTTGGTGGCCGTCTGTCACCGCCGCCGGCATTTTTCCCGGGATAGCAGTGAGCTACGGAGACAATATAAAAATTATCCGGATCATAAAAGGTCTCGTCTGTAATTTTGTACCATTCAGAGCGGAGGCGTCTGCCGCTGGCATCATTGAAAGGCCTTCCGGTGTTATGCACACTGCGGGAAGGGGCCTGGCTGATCTGCATGATTTTCGCCTGGGGATTACCAAATAAAATAGGCCGGGGCTCAAAGCCAAACTCAGATTGACAATGGCGGCATTCCCCAATTTGTTTTTGCAGATTGTGAAATTCCTTTAAATTTATTTCTGGCGTATGAACGGTAGTATGGAACATAGTTTAAAATCCCTTTCTAAGTGTGATCAGGGCAGGAGAAATCTTCTTGCCTGCTTATTTTGTTGATGCTAATAGAAAGTTCGCAAAGCGTACTTTCTATTAGGTTTGCTTTTTTAAGATTTGTTATACCATAAAATCAATGAGAAAATTATATCCTACTAAATATTACAAAGATTGCAGGGAAAAAGAAATTATAGTTTGATATGATATAGAAAAGGTGGTGATACAATGGATATGCTTACAAGCATGAATGACGCTATTAATTATATAGAAGATAATTTAATGTCTGCAATAGACATTTCCAAAGTTGCGGAAGCTGCTGGATGTTCGCAGTGGTATTTGCAGAGAATGTTTATGTCCATCACGGATGTGTCAATTACAGAATATATCCGGCGCAGAAGACTTACATTAGCTGCATTTGATCTACAAAATACCAGAGAAAGTATTTTAGATATTTCACTAAAGTACGGATATCAGTCGCCGGATTCTTTTGGACGTGCTTTTAAAGCAATGCATTCAGTTACTCCCTCAAAAGCCCGGGCAGGTGGAGTACTGCTGAAAGCCTATGGTAGAATCACTTTTATTTTATCTATTAAAGGAGTGTCAGCGATGAATTACAGAATTGAAGAAAAAGAAGAAATGCGTATTGTGGGAGTTAAAAAATGGTTTTCTACAGTGAATAATCAGCAGATGCAGGAAATACCTAAGATGTGGGATGAATTTCCTGATGAAATGAGTAAGCATCTAAAAGAAATAAGCAGTTTGAAATGTTTTATGGGACTTGGTGCAGATATGTATAACGATGGATTCG